>JGI24021J15306_10002819_pt1 | contig 19135 bp, 15 predicted proteins | sample Ectturendosymbi1_FD_15306 | JGI IMG/M metagenome (IMG submission 15306)
ATATAACAAAGGAAAATTTGTTGATTTGGCAGAAACATTTCCTGAAACAATCACATTTTGTAAGATGTCCGGCCCTCGGACTGTTGAGTAACAACTTGTGTGGCCCTCGGACTGTTGAGTAACAGCTTATGTGGCCCTCGAACAAAAAAGTTTGGAGACCCCTGATCTAGACGATTGCACAGCAGTCTGAATATTACAGAATACTTGATGTAGTCAGAAGGCTGCGCACTCTATGGAATAAGACAGAATTTGCATTAATTATAGACGAAGTAGCAATTTGGTTTCTTAACACTCTGTGCAGAACAATAGCCTAGCAGTTTTTATGAGCAAATGTTGCTGATACATATTGGTGGAATTTTGTCGATGTGATACATCAGCAACATTGCCATATCAGCTGATATATATTGGCATGCTGATGCATCAGTCGATCTCCAGTTTAAACGATGAAAAAATGGTGGCCTGTATTTTTTACCCATTTCAAAAGGTTTGTGGATGAATGTTATAAGATGCTTTTAAACTGTGGTGATTTCATGAAGGATCCTGTAGTTCAACAACCAAAATAGCCAATTTTTGGCCTACAAAAATAACCACTTTTATGCAATACCCAACAGTTGTCATAGAAAACCTGGGGTATTAAACAAATGAAGACNTTTTGTGCTCCACCTACATGATTTCCTCTCCCCCAAACGTCTGGTCTGAGTCCCCCACTAGCGGGACCAAAAGTGTGCATTAAATAATTTAATTGAAACAATTTGTTGAGTTAACCAAATTATTGAAACAATTTATATATTGAGTTAAACAAATTATTACTTTTGGTCACACAATGCAATGTTTCTCTTCAAGGCAGTAAAATGTATGAAGCACAGATTGAGTGAGTACAATCCTATTATTTGAAAGACAGCCACATTCTTCATTATTTTTGTTATGAAAACCTAATGACATTATATGGGTTGATCACGTATCTGCAGTTTTATGCCACATCACACGCCTGGAGTGTTAATCACTTAAAAAAGTTTGGCCCATTGAAGAATATGTGATAACCTGATTTGTGTAAATTGTGAGTACATGCAAAAATATCAAGATTTTAAATTGTAAAGGGTGTTGATCCAGAACAGCATTATTGATCAGTGTCAGTCCGTATTCAGACATGTATTGAGCTGCATTTCATTCATAGAACATTATCTTTGTTTGCAGAGCTTATTGCTTTGCCCAGACTCCAAAATATGGGTGACTTGCTCTTGGCAATGTTTCCAGAAGCATTTTGGAAACAATTTGGATTTAGACCACTGTAATGTAGCAATTAGCAAATGCACATTGTATAGTTTCATGATATATTTTGTCATGACCTTGGTTTCTGTAAGACTACTCCATTTTTTTATATAGAGCTAAGGCTAAATTCCAAATGAAACTATTAGCCTCTACATCAATACCAACATGTATGTAGCTTGCAAAAATGCCCATCATTAAAATTCCTAAATTTTGTTATCTCAAAGAGATGTGTAGCATTAATCTGTATTTTTAGCAGTCCCAAAGTTTTTACACAACTGCATGTTGTGTAATATTCTGTTGAACATTGTTCCTCCACCATGTGCAGACTTTGTTATGTCCTTAAATCAACATATCGTTTTGCAGTTTGAGAAGCCTGGAAGAAGGGAGGACTTTGATTATCCAGATATGGCTAAAGAAGCAGGAACTAAAGCTCTGGCTGATGCAGGAATTTCATACAATAAAATTGAGCAGGCTGTTGTGGGATACTGCTATGGAGACACCACATGTGGCCAGAGGGCTCTTTATCAGCTTGGTTTAACTGGAATACCAATGTACAATGTAAGTGTTTTGTATGTTTTCTAGCAAACTAACTCATTAAAAGACTAAGAATGTGACAGACAGTTATAAATGTGAAAATGAGGTTGATCCTGCACAAAATTGAATCGACTTCCTAATAGGCAAATGCACTGTAGTCACATTGGCTATTTGCAGAGTATTTGTTTAAGATATTTGTTCACATAGACTCATATACATAGCGTTTATTCAAGTCATGATAATGCATCAATATGCTTACAGTTTAGCAGAATATATGAAAGTGATCATAAAGTTGAAATAAGCAAAGTGAGTTTGAAACCACATTTTGAACCAGTATGCCAGAAATATTTTGTGATTCGCAACTTGCTCATATTCTACTTTACAACTGTTCCCGTAACCAACGTTTGTGAGTTAAAGTGTAATAAAAATTTTAAACTAGGTTATTAACTATTTTATGTTTAGGAAAATAATAACCAAAATGTGTATGCCTACTTAAGAAAACTCAATCGGTTTCAGGTTAACAATGCGTGTTCCACTGGATCCACGGCTCTTTTCATGGGCAAGCAACTGGTTGAAGGAGGTCTTGCTGACTGTGTAATGGCTCTAGGTTTTGAAAAAATGGCTCGTGGTTCTCTTGGTTCTAATGTAAGTCAGTTTTGTTATGCTATTAAGACTAAGTAATGTGGTAACATAGTTTTAAACTCATTGCAACCAAATTGATAAAATAACCTTTGTGAAGTATTACAATGACGTAACAACGTGGCCAAGGACTTGCTGTCAAGGGAGGCGAACTAGACAGACATCCTAGAAATCAGTTTCAAGTATCTATTGACATTTTTGCGATGAAAATGAAAGACAACGTAATTTTCCGAATTGACAGTTTAGCGGTTATGTTCGTCGTAACAACAGGTTTTTTGTCCAAACCTTCCGTTAGCAGCAGTTCCTTGAGAAATAAGTTCGGAAACAATGGATGCGATTGAAAAATAATATCTAAGTCACCACACGCTGTAAACTAAAATAATTTTTTGTTTTTTTTCAATCTCCACAAAAAGAAACGTTCAAAGTGACCTTGTTCAAAGTAGAAGATTATTTGATTTTCTTTGTGTTATTTGAAAGTATTTGGCTTCAAAGTTAAAACCTTTGCTGGCAAACATAAATCTCATAACGCGTTTTCACAAGCAAAGTTATATATCACTCACTTTTGTAATTGCGTGAGTCGAGAAAATTTGATGAAACTTTTTTTAAATGCCTGATGTGAGTCAGCTTCTGATTGTGCAAGCTTCGCCTTTTTAAGTTTTCCTCAACAGTGTCTTTGCACCTTTATTTGATACTGCGTTTAGTTGGTTTGAAGCACTGTAAAAGCTCAACGCACGTTAATAAACCGTCAGAGTTTAGAATGTTCCAAAAAGCAAAAAATTGATGCCTCATTCTTCTCTCATTCTTGTTTGAGGATAAATCTTATCCCATGATATCCATTAACATAATTCAAGTAAACAACAAAGACAAGGAGCTGCCATATACCATTGGAAGAGCAATTAGTTTTTTTGAAAGAAAACACTTTTCAAACAAGCGTCATGCATCATCAATATTGGTCGTATCAGCATCGAATCCATTTTGAAGTCAATTGGCATTTTCTTTAATTTGTTGAAAGCCTCCGTTCTGAAATTGTTGCGGATTGGTTGCTGCTTGTACCTGTGTTTGTGAGGCTTAGTTGGAGTGTCTCTTGCTTCGATTTACGTTTCGCTGGATCGCGGCTTATCAATTCAAGCTTCGTCGTCTAACCAAGCCCGAAAATAATCTGTGCACCCAAAACTTGTGCGTAGTCGTAGTCTTTTGTAAGATCCTCCGTGTATAATATTTACCAATTCTGTCCAAAATCACCATTTAGTCCAGCATTGAATGTACAGCATGATTTTTGAAAAGAGTAAGCTGACCGATGCCACGAGAAACGTATTTACTGCATAATTGCACGAAGAAGGTATTTTGCAGATCACAACTTTTTCGGAAGAGAAGAGTAATCGCAATCGGAGCTCTTTTAAATGTCAGTTGTAGAATTAGATAAGAAAAGCGACATTAAAAAGCTCTCGCCCAGACTTAGCTGAAAACTGGTAGGTTGGTGCTGTCTTGGTCTTGAGTGAGTTCTTTTAACAGCAGTCGCAGGTGAAAGGTCTCTAATTGTTTTGCATGAATGCGGCAACTGTCAGTAGTCTCATTGTGACGTCCGCGAAATCTTTAGCGGCAGTGAGTATGCTGGCATGTTGAAATTTAGGATTTCTCACCGGAATCCCCCATGTTCCTCATGGTTTGGTTACGAAAATGTTGTCCGTGCCTCTTTCAAATTACGAACATGATATGCTGTTCCAACAACAACGTGGTATGCTGTAGCTCCTATTGTACATGTATAGGAACTCACCGTGGATGTTTGAATCCGACTAGGGTGTGTGCTGTCACCACTCACTTCATAGTCTATAATGAAGTGGATAGACAGTCACAACCGAGTCGACGTGGGTGTCGCTGTTTGGAGCTGCAGGATCAACCGTTTGCATTTTGTGGACGATTGAAAATCAGCATTTTAAGACCGAGGTATTAAATCTCTTTAGAAACCCAATGTAGTGTATGCTGCAAGTGAGTGGCAATACACTGCAGCAGGTGGAGAAGTTCAAGCACCTTGGGGTGATATTCACGAGTGCGGAAGGCGGAACGACGAGATTGATACACAGATTGGTGAATCAACCGCAGTTCTGCGTGAACTTTATCGCTCTGTGGTTACAAAACGAAGGTTTTCAAACACCGCAAAGCTGTTTTTAAATCGGTTTTTGTTCCAATCCTCACCTACGGTCATGAAGCTTTGGTAAAGACTGCAAGAATACTGTCCCAAGTGCAAGCAGCAGAGATGGAAATTTTGCGAGGAGTTCACGGTGTGACACTTTATTACAAAGTGCACAGCTGTGAAATTCGTAAAGCTTTGAATGTCGAGCCGCTTCTCCGAATCGAGAGATCCCATCTACGTTGGTTCGGCCATGTGTCCAAAATGTCACAGGAAAGATTGGCGAGAAAGTCCTGCTGGCTACAACCACGGGAAAGCAGCCCAGAGGTCGTGGTGTAGAGCAAGCAGAACTATCTGGGATTGCTGTAGACCGTGAGGTGTATCGAAACCTCCTAGGGCTGCTGACCCTGCGACCCTCCCCAGAGGAAAAGCGAACACGAAAATTATAATGAATGAATGAATCAATCAATAACATTCAGAATTTTCCAACTTGAGCTGTATTTTATAAAATCTCACTGCTTCACAGAATGTATTTTTGTTAATTAGCATGTTGTAGCTTCTCCGCTACTGTAGACTCTGTTATTGGAACATTTTTCATGAATTTTGTACTGAAATGTTTTTGCAGTGGACTGATAGAACCAATCCAGGCCAGAAGCATTTTGAAGCCATGGCTGAATTAAGGCAAATTGCTGCTGCACCATTGACGCCACAATTATTTGGCAATGCTGGTCTGGAGCACATGGAGAAATACGGTCGGTTGCTTGTTGCAGTGACAGACATTTGCTTGTCAATATAAATACGATCTTTAGAACTAAAATTATGTCTCTATCAAGTCAATAGTACCAGAATCAGCACACAATCATGTATTCAAAAGGAAAGATTTTTGGTTTGTTTTTAATCACATGCTCAAGCACCACGTGCTGTAAAATAGCCACCTTCTCGTGTTTAGCAGATAAATCCAAGTTGTTCCCACGAATGCGGTGTGAACTTCCAACGTTACGATAATTTGTTAACGGTCTGTCCTACATACTGTTCCCCGCACAGGCGCGTATCCAGGGGGGGGCAGCGGGGTAGGGCAATGACCCCCAAAATTACAAAAACTTGCACCAAAAAATTTCAGGATAATCAAGCCTTTGATATATAAGCCAAAGAGATACTTCAGTGCAAATCAACAAAGCTGCTTGAGGAACCTATTTTATACTTGAGCTTTTAGTCGAACCTGTTCAATTCAGTATGGTTTTCCAATTGTCCGTGATTAATCAAACGTTGTATATAGTGTAAGTGTTAGGGAATTCATATCATGGTTGACCTTTGCCTCAAGGTTAAGTTCTATGTGGAATATGGCGGTTATGAAATACAAACTTGTATCTAAACGCTAGTAGTCACTAGCCGCAAGTAAGAACAAGTAGTAACGTTTTTCGCAGCTGTTTCTGGCGCACCAGTTTGCTGTGTCCCATCTATTGGTGATGTAAGCTTCATTTCAAGACAATCGCAAAAGTTTTTCTGATAACTCTGGCGTGGTACAAATATAACTCATCCTTGTGTGCAGTGTCAGCTGTACCTTTAAANGAATATCGTAGATTTTGTTTTTGTACAGTTTTAAAACTAAATGTGTGAATATGGCGGTGATATACATTTTATATGCCTTGAAGCTCAAACTTGATCAAGAAGCAATCCAGTTTCGAAGCCTTCTTTACTACGTTATATTGTTTAGCAACAATAGCATTCATTCTAGATATTCATTTGTGATGATTGAGCATGTCTTGTGACGGTTAAATCGCAATTATGTGGAAACTTAATATTTTCATTAATGATATCCAATCACCTTGCCGGCGAGAAAAAATCAGTCTTGTCAAGTAATCAGTGTCCGACCTGCGCATAGTCTCAAAGTAATTCAACTTTCATCTGATGTTAATTGCCACCCTATCCCACAGTAAATTTGAAATAATTCAGCTGCAACGGGAAAAGTCAGCAGCAAAATCTAACAAGCTTAGTGCAAGTAATGTACAAAATGCTGCCCCAGTCGCATTTCATAGCGCTCAATCACATAAAATACAAACATTTTCCATACGCGTTGAGAGACTCTAGACTAGAGTTTACGTTCATAAGCTGCATACATCAATTAGTCGCTCAGATTTGGACGGCAACAGGATCCACGTCTAAGATACGCACAAGTTTTTTGGAAAGCCTACTTCGGAAGTAGGTGTCTTTGAGCAAAGCGGCTTCGATTCAACATGTGTTTGTGTACACCAAAAGCGTGTGAATCTAAGAAGCGCAATCGTGATGGCGGCCACGACAACTTCTTCCTCAACTGCAATAATGGTTGCAAAAAGCACATTGTAGCATGGAGATTTTCACAAGCTCTTTTGCAGGATAGTTTTATGAGCAAATGGTGGCTTTGATCCAAAGCAGAAACTTGAAACTTCGCTATAAACAACTTTTAAAACCTGTCAATTCAAAGAAGGTAGACTTTTTATTTGCCGGTTTGAATCTGAGCACAAATGTTCCGGAATAAACGCCAGACAAATGCACGTTTTGTTGATGACGCTTTGAAAACAAATGCCATTAAATGTCAAATGTTCAGACTCGGTTGTTGTTTGTCCCCCCATAATAAAATATCTGGCTACGCGCCTGTTCCCGCATTACATGCACGTAGCCGCAATAATTCCTTAATGGCCGAAGTCAGCGGGCAAGCGTAAAGGAAATAAAATGCCTTTTGACTGTAGGGCGATCACTCCAGGAACCATGCTTTTATTATGTTTGTCAAAATTACCGTCCCAAAGCGCAGTGTCTGCATGGTCCTCATTATCCTTGCTGATTCGAAGATCCGGTGTGTGCAAGTGTTCTGTAGTTTGTAAGATGTATGTGATAGATCTTCTGCATGTAATTATGACTTCGTTTATCAAGCCTCTTCCCATCTGTGAAAGATGAAGCAGATATGAAGATTTTGGCCAAATGCCACAATTCTTTTTAATATTGCGAGGGTTTGGGTGATGGAGATTATCCTCCCATATAGGAACCAGCGACATCATGNCATTTGTGATGTTGCGAGGAAACTTTAGTTTTTTTCTTTATTCCGTAATCTAGTCAGGCTTGCGAGGTAATATTTCTTTATTTCAATTGAACGTCGTATTCTCATTGCTTCTCCAAACAGAGCAGATGTAAAAGTTAATGGAAGGTGATGTGACGCATCATGAATAAACCTTCAACGTACAGACATTGGTTTTACGAAGTTTTTTGTAACAAAATTATAAGTGCTGTCAACTGTAATGCAGTGGGTGAGGTTCAAAAACTTCACAGAGCCACGGTCGTCCTTAGTGCAAACTTAACAAAAAGTAAGCTCTAATCCATTATTCTTCAAGACTGTATCAATAGCTGATCCGATACCAATATTTGTGGATTCTGAGTATGCAATCCAAATAATGTCATCATTAAATCTTCGGAAAAGTTCAGCTTGTGCGAAAATGTCAACTACCGGTTGAAAGATGTAATGGACGGTAATTTTGCCAGTGAAACTGGAACAGTACCTTCGTTTTGCTTGTAGAAATGATTTCCGTGTTGCGTAATTACATTTTCTAGACAAACTACTGTTAGGTCATCATAATCTGTCGCACAATTTTGTTACGTGAATATTTTTTCAAAGCATCTTCAATTACTTCATTAACGAAAGTGCTGTGTCGTCGGCTGCTCCATATATACGTCTTGGTTTTGCCCCTTTCAAAGCGTTCTTTGGTTAGCTTTTGCCAGGAAATTAGACCTTCAGTGAAATTTTTACTGTCGTAGCAAAATTATTTCGGGTCTTCACTGCAATAACGAACACTAACAGGTTCAGGCAAAACTTCCAGATACGCAGTGATCCGAAATGTGGGGATATTTTACCGTCAGATTGTAGTAAATGCACTGGGATATCAGTAACATCAGCATCAGCACGTAGCAATTCTTCTACAGATAGTTTGTGTTTTGGCAAGAGGATAAGCATAAGTTGGTGTATTACAACGAAAAAAATTTTCAACGGGTTCTCGGACTTCACAGTACAACTCTCCGCATAATTGTGTTGTTGCATGATTGCATCTTCAGCTGTGAAGTTTCGTTTATTTTGGTTTTTCTTTGTTTTTTCCCAATAGCATTACTCATTCTTCCTTGCTCTTAATAGATTCATGTTTTGTGATCATGTTGGAAGTTATCACATTGCAGGTACCAGGCCAGAACATTTTGCAAAAATTGCTTGGAAAAACCACAAGCATTCCACCAACAATCCTTACTCTCAGTTTCAAAAGGAGTACTCTCTGCAAGAAGTGCAAAATGGCAGGAAAGTGTATGAATATCTGACTCTCTTGCAGTGCTGGTAAGTGTCTTCGTCCTTCGAGTTAGTCAGCCTACAGCTGTTGTAGTGCACTAATGCAATGAGAATTGTACAAAAACGAAAACTTTGGGTTTTCCAGTGCTTTGTTTATTTTTTAGATTCGACATGATATTTTTCAAAAAACTTACTTTTTTGGTGCAGCCCCACGTCCGACGGAAGCGGTTGTGCCATTCTTGCTAGCGAAGACTTTGTGAGAAAGCATCATCTCGAACATCAAGCGGTGGAGATTGTTGGACAAGTCATGGCAACTGACTTGCCCAGCACCTTCCATGACAAAAGTTGCATAAAGGTGAATAAATTGAAACATTTTCTGGTATGAAAATGTGGAAAGTTGTTGCCAGTGCTCAACCTTATCTTGCTTCATGTGATCGGCCCTTGCTCTTTTGCGCAGCAGTGTATGTCACTAAGTTCGTTGGTGGAAGGCGATACAGTATTTGTTAACGTCTTTCATACCAACAGGGTAATCGCTTGCCATAAGACTACACCCATCACAGTTTTCTCTTCCGTCTGAGTTCAAATGATTGACCAGATGTTTGAAGAAACACATAGTAACACTCATCAGCCAAGCAAAGTTGCCATCGTCTTTCGTGTTTCTAAAAAATGTAAGCCATAACCCGGAACCTTTAAATCAGTGGTTCTTAACCTTTGCTCTACCACGCCCCCCTTAATTTTTTTTTTAATTGTCCTTTGTTTCAAGCCCCCCTGACTTCAAAGAAGTGAATTCGACGGAACACTTCCCCGTTTAAAAACTTTCCATGTTGTAGAGCGCGCGAGGTCTCGGTCCCCCCTGGAATTTAATGACGCCCTCCTGGGGTGGCGTGCCTCCCCGGTCACAACCACTGCTTTAGATCGTGAGAGTCTTCTAAAGAATACTTGTTTTCTTACAGAGAAAAGGTAACGCAACCTTGTGCTCTTCACCTTTTAATACAGCAGACGTAGTGAATGTTTCTTTTACGAGTGTCATATTAATCGATTCAAGTAATCGACATACTCAGTTTTAAAGAGTATACTAGTGATTTTCGCAAATGACTTGTTCCCTGGAAACCTTAGTTTAATTGTTTTCTGCGTGTTCTTTTCACTCATTTCTTTGCGTTGATTGTCGCAATTTATACTTACTACAATTTCCGGGATGATCTCAGAAATCAAACTCTTGTCCGTTATTTATGAAAATCTTATACTTGAATCTGAAACAACAATTAGTTGCTACACTTGAAGGGCAGGTCGCACGCGCGAGATGCGATTTCAGGTTGTTTCGTTTTAACTTTAGTTGAAATCAGCTGTTGAGCTAAAGCTTAATTTATGCTTCAAATTTCCTGTTGGGTGGTCCTGCAAATATATTTATATTTTTTGTATTTTATCTTAGCACACTCTGTGCCACGGCGTGTTATTTCAAAGATTCAATAAGCTCACTGTAATTGTATTGTACTACACGATTGGTTATATGTTACCTGAAATCAATGGGGAAATTGAAAATTTGCCGGTTCCACAACGTATGTCATCTTTGGAAACATTCCGTTTAATTCTTTTAGTCTTGCAATGGAAGAAAACCACCATAGTGTAGTGTCAAAAACATTCACTCCATTTTGAATTGAAAACATTTATTTACTAAGGTCTTTCTAGCCTTCGTTACCATCGTATTTGTACTGTACCCAGAAATATGGTACTTTTTACATCTGTCGGCAGCTGTGTCATAGTTTTTTTGTTACCTTGGAATTACATGGCTGCAGCTACGAAGATCATCTGGAAGTCTTATCTGGTAACTTCTATTTTCAGTTTCTTCCACAAACCAACAATAAGGGTCATAAATTTTAAAATGTCTTTTTGAAGAAATTTATGCTTTATCTCAATTGTTTTATATGTTTGTCACGATTATTATTGCTTACGCCACAGTCCATCAGCCTCAATCTCATAATTGTTATTTCTGCAATCAGTAGTTCATGGTCCGGTGAAGGTCGACTTTTCTCACTTGCAACAAAGTTACAGGGTGATCACCGAGGAAACACTGGCGTTCTGTGTCACTTTACAGTGGCAGGTTTGCATAAAGATAAAACACTCCTACCACAGCCAACAAAAATTTCTAAAGCAACGTCGGCAAACGTACTTAGTAATTGCTACAACATTTTCCACGGTCGTCGACGAGAAATGGCTTGTGAACATAACAAAAAGTATGACAATACTTCTCTTCTGTTTGTCTGAAAACTCGACTGTGGCATAAAATGTCAGTGCTGTAAGACCCGTTTGCAACATGTAAAAGCTTTGTTAGACTAAGAAACAGCACTATACAAATTTCACAAAAATTAAGAATAATGTTTTTGATCTAGTATTCTACGCAAACCTTTATTGTATATTCACTGTACTTCGACTGTCCTCATTGTGAGGTGGGAAATTCAAAGCCTTTTTGGATTTTTGAATTTCTACTTCCCCAAAAAAATTAGTTGTTTTCAGACATCCAACAACTAGTTCGCCAAACATATATAAATAGCTTTTCGAGGTGCTTCGTACGAGTCGGTCGGATGCCACCACCGCCTATGGTGCGATGAAATGACTATACCTTAAAGTGAATAATAGACGTTCCGATAAAGCATTTAATGTTTCGTATCATCTGCTGCAGGTTGTCGGCTTCGATATGACGAGAAAAGCGGTTGAAAAGCTAGAAAAACAAACTGGTTTCAAGCCTGCTGATACCCAAGTAATCGAATTGCATGACTGTTTTTCAGCTAATGAGCTTATTACATATGAAGCTCTTGGATTGTGTGGTATTGGTAAGTCTGTTTTTATTTGATATAGCCTTCCTGCAGTGGATTGTGGTTAATTTGAAAAAGCTCAAGTAAACGTACCGTTTATGCAATTGTATGTCGACCCCACCTGAAGAAATCATACAGAAAAGCTCAAATTATTGCGTGGCTGACCAGTCTGGACTTGAGGTTAATCTGTATCATGACTTATGTCTGCCTAAAGGAATCCAGTCACCACATGGGATCGACTGATGGTGATGATAAAACTATTTTTTGGGCTGTGGTGTGTTCAGCTACGAACAGTAAATGTCTGCTTTACTTGTGACTGAGGTCGAAGTGGTGGATATTGTGAATGATTTGGTATTATAAAAAATGCTTTTGTTCTCCGCGATAATTCCTTCCGGTGTTCAACTTAAACGATTCAAATCACGTGACATCAATCGAATGGTGTTTCTAAGAAAGAATCAGACCTGGTGGGTTCTTTGAGGCTCAGAAATCTCGAAACTTAGGTAAAGTGAACGGCACACGGAGGAACAAAATATCGATAAATATTGGAAAAAAACAAGCAATGAGTTGGCTGGACGGCACCTGAAAGGCTAACTTCCCGTATATTGATCGCACTGCACTTTGCTACAGGTAAAGCTGGTGAATTCATTGACCGTGGAGACAACACCTACGGCGGCAAGTACGTCATTAACCCAAGCGGAGGCTTGATATCCAAAGGTCATCCTCTTGGCGCTACAGGTACCAGCAGCATCGAGTAAAGCACCGAATGGCTCTTGTTTGCTGTTGCATACATGACGGAGGGTTTGTTTGTTCTGGGTTAACTGTACTTTAACCTGTTGGTTTGGCATTCATTAATAAAAGTGCCTCATTCCTAATTTTTTCTCGAAGGCTTGGCCCAATGCACCGAGCTGTGCTGGCAACTACGAAACGAAGCTGGCAGACGTCAGGTCGAGGGGGCAAAGTTGGCGCTGCAGCATAACTTGGGAATAGGCGGTGCAGTTGTTCTGACAATGTATCGGTTAGGATTTCCTGAGGCAAGGAGATCGTGGCTCAAAAAGTGAGTGGCGTTGTCATATTGTTCGCAGCAGTGTCGCGCATGCGAAGTCGTGCTCGCGTGTGTTTGTTCGTCGGATTGTTCGCGTGATGTCGCTGCGTGTGTGACCAGCGCCGATGAATTGTTTCTTGCAGATACGTTGTTTTTCTCGCAGGCAGGGCGGTCACCCCCGCATCCACCCTGGCCCGGTCACTGGCCGATTGGTAGCGAGGCCAACGTCAGCGCCTTCCGGAGCTGAAGGCTTCAAAACAACCCCGCTGTTCGAGCAAATCCAGGCTGCAATGGAAGCTGTAAGCATCGTTTGCAATGATATTGCCTCGTAATATTCGCGCTTACGCAGTATTATTTTTCCAAAGACGTAAATATGTAGTTCACTCTCACGAATCCTTTCAGTTGCAAGAAACCTACCTTGTGCTCTCTCCCAGGATGGCGCATCGTACGTGAAGAAAATCAACGGAGTGATTGCGTTCAGCCTCGCCAATGGCCCGGGTGGCAAGAAAGGGCTGTGGGTTGTGGATGGAAAGAACGGAAACGGATCGGTTGAATTCAATTCCAGCAGTAAGCATTTCTAGCCGTTTTGAAATTGAGTGGGATCCAGCTATGTAGTGAACAAACAAGGTTCAGAGCACGAACCTTTGTACAGTACTCTCTTGCGGAATACGTTAGTCGTAACGTCAGCGCCACACTAAAAAATGCATTTGATTGCCAAGTCTTGTTTTTTTGGGATTTGTAAGTTTTAATTAGTTTAGTTGAGCGTCTGTTTTTTTTTCAAACTTGATCTGCCCTTGTGTAAATTTACAAACCGATGCACAAAGCAAATTTAACTAGGTCGCGTCTGAATCGGCTCATGTGGCTTCATCTTACTTTGGCCGAGTTAAGCTTTAATAGCGCAGTCATGCTGACATGGCAACTAAACACTTTCACGATATTTTTTTAACGCAGGTTGATTTAATGGGCAGCTTACAATAACTTGGTCGTTGTAACGAACTTGGAATATTTGCGAAAGTCATTTGTTTGCTCCTGTTTCTCACGTATGCACCTGTCCTGAAAACATTGCTTTCCTTGGCTAGTTTTTCAAGCCTGACCCACAGTCGGTTGAGACAGGCTTAGCATGAGTTCATGACCATAGTAATTGTCCAGAGATTGGCTTGTTCGTCGGTAGTTAATTCTGTATAATCATCACGGTTTAGATTTCCCAGCTAGCTCATTTTCTGATCGTGCGTGATACTGATTTGAACTCGTTTTGTCTGTTTTGCGATGTGACGATTTGTAAGCATAGCTGGGTTTGATTTTTTCTTTGTTCTTAGTTTTAATGTGCGTCTTGTCTACTTTTCATGCGTTAAAATTATGTTTGCTTTCGTTTAAGCAATTATTTTATTGTGGCAAATGTCTTTCACGGTTGTGTGAGTAAGATTTATGTTTGTATTTTTTAAATGCAACTCTTTGCCTCACTAAGCGTTACAATTGCTGCCACTGCAGAAACAACGAAATCAGCAAATCAGATTGGTTCCTAGGTTGCTAAATGCATTTCTAATATGCTCTACAACTGTCATCAACTTTTACACTAAAATGCATTTACGAATGTAAAATCTTCTGAGGATTTTAGAGTTTTGTGTAAAGTGCATTTCCTGCAACGTGGCGGAGATGTATCTGTAAAATGTTACAAGGCTGCCATCTCAAATGTCATGACACGGAAATTAATGAACTTGGCGCAAAGGAGTTTTGAGTTTTTAGCTCGAAAACAAAGTTATCTGGGGTTCTGTTTTGTTGAACATTACCTCCAAGTAACCGCCTCCGAACTTGTCTACGTTCTCTAACAACCGGATCGCATCAACCACTGTCATTTTTATTTGTTTTTGCTTGTTTGTTAAGCGAGCGTTTTGTCATTTAATCTCCAGCGCCTATCGCGGTGTGTTTACAGAAAAAGCGGATTGCACCATCACGATGTCCGACAGTGACATGTACGACATGATGCTCGGAAAGTTAAACCCGAACGCGGTGAGCAGTATTTTCACTCTACAAAATTTATCACGCTTTTCTTTCCATGTTGGTGGTTGAAAATCATTCCCTGTGCTTGCTATGTACTCGTACACGTGTTTGTGTTACTGCGAGGTGATGAGCAGCAGCGCACACAGGTAAGTACTTCTAGTGCCTTATCTAAGCAACTTCGAGCAAAGGCGAGTGAATTGAGGACGCCTCGTCGTGGCCGGATAGCACTTCGTCGTATAAAGAAGTTACTTCATGTCAGTGCATGTTTATTGGATTTGAATTCTTTTTTTCCTTTCGAAGTTTCTCGTCGTTACGTCTTCCATTAAAAATCGCTACGTCTTCGATTATACGTAGTTTTGATAGTTTGTACCAAGGTTCATGATATTTGGTGTAGCATTGCTCAAGAGGTCATGATATTATTTTTGGTTCGCCCCTTTTCTTTGTAAATTGTAGAAAAGCACAGAATTGCAGTAAATTTGGTCACGAGTTATTTACGCGTATGATCAAGTGCACACATCTGTTTTTAACGGTTACCCATTAAACTTTGTCCATGTATCTCACCGCAGAGTTGCATTTGCGCATTGAATCATTCAAGCTACTCTTGCTTGAGGAAGAGGCGGTTGCACATTCATGCAGGCCAAAGCGTCAACGTGATAATGTACCCATGATTAAAATCATCATGCTCTATCGTGATCGCGGTTACCCCTTTTTCAACATAGTAGCGTGAACGTTTTGTAAGTCTAGTATAATATTTTCTCCACAAGTTGCTAACGCAATATTTGGGTGCTTTCTGTCATCTTACCTTGGAAAGATGTTGGTTTATACAAAAATACACGCGACACAAAACGAGACCGCTAGAAATATGTTCGTTTATTCAAGAACATTTTTAATGTCGGATAATATAATCCATGTTTCTGATGAATCACAAAACGCAACTAAAGTTCTGCGATTAACCCAGGTCTTGACTGTAATGCCGTAGCGGGCAAAAGAACTTAAAAAATCAACACTACTGTCCATGTATCAGTGTACGTTATCTCTGCCTACCTGCAAAAATTTTCCTGAGTTTTTGTTTTCCACAAGTTTCCGGCGTCCGTTCCCAAAGCACGAGTGTCGACGCTTCTGTTTTGTTAAACCCTTGCTTTGCACGATTCTGGCGAAGTTCTGAAAACATATGTTACTGTGGGTCTTACTGTAAACTGAAGAACGGGCATCTTGTTCGTACAGTATTTCAAAATGCACTCATTGCTGTTGGTGGAAATGTGAAATCCGTGCGGTAACATCATTTTCTAATAAATGACGCAGTGCGACTTTTTTGAGTGCAACAGTAATAAGATTATGATTTTGCTGTCGCACGGCTGTCGGTCGAATCACATTATTAATGTGATCATTGTTAAGCTGACCACTTTTGCAGGTAGTTTTACGGGTTTACCTTGAAACTTCGTGAATTTTTTCCCTGCAAATTGTCAGTTATTTACGAGCTCTTTATTCAAGCGTGACAAGCCATAAGCTTTGTCGTGCGCATTTCCATTGTGGCGTGCGTGGAAGTGGGGAGTAAGTCTTGACTGTTGGACGCGTTTCTATTTACAGGCGTTTTTCAACGGAAAATTGAAGATAAGTGGCAACATGGGCCTCGCCATGAAGATCCAGAACATCATGCCTGCCAAGCCGAAGCTCTAGCGAGTTTTTAAGCTTAATTTACAGCTATGGTTACATGGTGCGTAAAATTTTGCGTCAATTATCTGTCGCTGTCCATCGTGACCAAGTGCAACAAGTCCAGCTCACCTTCTGCTGTCGTGAGTCAACGTAATTAGCCATTGAAAAAAAATCGAATACGCCAGGTGTGTAACCATGATTAGCGTTTCTACTTCATCCGTTGCGTTTTCTTTTCGATTTCAAGCGATTCCTGCTTTCGGTGACGTGATTCGTCAAACTTGCCTCATTGGCATTTTTATTTCCACTTTTCTTACAATTTATGCAATTCTCGTGTTTTAATTGTGCTTTTTGTGTAAATACATGACAGAGTATCGCTAACCTAGCGTTGGTTTGTGTAGCACTCTAGATCACCATGGAAACAGTTTTAAGGCGATCGGTCGGAAAAATTGATTGGAAGTTTGAGTTGATGGTCGGTGATTCTTGATGCTTGTCAGTAAATATTTCGCCGAAGGACAAATTTATAGTTCCTTGATCTGAAAACGATCGAGATTTATGACTTACGGCTTCAGCCAATCGCAGCAAATTCAGTTAAAGTTACTCTGCTAAACATACGTGGCGTTTTAGAGTTGTGACAATGATCGTAAGACGGTTCTATCGGTTAATAGCAGGTCAAAAGTGTATGGAAGGCATGCGATACGAGTAGACACGGGAACCCACACTGCACGTTATGGGTGTGTTTGAAACTAAATGCAAAGCCACCCAAATTTGTTGAGCGCAAAGCCATTCCAGACAACCACATCTTTGCAAAGATTCAAACTCCATCCACCGTGAGTTTTTCCTATTGACATTTCCTCTGGGCTATCTGACTGATTGGAAATCGTGTTTGTTACGTGTGCTACTTGTTAAATGAAGATTACCGCTACCGTATCGGAAGTTTACAGTTCCGAGTTGAGCTTGTTGCACGTTAGATGATGATCTTGGTCATTATAACCATAAGAACCTGCTGGCATATTAAATCAATTTCACTCAGGTTTTTTGTTTTCAATGAAAAGGTAACAAAGTCGTTTGTCAGTCGAAGCAGTGGGTTACCATCAACATTTTTTATGAGATTTAGTTTCGTTGTTGTGACATTGATGCAGAAGGATCGATTTTGTTTGTACTTGTTTGTATCACTTCTGAGAACTTGTGAAACCTGTTAAGTTTCAAATAAAACTTATTAATGAAAAATAGTTTAAAAAGTCATTTGCACCAGTTACGGTTATCGTGGTGCAATACAAAGAATAGAAATCTTCCATTGCAATGATTCTTTCAGTTTCGAGTAATTTATAAGATTTTTCGAAGACGCAAAGGGAAAAGCTGGAAGTCTTACGCATACTTTGAATAGTGCAGAAAACTTACAGCCGAGCAGTCGGAAAACCGTTCTTGTTCTTATGCATATCCAATTGGACATCTGGAGTCGCGCAGATCAAGGAAAGATTCTGAATCTACAACCACTGGCTTTCGAAGGTGGAAGAAAGTTCAAGACTCCGATACCGGTTATAATGACATGTAATATCGGACACTGACAATACGGTAACTATGCGATGGATTTAATTTTAAGGGGATGGTTGACCGATCAATTTCGGTACATCATATGGTAACAGCGGCGTAGCAGGGGGGGCTAGGGCTCCGGGCCCCGTAGGGAACTTTCTGGAAAGCGGAAAGTTCATGATTAAAAATAAATTTGTAAAAGTAGTTTCAACCCTTTCAGTTTTTGTCATAGTTGAAGGAGCATGCAATTTTTTGAGGTGCAAAGGACATTTTGCCCAAATTTGCCTAAAGACCTTTATGCGTCAAACTTTCTCTCTTTAATTTTTTTGTAGTTGTTGGTACATTATATATTCATCCAAACATTGCAGTGAAAAATTTAAAAAAGTTTTTAGTACTTGCCTGACATGGATTCTATTAATATGAAGTATATGTGGTCTGCAGCAGGGTTGCGGAGTTGGACGTAAAATATACGACTCGTGAACATAAAGGGAATGAAATTTGGCCGTTAAAATCAGTTGAAATCTTGGTGCACAGCAGGAAATCTGTTTCAACAAAAGTTTCAAAAGAAATTGTACCATTTCAACAGGAATTCCAAATTTAGGAGTGTGATGTAAAAAAATGATCCAATTGGACATCTGGAGTCGCGCAAAACAATCCGACTCCTGGTATTGTTAGGAATCCAACTCCCAGTACTGTTAGGAATCCGACTCCGCAACCCTGGTCTGCAGCCTGGATGGATCCATCCAGTAAAGTTAAGGGGGGCGATTTCAATAATATAAGAATGCCCCCCCCACGGAAAACATTGGCGTGGATAGTTTCGCAAGAACTGACACGCAAAAAAATGAAAACGGTACACGAGCAAGCACAAAATAACAGACAGAAAACGGCAAAAAACAGTACGGCAGTTGAAGGCGCAAAAACAACCAGGGGGGTGCAGGATGCAGGGCAGTTTTGGTGTGCAGTTGCGTAAACGAGGAAAAGTGTCTAGCTGCCGAAATTCGTTGGGCTCGGGAACGGTCATTCCGAAGTGAAGTGAGGCAGAAAGGAGAAAACAGAGGCAAGGCGTCTCGGTTACACGAGAAAGTGCAGGAAGTGTCGTTGAAAGAGCGGTAGTGATGACGTTGAGACGGGCTGAAGTTAACGAGGGAGGAGCATGACTTCCCTGTTGAGTTAAGAAATCGCAGAGTTGTTTCAGGTATGCGCCTTCCACTAGTTGTGGGAAACCTGAAAATGCG
>JGI24021J15306_10002820_pt1 | contig 19131 bp, 15 predicted proteins | sample Ectturendosymbi1_FD_15306 | JGI IMG/M metagenome (IMG submission 15306)
TACTGAAATGAAATCAATCAACAGTTTATATTTAATTATAGGCTACAGTAGTCCCCACGTATTAAGCCCATGTTTCAGATGACCTTCGTCGAACCCCTGAAACGGATCCGATGAACCCTACGGGTTCGATCGAACCCAGGTTAAGAACCACTGCTACGCAGTGTTGTGGATGTTATTAAAATTTTCAGTTTGACATCCAGTAACCAGTGATCATGTTACATCAAATTATCCAGGAAAGCACTTTGGGCAGTCCTAAGCTCAAGATTCTCATGAATACACATTATATACAAATGGAAAATACAGAAATATACGATCATGCAAAAAACAGAATTGAGAATAGGGTGTGACAAACCAAAGGAAAAAACAGAAAGCAATCGCGGACAAAGGTACACAAATGTGATATCACATAGCTTAATAATCATTTACAATCATATAATGATTAGTGGGCAAGCAAATGGGTAAAGAGTTGAGGTAGGTTACTGTATGTTCAGACAAACAAGTGAAACATGCACATGATGTGACTGTGAAAGAAGTGACGAGTTTATGAGGCAGAAAACGGTGCAGCAATCATGCCATTACAGAACAAATCCTAATTCTACTCAACTTAGCTATGATGAACAGTCCTAATTGAAATTCACGACCTACAGTACCTATTGTTTGTTTCTACATAGTTAAGTAGTATCCACAACTGTAACGACATCATAGATTAAACACTTTCAAACAATAGAGTGTGTTTTGCAGTTGCATCAAACTAAAATTTGCAAAGCAGTTTTTGTTTTTTAACAAATTACAATACACACACTCAGTGCCCTTTTGATTCTGGCTTGGGTGAAAGAATGGAAATCTTCGCTATTTATGCTCAGTTCCATAGCCTACTTGAAAATCAAGATTCGGTAGGCTGTAGACAGTGAATGGGCTGCATAGCCCAATGGTATGAAAGTGGTTTTGAATCAATGCTATTCATTTGCTTGAAACATTTTGTAGTAGTACTGAATATGGTCAAAATGTTGTCTGATAAAAATGGTACAGGATGAAATAAGGACAACTGGAACACCTAACACAAACGTATGTAGTGCAGGCTAAAACATTTTTTGTAAGACAATAATGCAGGTTATTTGTATGTGATTGTTTATACTACTCACTTGTGGGAAATGTTCAATAGCTTCAATACGGTGAATATTTGAGATATTGCTGGATGAAAGTTCTTAGCAGAATAGTTTGTTTGTGTATAAAATGTATCAAACTTCCATCACAGAATTTTTTATAAACCTTAAGAAACACAATTGCCAAACCTATGTATAATACTAAAAAATACAAGCATAATAGTATAACATTAAACAAACAATTTGTTAGCAATGTTACATCAACAGCTTTGAAATCTGAGGTCAAAGTCTGAAACTATAACACATGCAAAATTTTCAACCTTTATTTTCTCCATGAAAACATTATGTTTCATGTATTTGACTACAGATTTGGATTCCTTGAACACTTAGTAACCAATTTTGTGCATCTGTGTAGGGTAGGGGTCGGCACGCATGCCACACCTGCACGCCAAGCAATTTTGAATGGTACATAAAAGCTCCAAGTTTTACATATCAATTTTGTTATGGTCAGGGTTTCTAGCCTATGCAGTCTTGAAAAGTATAAGGAAAAAAAATTTGTCATTTTCAAGTCTGGAAAAAAATATTTTTTGGTCCGTTAGTATGGAAAAAGAAAATGATTTTTTAGACTTGAACTTCTGACATGCATTTTCATAATAGTTTATTCAAGGTTAATATAATTTAACTTATATCGTGTTAAATATTATAGTGCTTGTAATTGACCTGGGTAGGTCATATGGAAATGTTAGGTCTGGAAGAAGTCTGGAAAATGTCTTAAAAAGTCTGCAAATTCATATTCAAAATTGCATATGAACCTGTATGATTCACAAAAAGTATTATTGACCTTGACTTGTACTTGTTTTAGGCTGAAACATACCGGCTCTGAAGGTGTTAAAAATGAGGAGCCATCTAATTAGAGTAGTGACCTTTTCAGAAATTTGAAACTAGCCTATTTTGTTATGTTAAAGATAATTCTAAACTTTGTCTCTAAATATTTGTTAAAAAAACTTCCAGTAAGCTCAAATAATTTGTTTTCTTAGAAGCTATTTTGAACAAGCTTCCAAACATGCACTGTCGTTGATTACTCATAATATGTGCTGCAGTGGTCTTCGTTTTAGCTTAGTGTTAGAAAAGCTGCATGTCTTTAAGACATAAAGACAGTCTTATGTTAATGTTGAAAAGTGGCAAAAAGTTTTTCAATGTTTTATTTAGAACCTGTAGTAATGAAATGTATTTTTTGTGCTATGTAACAACTACATCCCAATGCAAACAATGCAAATAGATTTTTATACAGCATCCCCAGCTGAAAAAAACTTTAATGCAGTGAACTATTTGTGAAAAAGAAAGGCTACTACACACATACAAAAAATATTACAGTAAATGATAAAAGTCATAGTGATAACTTTTTAAAAACCATTTTGTGAATTTTTCATAAAGAGATATGTGTGATGTTTCTGAAACAAAAAGCTACTTGCTTCCCTTAATGAATCCAGCATGTGCTCAGCTAGTGGCCTTAAAACTACAAATTGTTAAAGGAAAGAATGGAATAAATTCTCAAATCAACTTTTTTACCAACTGTGCTACTTTCAAGTGACTGCAAATGTAACATCATATGATTGTGTCAAAATCAACATTTGCAATTATCTAAGAAACAGTTTAGAAATCCTCATTTGATTAGAATTAAATTTGCTTTAGCAATGGCATTTGTTCTCATATTGCTGTATATGTATCATTTTAGGTCAAGAAAATGCAAAATCAACAAGTTTGAATAAACAGTTGCAATCCACCAGAAAATTATGTTATTGCAACACACATTAGGTATTCTTGCGCATAGGAAACACTGATATATCATATTACATGTTAGTAGAAAATTGACGCTTGTAGCAGGATAAATTGTTATTACATAAACTTAAAAGTTTATTTCTAAAATTAATTAAAAATGTTTATTGCTGGCTTAGTCATGCTTTCTTTGATTCTTTATTTAGCATCTCTTCAATGGTTCAAATACTGTGAAATAAACTTTTGAAACAAATGCATGCTGTGCAGGTGTATTCCACAGTGTTGTCTGTTACACAAAGGGCAATAGCTTGACTGATGAAACTTTTTTTGGCCAGTGCTGATAGTTTTTATTCTTCATTTTTGATAACCAATGTCGATATTGATATTTCTGAATTACTGAAACCACAGGTAAAAGACATTACAATACATATTAAACCAACTCATAAGAAAATGGGAAGAACTCAGAACTGAAGAAAATTCAGGAAATACACTGAAATGTGTATACTTATGCAAAATAATGATTTAACAATTATGACATTATAGTTAAGGAAGCACAGTTTTTCAGTATTGCCAACATGTAGTAGCAGAATTTTGCTAATGTGACACATAAGCATTATTATCACATCTGCTGATTGCAGCATGATGATGCATCAGTCGAACTCAGCATTAAGGACACCTTTGATCAATATAATCCTTCTGTACCTAACAGGTAATAGGTGATCACACCAAATACTGCTTAGCACTTTTTTGAACTTTGGAAAAGACCTTTTGACAGTTATTTCTCTTCACTGGTTAGCATGGAAGGTGGATCCTGTGTTGATCCAAAACCAGTTAATGGTGTTGGAAAGGATGGAGACTCAAAAGAGAAAGCTGAACAACTGAAGGAGAAAGCAAATAAATGCTTTAAAGGTTTGACTCTTGTTTTATATGTGATATATTTTTTGCAGTGTTAATGTTCATCATACATTTGACACCTTAGCTGCTGAGCAGTTGTGGCTAAAATCCAACAGTTTGCACATGTCTTTCACAGGAATATCTCCACCAACAACTGCGCTAGAGAGCTGTTCAAACCCTTAAAAGATTCGGCAAGTGAAAAAAATAATTTTTGGTTTTAGCTTTCAGTTTTTTTGTGAGTAACATCATAAGTGGAGCAATTTTAGGCCTTTTTGGCCCACTTTGTCTGGTCCTAAGCCCAAACTGCTAGATCAGGGGTGGGGAACCTATTTACTATCACGGGCCGCGCAAAAAGAGGAAAATTGCTAGCGAGCCACATATGTTATTTCATCATGGAGTATCGTTTTCACTAAATGTTGTGCTCTAACTTGAGTAATGAAAAGACTAATTTGGGCCATATTAACACTTTGAGAGCCGGCGTACGATATATTCGTACTTCGATTTAGGCCTAAAAAACAGAAGTTTTTGGTTGCCTTACCAACGCCATAGCTCCTCCGCCGATTGCGCTAGAGAGCTGTTCAAGGGCTCAAACGGATGGGCCAGTCAAGTAGATTGCACTCGAAAAAAGATTGGAGGTTGGGGGTGTCGATTTTTTTGTGAGTGATGTCATAAATAAAGTAGTTTTGGGGTCATTTTGGCTCATGTTGCCTGGCCTAGGGCCCAACCACTTGGCCAAAGTTTTTCGCTGAAGTTATCATTGGAAACTAGGCTCGAGTCCGAGTCTTTTGAGCCTTTGATCGATTTTCTAGCATTTCTGGTTCAAAAGTTATGATCTAAAACAAACAAATTAATTAATTAGCTAATTTGTCAAATATTTAGTAAACTTACATCATAACTTTTGAACCTGAAACCCCAGCAGGTCATCCAAAGTATCAAAAGACTCGGATTGTAGCCCAGTTTCCTGTAAAAACTTCAGCGAAATACTACCACCTAATGCATGGCGCCCAGGGCCAGGCAAAGTGGGCCAAGGTGGCCTAAAAGTCCTCCACTTATGACGTCACTCACAAAAAACAAAACATTTTTTGCAGACTAGAATACTTGCTGCGTCTTTTGACGCTTCGACCAGGTCTGTAACCGGTACAGGAGTGGAGATATTCCCGCGCAATGCCACGTGCGTTTAGGCAGGTTTTTTTCAAAAATCCACGAGAGCAGCAAGACTCAAGTGTTAAAAAATGTTCATGCGGACTCCCCACCCTTGCGCTGGATGGTAGAAGTTTTTGCTGGAAACTAGGCTAAAATCCAAGTCTTTTGATACTTTAGATGACTTGCTAAGTTTTGGGTTCAAAAGTGATGACCTAAAAACAACAAAATTAGCAACTTATCCACTAATTAGATAATTAATTTGGTTTATTTTAGGCCATAACTTTTGAACCAGAAACCTTAGAAAGTTGATCAAGATCTCAAAAGATTCTGATTTCAGCCTAGTTTCTAATGAAAACTTTAGCAAAATACTTCAGTCTAGTGGTTGGGCCCTAGGCCAGGTAACATGAACCAAAATGACTAAAAACCTACCTCATTTATGACATCACTCACAAAAAAAACAAACATTTTTTTTATCGCAGACCCGATGACTTGCTTAGTCTTTTGAGGGTTTGAACAGCTCTCTAGTGCAATCCACTTAGGAGCTATGCGGTAAGACAACCAAAATATGCTTGATGTTAGGCCGATTTCCAAGTACGATACATTCGTACACCGGCAGCCAAGGCGTTAAAATTCTGCAAAAAAGTGCATCACTTGGCTCAAATGCGAATAAAAAAGTATTGCTTTCATTGGTGGTAGTTGCACTGTGTGCCAAGGAACAAAGTTTACTTAGAAATTGCAACTGCAGAAAGGGTTAGTTGTAAATTTCAGTCAGCTACATGTTGTTCACTTTCAACTTGTAAATTCTGCAAGGTGCCATACTTTAGTACCATGCAGCCAGTTAACATATGAAGAAGTACATCTGCTCTTAATCTCTATCAGTGGTGGAAGCAGAATATGGCAAGTAGGAGAAACATGAGAAAAACAGTGCCAGACTGTAACGTATTTGAATGTCAGTGGGATACAACTGTTTCAAATTTTGGAAAGTTTTTTCAAATCTTCATGACTTGTTCAAAAATTTTCACTTGATAGAACATCCATAAAAGTGAACCATTTGTAATTTCATTTGTTTTTGACTTGTAGTTGTTCATTGTAGAATGCTGGAATCATCCAACAATGAAATTGCTTGAACTACTACACAGTCTATCAGTGTCTCTAAGATAGCAAACATTTTTTACCTGCCATGAATCTGTCAGTATTTTAAAGAGTGGCTCAGTCAAAAGTGGTGGTTGATTACAAGGCTGTGAGTGGTGATTTCATAATCACTAAAGCAGTCTGTTCATGTCAGTCTGAACAAAGGGCTGTCCCAGTGCATATTGCTCAGTTTTGCTTCTTTTATTGCTTGGATATAGTTATAAAAGATCTGGTATATTGATCTATTTTACTGAAACTGCACTTTTTGAAACTGATTTTTCAACCAGTATAAATGTAGCCTTACCTGAAGCTATTTTAAATAAGAGTGTTGTGCATTTGGATTTAAAGATATTCAATATACCCATGCTCTTTAGGCAGCTAGCATCATGACCTCAAGTTTGTTTTTTCAATTTTTGATTGGAAGATAGAACAATGAATAGATTCATTTGTTGAAAGACATCTTCTGGTCAGTGTCAACCAAAATTTGTTTCATGAACATGATGTGAGAGTAAGTTTTGATTTTGAAGACATTTTAAACAGGACGATTGAAGCTGGAGAATCAAGATAATTCCTGACAGTAACATATCTATTCAATTAAAAGGAATCAGCATTTTGAGTCGTTGAGTGACTTCCAGTTTTGTGTCCCACCAAACCTTTTCCAATTATGTATTTTATATAACAGTGATTAAATCTATTTCAATAAGTTTTTGGGACTGAGGATGTGTATTGCGTAAATTACATGAAATCAATTTCTTATTAAAATAAGGTGCCGGTTGACTTGACTCTGTCACCTTTGTGGAGTCTTATTGCTAGAGTGATGAAATTTCATTTTTGATACAATAATGACATGCATTTATCTCATTAATAAAGCAGATCAAGGCCACAATGTTCTCAACCATCTTGTCCTAAAGTTAAGCCTAGAAAAAGACAATAGAGTGGTCTGGAGTACCTCGCTATGCAGTTACAGATACAATTACTTGATGCAGTTGTGGTACTGCAGTCTTGTAGGTAGTCATATTATCACATTAATGTAAATGCGTGGCACCGCTCATCAAGTTTGCTCAAAATTCTGCAATTTTCAACTTTTAGGTTGCATAACCATGGCTGTATGATGATAATTCATTTTGATGCCAGTTGGAACGAGCTATCTGTTTTTGTATACAGTAGTCCTCAGCAAAATATTTCTACTCACATGGAAAAGCAGTTTTGCCTGACATTTAAAAAATTTTGTGTTTATGAACAACATTTCTTCAGCTAGTTTAGCATTTACTTCAAACAACTTTATTTGTTTTGTTTAAAAGTGCTGAGAGGTCGGTGTTGTTCAGTTTGTGAATGTAGTTTAGGTTTTATTACATTTTTTTGGGTGTTTTTTTCATTGCAAAATGTATAATTAAAAAATTACGTGTGAAGGATTTACAAACCTTATTTTGGTCTTGTTACTTTTGTTCTGGGACATTCACAGCAAAACATTTGGTGTGCACACAGCAAGTTTTCAGATGCCCACCATATAGAATTTAACGATCAGGAATACAGTAGCTGGGCACAGATCTGAAATTTTGTGGTAATGGCCATGATGAACTTCATGTTATGTGATCACTGAACTTGAAAGAGAACAACATTTGTCTTGCCAACAATTTTTGTGGACTGCCAAGTTGTTTAGTGCAGGGCTTCTCAAACTATGGGTTGCGACCACACTTAAGGTTGCGAAATGTAATTTTGGGGTCGCAAAACAAATTGGTTTGACAAATCAGATATAAAAATTTTTGTAAACTTTACAAGAAATTTAAAAGTTTAAATAAGTCTGCAGTGAATCTATTTCTACTGCATTTTTGGAGCAATGCCGTGCTTCATGCTGTCAGTTGTTTACTGGGATGTCTGCCTGAGATATCAAATGATAATAACCAACCAAGCACAACAACTTACATGTTATTACATGCAGGGTTGCGGAGTCAGAGTCCAAGGTTTTTGGGTGAAGTCCGAGTCAGATTCCTAATAACACTCGGAGTCAGATTTTTTTTGTCCGACTCTGGAAGTCCAATTGGATCATTTTTTACATCACACTCCTAAGTTGGGAATTCCTGTTGAAATGGTTCAATTTCTTATGAAACTTCTGTTGAAACAGAATTCTTGCTATGTACCACAGTTTCCATTGAGTGTTATTTGCTACAAAATTCTTGACAGCCAAACTTCATTCACTTTGTGGTAAGGAGTCAAAGTCGAAACTTTTGGAAAGGTCTGAAATTTTTGAGTCGGAAATTCTGGAAAGGTGGAGTCATACATTTTACCTCTGACTCTGCAACCCTGGTTAAGTCATGATCATTTTAACGTACTGACTGATATTAACCTTATTGCATTGATTCTGACATGAAGGCTTGCTTGTGTTTAGAACTCTAGGTCTAGTCAAGGGTACTGACTGCTTTGAGAACACACTGAGTAGTTGTAAGCTGAAGTTATAAGCTTCATACACAGTTTCAGAAGTACTTTGGATTTTGATTCGGCAAAATTTTGATTCACAAACCATACACAATTGCAATTCCTGGAGGCGACACTTCTGCCATGCCCAGGATGAGTTTTCAGAATTGTTAAACAACAAAAGTTTGCAACTGGAATTTTCAAAACAGAGTTTATGTCATTTCTAGAAACGAACAAGAAATGAATGCTCAGTCATTCATAAACTTTTGTCCTTGTGCATAACATATTTGTGTGATGAAGCATTCTCAAAATTGACAATGATCAAGTCGAAAAAACAATCTTTTTTGAAAAATGTTAAGAGTGTCCTTCGTCCTGCGTTGTCTTGTATCAATCTATGAATGGATGATCTGTGTAAAAATCAAGTGCATCTGCCCCATTAGTTGTGCTTGATAACTTCTACAAAGCGAATTGTTATTTTTTGTTAGTTTTTTCAGCTTTTTAAAATTTTTACTGTTTCAATTACGTGGTAATTTCATTACTGTGTAGTTGCATTCATGGATTGTGCACATTTGTATGATTTTGCAATAGACAAAAATGCCTCATGAGATTTGTAATGGGTCGTTTACACGTATGATTAACATAGTGCTCTTGTTGAACGTCGAAAACCTTGGTAAAAGTATTCCCATACAAAAAAGTTTTTGTGCAAATGGAACACTTCTGATGGAAATTGTTGTGTTGGGTGTGATGTCTGACAAAAGTTTGTGAACTTTACANTAGAGGCAAGTTTGTNTAGGAACTAATCCCAGTTTTCAAGAAAAAGTTTCTCNAAAAGGGGACAAAGGCCTCTTCTCACACTGGTTTCCATTCTGAAGACTTCTAAGCTGGGTATTGAAGCTGAAAGACAATACTTAGTGATTAGTGGCTTTCATTTTTTGTATTGATGCATAATAGTTTTTAATGTGTCAAACAGAAAAGAACTATGATGAAGCAATTCGGTTGTACACTGAAGCAATCTCATTGAATCCTAAATCTGCCGTATATTATGCAAATAGGAGTTTTGCTCAGCTACGCATGGAGAATTATGGTTATGCTCTGGATGACGCAAGCAAGGCTATCGAAAATGACAGAAAATATGTGAAGGTGATGCCAGCTGTTCATTCTGTTAATGTTAGGTAATTTTGCTAGTGTAATAATCATGCAAAGTTGAAACAAAACACATCTTGTTTGAGTCCTCATTAGTTTGTACTCTTCATTGTGTTGACAATTCGATTTTGTTCAATAGTGCTTTGACAAAATATGTTCAAAACTTTTGTTTCGATTTGTTTTGTGTGAAGACCTTTGTTAAATCGAATGCATCCTTTCCCACATCTTTAGATCAGATTGCCGAAGTTTACACTACTTGGTAAATACAGTTTTCTGAAAAAGTGTGAGTAGCTTGCTGAGCATATTCAAAGAAACGTTAACATTCCCTGTCTCGGTGTATTTTTGCCTCACAACTGTGTGAAGAATAAATCTGCAGCAGTAGTCTGCACCATCAGTTGTACCATGTTTGACTTCTTGCTTGGGTCCTGCTCTGAACCATTTTCAGTGTGAAGGTTTTGTTTGACTATAGAATGCTTGAACTCTCGCTGTCAAGCTGAAAACCAGCTTCTCTGAAAGCCATACTTAACATTCGTGAAAATGCTTTCCTACGCAACATGCTTTGACAGTTCTGTTGCTATTGCCATAGAATGCAGCTAATTATTTACTAAGTCGCATTCAAACGTAATCGTTTTAGATTCTGATGTTGCATTTTTTTCCAGGGTTACTATCGCAGAGCGTCAGCGCACATGTCATTGGGAAAATTCAAACTTGCTTTGCGCGACTTCGAAGCTGTGAGTATATGTTTGCTTTTTGAACCACAACTTTGCGCACCCAAACGTTAGCGGCAATTTAAAGACGATTTCAGTCTATCGATAACAAGTGTAACGCAATTGTTGGGGGTGGTGCGAAGAATTTACTGGTGCCCCTTCGATTGTTGACCCTTATTCGCCCCCACGCGCAGGTGGTTAAAGTGCGTCCGAATGATCGCGACGCGAAGATGAAATATTCTGAATGCAGCAAGATTGTCAAGAAGAAGGCGTTCGAAAAAGCAATTGCATACGATGACGAAAAGAAGTCAATGGCGGAGAGTATCAACGTCGATACGATATGTAAGATAAGCTTTTACTATTAAACCATTAGGTAAATTTGTATGTCGTTTTAAACTGATAGTTGCTGAAACTGTTGTGCAGAAGAAGTTTTGGAATGATCGCTAAGAGTAAGAGTTTTGAATGTTTGACTTCTACCACATGGTCAAGTTTACACTCGGCCTGTGTGTAGAGTCTGTAGACCATTGTTTTATAGGCATGTACTGTATGTTGTGATAAATAGTTGTAGGTAAAAGTTTTATAAACCAACTTCTACCCATTTTGAAGTTTTGTTCGTCATTTGCAGCTGTTGAGCCGGCGTACGACGGCCCGCGCATTCCCGATGAAGGAGTATCATCCGATTTTATGAAAGACCTTCTGCAAAGATTTAAAGAACAGAAAAAGCTTCATAAAAGGTGCCGGGCGCTGCGTTTCGAAAACTCTTCCAAGTGACGCAGTAGCTGTGATATTTCAATGCGCTTTCGTAGCAACGTTTTGTCAGCGCTGTCGTGCTTCTGTGCTGCACCAGCAGGACTTCTGCTGCCGGCGGAAAATTAGTATGAAACATTGAAAACGCGTTTGCGGAAAATCCGATCACCGCACACTGCTGTATATACGCTATGCATCCGGCGGAGCAGCTATCATGTTGCTCGCTGCTGCCTCAGGTCAAGGGTTTAGCTTCAGTTTGTTGTATGTTGCAGAAACCTGCCCGGGTTGAATTTTTTTTTGTTTGTTCAGTTTGTTGTATGTTGCAGAAACCCGCCCGGGAAAAATTTTTTTTTCCCCAACCCGCACTGTTTCCATCCCAAACCCGCACCTGTCAATGTGTGTCTAAAAGCTCATGCAGCGCGTGTTTCATCACTAGTGGCAATTTATTCAATAGTTCACTTCAAAGTCAACAGAAGCTCTGAAGAAAACGCGGTAAAGTAAAACTATGAAAACTTTTAGTCAACCTTAGCGCTTTCTCAGCATCAAAGAGCACTGTTGAAAAAGAGTATGTCGTTTACTGCGACGAAGTATTTACATTGCTCTGCTGCTGTTCACGACATGCCCAGCCATGCCAAACACTCGTTGACGAGCAGCTGTTGGTGCCACCACACACAACATATATCTTGCAAGATCACCGAGTAGATGAAAATTATAATCTGTGGTCTCTCCACCACTGGAGAATGTCAACAAACCCTTGTGCCACAAGCTCCTCTGCAAAATTAAATTTCATGTAACATTAAATTCTTCTGTGACGTTAAATTTCTTGCTCTTGTCTCTTCCATATTCATGGAGTCATCATCCAGTTAGCCGCACAAAGGAATTCTTATCCTGCGCCGCACTCGCGCGCATGGTTCAGCGGGTTCCCGTCACGCTAATGCGGGTGCTCGCAGCCCGCGCGAGTTACCGCCCGCGCAGGACTTTAGTGTGTTGCGCTTCTCTGGCTTTCGATCCGTGCAGAAAACTGCATGTCGTTGGTCCTGAAATACCGTAAGGTGGAATTGAGAACTATTCTGTTATGTCATTTGTCGCTTCAGGTGAACTACTCAGCATCGAAGCTGTTGGGTTTCTTATGTTATTTAATGATTGCGCATTGATATCATTGCATTTTTTTCTTATCTAGTTGTTTGTTCGGCTGTGACGCTGAAATGTCACTTTGTTTGTTCTGCTGTAACGATGAAATGTCACCCGGGGGCCAATCGTTTGTTGACTTTGGCAGGTATGCGTATCAAATCCTCTTAGAAGTGAAGAAGATTTTTTCCAGCCTTCCTAGTCTGGTGGACGTCACGATCAAAGAAGTAAGTAGTAAGATGCAGTTTGAGTGCTGCTGTTACCGATGTTCTTGCAACAGATTTCGGCTTCTTACATGGAGTGAGGAAACACCGCTGCCTCACTTGCCGAAGTAGATCTTGGGCTGCATCTTGCTTTGCGTTCTAAGCATTTCAGGGCAAAATTAATGGTTTTACTGAGTCAGTGCTGTGACCGCTGGAATTCGCGATGTTGAGAAAGTGATCCTCTCTGGGTCGCGCTATAATGCGACGTGCACGTTCTTTCTTGCTACTTTTCCAGGTTCAAAACTCCACGTGCAAAAGTACACCTCACACTTCGCTAGGCTGCTTCCAGCTGCTCAGCATGTTTCGCATTTCTGAACCCGTTTGCGCTTCCACCGGATGTTGATATTGAACCATCCGGTGGGAGATGATACAAGACCAGTATGTGTTGGGAATCTGCTTCGGCAATGCAGAGACGTCATCATTTCAAACGTTTTGAAATTTACGATCAGTTGCTTCTCAGTGCGACTGTTAACACAACGCTTTTGTTCAGTGCCAACTTTTTACTATAATAAGTTTGTACCCCTTGTTTCATACCCTCTATTATAAATTTTGTGGATCTTGTTTCATAGCTACCATTGTGAGTTTTGTGCCCCTTGATTTATCCCCGTCCCCCTGTTATGAGTTTTGTAACCCTTGTTTTATGTTTCCTACTACGAATTTTTACCCCCACCCTCTGGTGTTGCAAATTCTAAAATTCCCCGTAGACCCAGCAAGCTCATTTCATTTGAACGCTGTGAATAACGCTGATCCCGCGTAGCGCTTAATTACCGTATCATATTTTCCTTTGGTTTTTCTCGTGTTAACGAAACCTCCATTGCTATCTAATCTTGATCAGATAGAATGGTAAAAATAAGAAATGTTTTAGTTTTTCTTCTCGGAAGACACATTCAGTCCTTGGAAAGTAAGTGGCCGCTAAAATAAGCCAACCACCCTCTCACTTTTTTCACAATACGATCTACGCCCCTTACCGGCATCCTTAACTCGCAACTCCGCTCAGTGCCTCGCAGGTACTTTCTGATATCCAGGTGTAAACTTTCAAGACTGGGTCTTGATCAGAAACAGCTGAATTGATAGAAATTAAACATCCAGCTTCTCATAAAAAAACGCAGCCTGTCCCAACAAGAGGCAGCAAGTGATACTGAGCCACAAGAAATGGGGGGTATGGTCAGTTGCAACTTGTTTAACGAAGCATCTAACGTGCTTGTTCAAGCGCTGTTGCTGTGACGTGTTTCTGATCACTGCGAGCCAACAGGAAGCTTTTCCTTAAACCGATTGGTACATATCCTAACCTTGTTTGTCGCAGCAGTTTTGACCGGATGTGGACCGTGGTCAAGACCGGTGTCACGCAGAGCAACGAGCAAAGCCGGTTGTAGTCGCCAGCAAAGAACGTCCAAGCGTTTGCTCGTCAAAACCATAAACTCTGCAGTGTGCAATTGCTCAAAACGTAGTTACTCGCTGGCAGTTGGGTTACGGCTCGGAAGGGCGGGGCTCCCATCAACTCCAGCCGTTCCGAGCTGCTAAAAACGTTCGAGGACCGGTAAAATTTGCTTCCCACCTGAGCCAATTGCATAAAACATTACTGTTTCATTTTATTCTTTTCATTAGACTTTTTTTGTGGTTTTCTTGCCATTGGCTTTTATTTCTGGGGAATAATTTTTTATGATAGCAATCGCCTATCGATACGCAGTTGGGTTGAATTGAAATATCTTGGAACATTTTTTTAATAGACCGTTACATAATAAGGATTTATGCTCGGTTTTCGCAACACACAGCTCAGTTGATGTTGCTAAACCGGAACGACAGGTGTGCTGTACTCCATTCAGGCTGCTCACCAGGACAATACATCGTTTCAGCCAAAAGTAATCCTGGGTTTGTTTCCTCGGTCATGGACCGAAATTTTTTTGAAATGACCGAAAAAAATTAAGTCAATTCGGTCAGATTGCTTGAAAAGGTAGGTTAGTGAATACTGTTAAGGAACAAATGACCGAAATGTCTCAGCGAAAAAAGAAAGCCAGACGAAATCAGGCGCTGTTGGAGGGAGTATTCGAAATTTTGCTTTGAATAATTTTCATCACTGCGTATATATTGCAACGGATTTAAACGTAAGCTGAAACAGGTGTAAAAAAATTGCGAAATGAAACTAAGTAACAGAACTTCAAAACGTCGCTTCGTAGAAAATAACACCTGGGAGGATCGCCCCTAGTTTGACCCATTACTTGCAATGGTTAGAGCCGGCCACGGACCAGATAACGTGATTGAATCATCGATCTGGCTTGGTCACGCCATCGTATGGAGCCAGCAGAACTATCCGATNTTGTTGATAACCGTGAGATGTCGAGAGACATCCTGGGACTGCTTCCCTNCGNGACTCTCTCAAACGGAAATGCTGGTGTAAAAAAAGAATGAGCGACTCATCGGCTTTTAAGTAATTTCTGGCTATTTCTACATTTGTGGTACATTTGCTTGCAGGGCGACAAGTTGACTGTGTGCGGCGACATCCACGGACAGTACTACGATCTGTGTAACATATTTGACATCAACGGCCTTCCTTCGCGTGACAACCCTTACGTATCCTTAAGTTTTGTGTAGATCGCTGTTTAAAGTGCAGATGAATAATGTGGATTTTGGTGCACACTTAATGAGTTTCACTGTCAGTGAAATAAGGTGTTGTTTGGTCGGCGCTCCTCAAATTTTAATCTGAAGTTTCCAGTGTCAGCGATGAACGAGTTCGGGTTGTGAAACTTTTTACGTTTTATTTTTTCTGAACACAAAGTTTAGCTGTTCAATGGAGATTTCGTCGACCGCGGCTCGTGGTCGGTCGAGGTTATCTTAATATTGTTCGGATACAAAGTTCTTTACCCGGACAGATTTCATCTAATCAGAGGTAAGTTTCGCGATATTTTGAAAATCCAATCGGCCAGTGGTTCCCAGCCGGTGAGCCATTGCAATGCNCAGGCGTGTCGCGAGCTAATTCGTTTTTCAGTATGTCATAAAAATACGTACGCCATCAAACTTCAAGCAGAATGGTTTGGCCTCGCCAGTGTGTGCACAAATTATTATTTATTTCTTCTGTATGGTGCCGTAACCCTGAAAAGGTTGGGAACCATTGCGTTAGGCCAGGGGTGGGCAATTAATTTAGCTCGAGGACCACTTAGAGAAGGCCGTGCTTAGCCGAGGGCCGTACATTATAATTTGATCGTAAAACAAATAAAACAAAAACAATAATGGGACACAGAGAAGTTTTTATTATAATTGTTCTTGTGCAAATTTACTTTCTCCACACAAGCACTTTAATGAGACAAATGTAACGTCACACTCTTCAAAATCTCAGATTTGAACATTTTTCCTGAAAGCTTACACGGGCCGCTGAAAACGTTGTTGTGAGCCACCTGTGACCCGCGGGCCGCAAATTGCCCACCCCAGGCTATCACGTTATTCTTCCCTTTCAACAAAAAGGCAGATGTTGCCTTGGAGGTTTAGAAAAAGTTGGGCACTTCCGATTTAACTCCTTTGAAAACGGCTTATCACTGATTGGATATGCAGACTGATTCAGCCTAGTGATTGCAACCTCACATTTACCCACATGGGCGTCGCTCGACTGGTCGCAGCACAAGCGGCTGTTCGATGTTCATGCGTCACGCGACGTGCTTTGAAGACTGAAACGGCTTTCATCGATATTTGTTATCTTTGCCCTTGTTCGCGAGAAGGTTGCCGAGGAGTAAAGTGTCAATTGTTCGCATTCGGGCTTTTGGTTCGATTTTAAGGCGATAAACCATGAATCGAAAAAAGTTTCAAATGCCAAAATGCGTTCAACCAAACAGTGCATTCGCAAGTGACATGAAAGGATTAAATGCCCAAGTCGAGAAACCAAACCACTGTCGTGAGTGTGTTCGTTGGACGTTCCTTTCGCTGTCCCAACCTGCGCTCAACTTGCGTTAAGCAGGACCTCCAAGACGGGTACGAGAAGTGCATCGAACCCCGGTCCAGCAGGTACGGGGACCCGGGAAAGTTTAAGCGCGCATGGTCAGTTTTTTCTTTTATCAAGCCTAAAATTGTTAGTGTAAGCCAGTATGGCAGTTACTCTATTTGTAAACCTTAGCATGGCACCTTATTCTGAGTTCTATACAAACAAACACTACAAGTTTCGACAAGGGCCCAAGAAAATACGGGGGGCCGGTGTCGGTCTCCATACCCATGCCCCCTGGTGAGATTTCTCTCGGAGACCCTGGCATTAAGCCCGCAGTGCAAAATTTGTGCTGTAAGATATGCGCTGGCTTGTGAACTTCGCTAAGCGCTGTATGTCCCTTTGTTAAAAACATCGCCTGAAACAAAGCGTTGTCTTCATGCCGTGGTGGGACTATGAGACGTTCGCTTCAACCGCTTCAAGCCAGTTGGTGATATGGTACTTTTGTCTCCTTGAAGGTAATCACGAAACCGACAATATGAACCAAATGTACGGGTTCGAAGGCGAGGTGAAAGAGAAATACGGAGGAAATACGATGGCCTTGTTCAGTGAAGTCTTCAACTGGCTGCCCCTTGCTTACTGCATTAACGAGAAAGTTCTTGTAAGTATTCAAGTGCCAGCTGTGGTAGAATATATTTTTTCAACGTGTGCGTTTAAATGTCAAACTCGGAAGATCAACCTTTACTCTCCGAAAAATTTGGTGGGAGCAGCAAGTCAGATGCGCAGAATGTCACTGTCAGTCATCTTTTGAGTGCAAAACTCCAGCAAATCCGTGTCGTTTCAATCGTTTCACACTCACTGTCGTCACACAGGCCTTTTCTACTGCTGCTGCTGCTAGTAGGTATCTTACGCGGGGTTTTTACGGACTCTTCAAAGTGTGGAAAAAACTTTTTGGTGTGGTAGTATGGAAAAGGAAATAAGTTTCCAGACTTGATCGTTTGACATGCATTGTGATAATATTTTGTTGTGATACTTTTGATAAATTGACGTTCATCGTGTTATCTATAATAGTGCCCGCACTTGACCTGACCTGGGTATGTCACCCGGAGAAGTTAAGTCTGGGAAAAGGCCAGAAAAAGTCTGGAAATTTATATTCAAAATTGCGTAGCAACCCTGCTTAGGTTTGCAACAAAATGCAAAGCCTTTGCAGAAACGGCGGCGATTACTGAGTTGTCCCGTCTGTTTTTTTGCCTGCGGTTAAGGTCATGCACGGAGGCCTGTGCGAACAAGACGGCATTTCTTTGAATGACATCCGAAGCATCGACCGGAACCGGCAGCCGCCCGAGAGCGGCGTCATGTGCGACCTGCTGTGGTCCGACCCCCAAGTAGCGAAAGGCAAGGGTGTCAGCAAACGCGGCGTCAGCTGCCAATTCGGACCGGATATTACGCAAAAGTTTCTTCAAGACAACGGACTCGATTACGTGATCCGCAGTCACGAAGTCAAGGTCAGTGCAGTTGTGTGTTGCTGAACGCAAGCGAAACTCGTTTTCTGGACGCAAACGAAACTCGTTTTTTTGTATTTGTTAATTGAACCCGTTGATGTACGAGCGTTGGCGTCTTTCCTCTTTGCCAGCTGGTTCTTTCGCGAGTCGACCTTTGAAAAACATGGCACGAAAAGCAGCTTGTGTCTCCCTACTTTTCATATCCGACTAGTTTCATGCGCGCGCAGCCGAGTAACGAACCATGATAACATCGCAACTGTCCGAGATGGAAACTGTGTTTTGTTGAAAGCAAACGATATTTTCACAATCGCCGATGTATTTCGTTTACAGCAGACAAGATAATGTTGCACGTTTTCTCTATGAATGTAGTTTGTGTCCATTTCATAATTATTACCACGCTTTTTCATCTTACCGCTGCAACTGGCAAACTCGCCACGAATAAATCAGTGTCACTTTATAAACTGTGTAACTGTGACTTATCGGTTAACGTCACTTCCCTGTCGAAGAAATCGCTTGGAGTAAAATTGATCTTTGTCGACTTGTTGCTCGAACCTGCAGCTTGTGTGCCAGGGTTCCTACAGAGTCTGGAAAAGTATGAAAAAAAATTTGGTCCTCCAGTCGGGAAACAATTTTTTTGGTCTGTTTGTGCGGAAAAAGAAAATAATTTTCCAGATTTGATCTTTTGACATACATTTTCATAATATTTTACTCAAGATTGATAATTTTGCTTTCATCGTGTTGACTATTATAGTGCCTGTATTTGACCTGGGTATTCAAAGTTGCGTAGGAACCCTGAGTATCTCTATCGGTAGCCGTAGTTGACACATTTATTGGTCTTGCCGTTTGATCTCTCGTCCATTTCCATCGCTTAACCCTTCCTACTCGCACCGCAGTCCGACGGCTACGAAGTCCAACACAACGGCAAGTGCGTTACTATTTTCTCCGCGCCCAACTACTGCGATCAGATGGGCAACAAAGGAGCGTTCATCACCCTCAGACCGCCTGACCTCAGGCCCGAGTTTACACAGTTCGAGGCCGTCGTAAGTACACCTGTCACCCTGCACTCGTTCGAATAGCCCACTTTGCGGTGCGCGTACTTTCGTACCACTTCTTGCACTTGTCGTGCTGCGGTGCCAGATTTCGTTTGATCTGTTGCCGGACGAGTATTGTTCAAGCGCCTGTTTGCTTGGATTTCGTCGACTGCGAAAATGTTTTCACTCGGCCACCATCAAAAACAAGCAACTCAGCTGTTACCTATTTATGCCCCCCCCCACCCCT
>JGI24021J15306_10002821_pt1 | contig 19125 bp, 14 predicted proteins | sample Ectturendosymbi1_FD_15306 | JGI IMG/M metagenome (IMG submission 15306)
TTGAATACCGGTATGTTTTAACATAATGTTTCTTGTGTTCAAAAAACGAGCACTTCTTGTTGAAATTTCATACTCATATATCAGCCTCAATTTTTATNTATTTCAAAATAATTTTGCAGCGCTGGGCCCAAGATGTTTTNTTCGCCTAAAAAGATTTCTCTTGGAGGCCTTGTTGACAAGANAGAAAAAGGAAAATAGGTGAGTGAAGTCAGTGTGTCATCGAAATTATTACACANTAGCAATAAACATNTGTTGCGAATCAATGCAATTTCTGTGGTTGATGCTTCTCTGACACTATCGTTCCTACATCAATACCAATATCTTAGTGGTAGCAAGTCGGAAACTATTGACAGTGCTTCGCCTGACATTCGATTTATGTTTTGGGTTTGACTTGCTTCATAGTAGAAAATGTAGCCCACTCTCACACATTTATGTGCTTCTAAACGCCGAGTGCATTTTTATTGCAAAATGTTTCAAAATGTTTCAGTTATAGTAAATTGTTTCAGTTGTGCTGATTATTTTCTGAAAGCTCTCTAAGGTCTAGCCCAGGGTCTCCAAACTTTTTTGTCAGAGAGCCACTATGCAACAGTTCGAGGACCGGACATCTTACGTAATAGGATTATTTCGGGGTATGTTACACTATACCAAATCAATAAATTTTTGTAAATACATCAGGGCAGTGACTTAAATGACAGCTACGGCCGTCGCTTCCCGTCCCTGTATTCCTGATAAAGTATTCTGTGCTTGGTCGGGATGCAGAAATAAACTGAACAGCACTGTAAGCACATTATTTTTTCATTATTGTCAAAATGTCTTCGAGGGCGGGATGTGGGTCGCGGGCCGTAGTTTGGAGACCCTGGACTGGTCTAACGCCGGTAATATTGCACATTATTATTATTAAAAGTTGTTAGGCGTGTTCTAATTATAATTACGTACTGTAACATCCACACAACAATCAAAAATGAGAAAGCTCGCGTACCATAAAATTCTGTCCCCGCTGCACATGTGGCCCGTGGGCCTGCAGTTGGACCACGCTGGAATAGAGTACGAAGATACGTAACTGCGTTACCGCCAACTAATTAGATCAAAACGTGCTACGCTTTAGAAGGAGAAACATAACCGAGAACCAAAAATCAGATTGATCCGAGGGTCGGTCTGTTATATCGGAGGGTCTGTTTTATATCCGAGGGTCGCGGCGAAATCCGAGGGTCTGTTATACCAGGCATTAGGGTCACAATGTCCTTTTATTTCATGTTGGGACTTGTTCTAATCACACCAGGCTGTGGAATTACTGCCGAGTGTGATGTGAAGAAGTCAGTCAACACCAGCGCAGCGCATATTTGTGCCTTTTGTGAGACTAAATCCTTGTGCAAAAACGCAAAGTGCGACGCTTACGGACTTTTTTGTGGCACAAACAATTACACTCGGCGAGCAGAAGATCAGCCCGAAGTCGGATTTAAAAAAAAAAGAATTTTTACCGACTCCGACCATTCGAGACCAAACTCCTTCCGACTACCTAGACCTGGTAGTGGTAACAGTATTAGTTCAAAATATATTGGAATAACACTCTCGCTTGCTNCAAGGAGGACACTAGAGGAATAACGAAATTGTTAATGTGTATTAACAAATCACAGCCGGAGCGGAGCCATGTTACAAAAAAACACAGCTCCGGAGCCGGAACCGGAGCCATGCTTAAGAAAACAGAGAGCTCCGGAGCTGGAGCCGTTTCGTTTTTACAAGTGCTCCGCAGCCCTGGTTGCAGTGACGGCCTTAAGTATCTGATATTTTTCGGGGCGAGGGGGGAAAATGACTGCAAATTTTGATTTACTTAACAAATAAAAAAATTTTAGTCTGACAATTTGAAATTTTGTTTGTTGAATAGCATGGGGCAATTGTCCGGTTTGCCNGCCCCTGGGTTGCGGGCCTGTTTGTATATCATGCGCTTTATGCTGGTAGATCTGTGGAAAAATATGTATTCAAAACCTGGAAAATCATACATTTTTTTGAAGGTACTTGCTCTCACTGCATAATCAGCTAACAATGTGCGTGGTTTTGAAAACGTCGAAGCTTTTTTCAATGGATTTATACAGAATCTAAAGCACAAACTTCTGCTCTCTTTCCTAGATAACTCCTTGTTCGTTTCTACTCACCTTTAGCACCACAGTAGAAACCTTTTCTCTTCCAATAAACGCTACAAACCCTTTTGGCAACCAGAACAAAAGAGAGACGACAATTGTGGCAACGAGGGTTCGAATAAGTCTCATCTCTCGTTCAACACTGCGTTGGTACCACGTTAAGTGCGCAATACCACGAAGAATCCGGTCGTGAGTTCGAACAGACCTTTCAGGAAAACATGTGTTAAACACAAAACCAGCGGCAACGTTTGGTACATATCAATCGTGGTTCGAAATCTTAAGTGAGAAGTAACATTCATCTGATTTTCATAACTATATTCCTAAAAAAACGACCTAAGTACCACTCTCTGGTTTGAATCGTTTGATTTTTGTTTGTTTAAGATGTCAACACAAATAAATGGCAAATCTACATATGTCCGCATGTGAACGATTCATTTCTTTCAACCGCAATTGCAACTACAAGAGATCATCTATCATGAAAAAATTTGATAATTTGAAATAATTTTCTTCCAAAACCCTGCCTTCTGACAGGAAACAAGCCGATTCCGGTTGAATAAACAAACTTGAAAGTTTAATATGGAAACGAAATCGATATTCGCCGAAGGTGGTACTCTAAAGAAATTTTAATATTGACAGAGAAACGTGATAACTTTATGCCAGTCTTCAGCTCATGCCACACCTGTATAACTTTAAATAAAAGAATACAGTAACTGTCAGCGGAATCCAATAACCTAGTACAGGTAAAGTGTTGTTGTAAGCTGGTGAAGAAGTTGAATTCCACGTGCAGATCATAATCTCACAGGAATATCTGTACAAAACAATATTTGGTGATTGAAGTGGTTATGTAACTAGAAACATTGTTTGTCTTGTAAAGCGTAGTTGGATAACATTGTTGAACAGGAGTTGTATCTGAAAAACTGAATATTTTCAAGGATAAATCTTGTGTGCTGATTCCAGTGTTCAATCAAGTTATTTCTGTCTCATCCGCCTTTATCCTTACTTTAGTACAAGGCAATCAAACTCATTGTAATTTTTGTCGTGATGTTTACCACCAACGGTGCTTGCTTACACAGGTTTACAAGTTGAGAAACCTTACACAAAGCGCGATGCCAGGTATTACTCTGTTTTTAGGAAAACACGTGGTGTTGGGCGGTGTAGCAAGGCATATTCAAGGTGTATGTGGTACGCTATGGCACACCGCACTCCGATGCGTTGCACAAGACGAACACGGCGTTACTGATATCAAAGGATTTCTCTCTAAACACAAATAAAAAATGATATATACCAACTATAATTGTTCCCTGAAACAATAGTTTTTCAGAAAAATTATCTGCCTATTTCCTTTGCATGACGAACTAAAATCCGAAGAATACTAAACTGGGCATAAAATTACAGACAGTTAATCATTTAAATGTGAAGAAGACACGGATGGATGCAGAACTTAAAACTTACATGTACTTTGATTGATCAAAGCATCTTAATAGCTTGTGCGAGGTTTGACATGAAATAAAGCATAAGCTAAGTTTCTACGGTATGTTCATGTTCCAAGCATTGAAAGTTGAACCTTATGTGAACAAAAATGCACAAATACCTTCCGTGAACAAACATTTCGGCTTCGTCATGAAATCTCAAACATTTTAACTTTGAAATACAACTTATGCTGTTGCAAATATTTATTGGAGTGGTGTTCTCAGTTACTGCGCACGGTTTGCAAAACAGGGGCCCAGTTTTAAACTTACGCATTTTGAAAGGCGTCCCATTTTTGGTTGATGCTTTTCCAAAGGTTTATGAGCTTTTGTTCATTGTTGTATTTTTATTACAATGATTAAATATTATTTAGCCTGGTAGAAAGCTTGCGTTGGTTGCTTTATGAGATTTTGATTATGTGTTCTGACACAGTTGGATTTTCGACCTGAAGATAAAACGCCACACTAAAATGATAAAATATATATAAATATTCTGTGATCGAAGGACAAGCGCCCAAGCTTAAATTGAAGAGGGCCCCAACGAAGATGTTAAGGGCCGCTGATCAAAGGACATGCTGGCTCTTTATTTCCAGTCAACATGATGCAGANTTGATGAAATTCATTTACTGTATACTTCGGGTGTTTCANGCTTGAACCATTGCTAGTGTTACCTCTCTTTAGAGTGTGACAGTGAATTTCCACTGATATTAAAACTTTACCGCTGCTATGACGTTCTAGTGTTTAAGGAATGCTGTCGAATGCATTCACTACTGTATGTAGTTAAGATTCAGTCCCTTACGGTTAACGTTAATCTTAAATGTTTTCTGTGGATATTTAGAATTTAAATATTGCTTTAAGTTATTTTGAGTGTTGCGTGAGGTTACTTTATGTTCCATGGTAGAGTTTACTAAAATGTTTTGTCGTAATTGATCACATTCAGGAACTATTAAAGCAAACATCCCATACTGAGTGACCAAACACACTTCGCATTCACTATCATGGTTATTTACAATGTTTAAAGGTACAGGTTTCATTCAGAATTTTCAACTTATTTTGCCTGGTTTGTTATGTCTCCAGGAGAATGGTCACTTTGATTTCAAGTGTGCTTCATATACATTCAAGTTAAAAGCTTAGGTGCATGTGTATTTTGCTTATTGTAAAGCTAGTGTTCATTCACTACTGAAGCATATGCGTAACGTTGCAATATTTCTACAGTGCTCAAAGCCAATAATTGGTTCAGTTTTCGGTAGGGTTGTTCATGGGACATATTTATCTGTACCATTCCCTTCCCATCCCATAGCAATTTATGCCTGTCCTATCCCATCCCATGGGATGTTTCCCATGGGATTCCCACAGGAATGACATTTCCACGGACAAGCCTGGTTTTCGGCAATAAGGTTGCCTGTATATTGAATACTGATTCTTTTGTGAATAATGTGCTTTGACGTCTTCATAGACACTGTACATCGACTGTCGTATGTTCATTTTTTGAACTGTGACGCAGTACCTTTCTTTGTAGAAGATGCTTTTTCATTAACAGTGTTCCGGCAATATTTTCGATAGTTGTTGGCTGCAGTGATTTGTAGACGATTGGTTTGTGCAAGGCAAACGAATGAAGTATTTTCTGTCCATTTAGGTTGAGGAGCGCTGGGGTGTTATATTTTCCTGCACATGGGTTGGTGTAAAATTCAATATCAGGTATCAGTGATACTCTAAAAACAAACATCACATACTGGTAATGATGTCTGTTTTTTCCATATGTCCTTCATGTAAGTGCAGGAGGTCCTCAAAATATTCTGGGCAAGGGCCACTAATTTGCTAAGACGATCACTGATTTACCTGATCGCGTCTTGCACCTTCACATCTTTAACGACCATGCTCGCATGAAAANAAATATGAANTTCGCTTCACCAAACCCACGCTTACTAAATTACAAAGCAAAGAGTGAAGATCTGCATTCTCTACAAACAAGTATCTGTAATTGGTAAAAACAAATACCTCCTTTCCACGCGCAAGGCGTGGGACTGATTTGACATGAAAGGAATAACTAACTAATCGTAACAACTCCACATGCTTTGAATCCTTGCCACCAATATATGCAATTTTCCCGTGTTCAAAGGTTTGCTGAAAGTTGATGCTACTTGCCTGCATCAATAAATGGTGCAGTTTGAACGTTAATAATGAGTTGTATTCGACGGGCAAATGACTTTATACGGTGCGATAAGACACGATATGCGGTATGATTCATTCTTGCTCATGTGCTACAAATTTGAAGCTGTGTTCATTAATCCTTTAGTAATGTTTTCGAATCAGGTTGAATGTCAAAATTGTATTTGAAACATGGAATTTTTCTAACAATGCAAGAACCGAAAATCTGTGCAGTGGAATCACGTCGTTTTCGTTCGTAACTGTAATGCAGTGCGATCTGTTGTTCGGAGCTGGGGAATGAGTGCACAGATGAAGTTTGGAAATTTCTGTTCACGTTGTGAGCAGTATTGTGTGTTGGTTGCGTGTTGAGTTTGCTGCAAATATTTGCAATAGTCCGCTAGGCTAATTGAATTATAGTTGTGCTCTTGGTTTAGCTGAGAGTGAAGTCACGCTTGTATAGTTTAGCTACGCTGGTAGATTTCAGATTGTTTCTGTTGCTCTTCAGAAACTGTACTCTAAGATCGATGGAATTGCACCAAATTTCTCTGGTTGCCACAAGTGTTTGCGTGGATTATTTGCATTTTATATTCGGTGCTGATGGGTGGGTGCACTCGGGGTTGATGGGGGAGGGTGCAATGAAACGGTTCACGCGTGATGCTGCCACTGACCCGCCCCAGTGGAGTAGTCACTACGAAAGCGGCAAGAGCGCCGCATATCATTTGCGACAGTCCGAACGGAGTACAAAGCGCAGTATTCAAGCAATTTGTGTAGGTAAATGAGATTACAGAAAGGGCCTTTTAGAGGGGGCACAAGAAGCACATTGTACCCAGGTCCAGTAGGATGAAAGTTCGCACATTGAGTTTTCCTGTGATTCAGCCCAAAAGGCTAATACTGATGGTCATATTCTCCGACTGCAGCGCAGGTAACTATAAACAGTATTCTCTCTAACATCTTGGCAAATGCGAAGTCTCCCAAATGGTGCTTTTAGTGAAAATTGTCCCAAGCTCTTAGCTGCTCTAGACACATTTCCTTTTCTTGTCATCCTCCTTATGTTGCAATATTTTGAGACTATTACGTCACACACAAAGAAAAGGAATTGAAAAAACTCATGGAATGCTTGCTGCTGGTAAATCTATAGTTGGACCCGGGGTCACCAACGTGGTTCCCGCGGGCACCAAGTCGCCCGCAAGGACCATGTAAGTCGCCCGCGGGCCTGTTCTAAAAATAACATTAGCNTGATCAATGTCTTCACATTTAAGGAATATCAATACTAAAATAGCTGAAGGTAAATTGAGCTAAATTTTTATTTCATAAGTTTGTATCAAACTGGTAGCCCTTCGCATTAATCGGTACACAAGAAGTAGTTCGCAGTTTCAAAAATGTTGGCGACCGTGGTTTGGAGCATGCACACAACACGATTTCAGACTTGAAATCTAATCTCAACTGAGTTAAAAAGGCGTTGGATGAACTGCGCGAGAGAGATAAAAAGTGTGAAGCAAACTCTGAACTTTGGTCTAAACAATACAACCTTTGCTTTCTGAGTCTGCCTGTAGAATTTCCCAATGAGATTCCATAACAGAGTGAACGTGCAATCCGTTCATTTCGCACCAAACCCTTGCAAGTTCAGAATCTGGTCTTGTCAAAATATCGTTTGCCAATGTTCACCGACTTCCAAAACATTAACCAGCTTTAAACAAACCTTCAATATAACTTCTTTTCTTGTGCAGCAATAGCAATAATGTTCGTAAAAATTGAAGACAGAATTGTGATATTCAAATGGCAGCTAGAGCAAAGCAATTCAAGAAAAATATTGCAAAGCATCCACCAAAGTCTGTGCAGGAACAGCACAAAACCCTTCTAAAGAAAGCTTCCAAAATATTTGCTTCTGGTAAAATGATGAGGTGGGAAGTTGAAAGGTGTTGAGGCTGACTATTGTCTCTACGCGAAAGCTGAGAGAGTTTGCCCGATTGATCGGTATCGTAAAAATGGTGTCAAATTGAACTAACTTTTCAGTGCTTCGTGGAAACACTGAAGTTTGTTTGTTGACACCTCCCAACGTTTCTAACAACCTGCATGAAATCGATATTCTGGCCACAGAATACAATGTCACTGCTGGTCCGTTAAACTGAAACGTGGTTAGATTATTCGATCGATAACACCTCTGTTCCTCTTAATGGCTTTTCTGACCCTTTTCGACTTGATCGTAATTGACAGGACGGTGGTATTTTAGCCAACGGCAAAAATGACTTTTGGTGTTCACCATTACGAATGTGAAGCAAACAATGTTGAAATGCTAGGATTTGAACTATTAATTTCGTTGTCTATACCTTGCGGTATGCTACCTTTCTGCCAAATACTAACACTCCCCTTAAGTATAAAACAGTGCTTCTCAACCTTTATTTGCAGCGACCCAAATATTAAGGGTAAATAGATAGCAAACCTTTGGTGACTCAGTCTTTTTCACACATTTTCTTGCAAACATAAGAAATGAACTAAACACAAGACAATTTAACAAAGGCATAGTCATAACAACAAACTATTTCGAATTTAATCAATTCGAGCCTTGATTTTGTATCGTTTCCTCAACTTTGTCAAAATTTGGAACAATTTTCCTCAGAGTCAATCTCATGTCGTCTTCAGGCTTAAGACAGTTCCTCGTCTTTGTTTTGATCTGTGCAAGCACAGAAAACCCACACTCAAACAAGCAGGTAGTAACAAATGGCAATACAGCTTTTACTGCGTGCGTACCAACAATACTCTTTCCATTCTAGATTTTGGCCCAAAATCGTCAAAGGTTTTCTTTTTGAAGGCAGTCCTCAATAAACTGTCGCACTGAATGTCAATATATACCTCAGATTTGAATCCAATGCCGCCAATATCGCCAAAGTACTAGTGAAAGCATTGTTAAACTTAATTATAAAATTCAATATCCAAGAAATTCAGCTAGTAAAATCAGTCAAGATCATATTTCCTCCGTTTTTTCTTTAAAAATTCTTCGTCAAAATATCAAAAACACTTTGCGATAGGCGGATATGTCACCATGTTTTTTGTAGCCAATTATTTGGTTTCTTTCCTTTAGGGCTGTGACGAAGACAGCCCCGAAATCACCGAATTCATCGCCGAGTGTGCTGAAAACGTCATCGCATGAGCGGCGTGGTTGGAATACAGCGAAACATTGGTTTTGTTGGATTCCTAGGAAAAGTTGAGCCAACATGGTGTCGGAAGTACCGAAAATTACTGTGTTGTGAAATATTCGGAACTAAATCCAAGCTTGAGGCGAGTTTGGCCGTTTGGCGGAATGTTTTGCATTACATTTTTCAGGGAGGGCTGCAGCCCGGCAGCCCGTCCAGACGATCCGCCACTGCCTATAACGACTCAATATTAACTAAAAATTTGCGAAACTACGCAGAGGACTAACTTCACAATTTACCTTGAAACGAGCAGAAATGCAAAAGTCTACTCTGAACTCTTATCAGTACAGCAACAACCGACAATATTGTGCATTGGAGTGTGAGAAAGATGCAGGCCGTCTCTATGACAAAGGTTACAAAAAAGAAAGAAAAAGACAAAAAACGTACTTAATTGATGTACAATTTTTCACTGACAAAATGCTCGCAACGCAAGACCACCAAACACTACAAAACTCCGATGAAAAGCAATATTGTCTGTATTGGATTCTGTGTTTGGTTGTTTTTAACTAGATTCTCGCAAACAGAGATTGCTTGCTGAAGGTCTGTATCAGGAGTCTCCAAACTTTTTTGTCCGACGGCCACATAAGCTATTACGCAACAGTCTGAGGGTCGGGCATGTTATGTAATGTGATTGTTTCGGGATATGTTACATTTTGCCAAATTAAGAAATTCTTCGTAAATACATTATTTTTTCATTGTCGACAATCTCTTCGCGGGCCGGATGAAATGGTGTCGCGGGCCGGATTTGGCTCGTGGACCGTAGTTTGGAGGCCCTGATCTAAGACGATAGTAGAACCAAAACTGGTGCAACAAAAGATAGAAATTTGAGGGGGCACTACACACACCGGGGGTACACCATCACGCTTTTCAGACAAACGGCCAAATACAAACACCATGGCCCCAAAAGCTAAGATGGCCAAGGGCCCCGCGCTGCCTATATCCGTCCCTACTGCTGTGTCGAATATTCTGTGCTAACCATGCAACTTCGACAGCGCTGCACATGTAAAACGAAATACAATTTTCCGTACACAATATGCCGACCCCACATGAAAGAAAACATGTCCACGAAAGTGAATACAATTGACATCAGGCCCGTAAGTTTTCTGAGAGGGACCAAAATATTTTAAGCATGTACAATAGTTTTAAACTATGTCCAAGACATTTTTCCAGGGAGGGAGAAAAACTTCCAAGGAGGGCTTTGCGCCCCCTGCCCCCCCCCTAGTTACGGGCCTGATTCAAAAGAAAGCGAAATGGTTCCAACCACGAATTCCATCTTGATACAGAGACAAGTAAGCTGTTAATAGTAAAATAGTTTCATCAAAATATTCTTACCCCAAAACACATAAAAATACGCCGGCTGCTAACATATTGGTGGTTACTTTTTACTACTGACAACGATTACTGACTAATCCGTTTTTGTGGTAGCTTATTACATTTTATGATTGTGGTGTAACGGTAACAATGTTATGCAACTACGAACTATTACGAGTATAATGCCCATATCCAGCGTGAATAGGGTGAGGACTATTCAATGCAGTATGCAGTTAACAGCAGCGGGGTTTCGGCACCAGTTGCACCTAAAGTAGGATAGCAGCGCCGCTTATAGGTGTGCATCGGCGTTTATGTCGCGTGTACCTGATAGCAAGATGCAACAGCAGGCGCAAAACGTATTTTGCAGAATATTTCCAATAAAGTCGTTCATTTTAATATTCACACTGAATTTTCCTCTGGCTGCTCCCCATTTAAGCTGACTTTTCAACCCTGCGTTGATTTATGACTGTCTTGTCACAAGCGAAACACGCACTAACTCTAAACCTAAAAATATTCACACAAATAGACAATGAGCAATATAATTCTCACACAGATCCCTGCACAGGCTACGTTAGAATTTTATATGATCATCACCTCGATGTAACGTCATCCTTCGATTATCATGTCCACTCTCAAATTTATCAACGGAATCATGTAAATCTATTTTTCAGCTCGGATCTTTCAATTGAAAGTAGATCATTGTTATCCAATCTTTCACTGGTCATGGAATTTTCAGGAATTGTTTTCACTAATCTCATTTGTGAAAAACTTCTCTCGCATGGAGCGTTGGAGACGGGAAAGTTTACAGCTACCAGTAACAATCAAACGTAGGTTTTTATGTAGCTATAATGAAAAAAAATATTGTTCGAGCGATGTAGGCACCTTCGACTACATCCGAAGCAAATTCTTTGCTTAAATTAGTTCATGTTTTAAATCATTTTCACTAAATTAATATGACTTGTGAATTCTTACAAGTGTTTTCTCATAGAAATATTTGACCTCCGGGTCGAAGAGCTGAAATAAGCGAAGGAATTCCTTCTGACTCATTACACAACATCGGTATAAAATTCTATGAGGTTGTAGGACATGTGTTGGTAAAGTTAAAGCTGAAGTCACGAACCACTTGCGCAAGTTGTTTCAAAGTCGTATACACAAGGCAGCAGAACGNAATATTGCAGCCAGGATAAATTCGGATAATTAACTGAAACCAATTNTTAATTGACAAACCATTTGATACTGGGACAAGCAACGATCTGCTGACAGTAATATAATCCAGTTCCATCTCGTACTGAAATACACGAAAGATCAATCTTCCCATATCTGCGAGTGTGTCTTAGTTTCGAAATTAATTTTCAACACCACGACCGCGGCCTGACTAATTTGCACGCAGGATGCGAGCAACACGGGTCTGTGTCGTCATAAACAACTATTTCTAATTACCCTACCGGCAAAAACAACAACACAGCTGATCATGCATTTGGGAAATACGGAATACTGGCTAGAGTGTTTCCAAACTATCGTTTAAAATACTGCAGGACCAAAGTGAACTAATGTGTATGTCAACCAAACGAACTTGGGCAATTAAGAACGGGCAATTAAGAAAAAACTTTGATTAGGATTGCCGCTTACTCTATCGTGTTTTCGCGAATACTTTGATAAGAAAAACACAAACAAGAATTTGAAATCACTTGCAGTCGTATTTACATGCAATACAGAGCATACAGCAGCAAAGTTCTGCATTGCGTTCTTTCAAAACGGTCGCTGAGTTTCGTTTGTGCTGTTCGTGCGACAGCTTCATCTTGCACGTTCCTTGAAATTTTTTAGAGAATTTTCCACTATGGGCTACTATTTCTTTTACTCGACATTCTACTAACTGCTCCACCAAGTCTCGGTTAAATTGACTACCGTCGTAACAATCCCCAAAAATCCTTCCCTAATATAATACAGTACATTACAATAAAATGTGTAAGGATTTGTTTGGACTCCCTACTGTNATTGTTACGTCACACCCACTGTTCAACACTTCCCCGCTTAACTAGTCTTTTGTGGCGGCTTCACAGCCGCTCTTGAGCTTCAAATTGTGAAAAAAAAAAACTTGCAACTGTCGTTATATACGAACAACATATTCTGCGGAGACAGACCTGAAACGTCGCTATGGACGAAATGACGATATACTGTAGCTGAAGTCGTTGCACCCGAACTCTAATGCACATGAAAGGTAGGGTTTCTGCCGAGGCAGAAGAAAAAGCGTGATTATGGGCAAATTGTCGTTATAGCCGAAAGCGTTATACGCAAATTCTACTTTATTTCAAAGTTTAGATTACAAAGGTATTTGCTTGCTCTAAAGCTAAATCCAAGCCTAAAGCCAAACATTTAACCCTAAAGCTAAACACAAATATTTTTAAAAAAGTACACAAAAAGCACTCCCATCAGAAGTGTCATGTCTTATAAACGATTTATCGCCGAAATGTCCATCGCGGAAACAGCGTTGCAGAAACGGCATCGTCGAACTGTCCCATTCCATGGAATAATGCTTCGCACCCCCTGGAGGTGGGGGAGCCCCTGGTTAGAACCACAGGTATTCCCTAGAACAGAGTGTCGACATGGATTCTGCTGCCTACACTCACGGGAATGAGGCCTAGAAGTCTTCCAAGGAGCAAGTGGCGAGAATATTTCTCCAAACTTGCTTCGTTCACCGTCTTGGTATGGAGCCAGAAGAAGAGAACTGTCTGAGATTGCTGTTGACCGTGAGTTATTCCGAGTCTAAGGCTGTTGCCCCGTGGCCCTACCCATAGGAACGTCAGGTATGAAAATGAATAAACAAAAGTGTGAATAATTGTGGATTCGACAATATAAATTCATTTATTTATTGAACATCACGCAACTATTCAGAAAAACTTGAGTAGCGTTTCTCTTTGTGTGCATTTGAACGACTGCAGATTGTGAAATCTAAGAAAACTCTCTGCTAAATACTCGTATAGTGTTTGGTTCGTCTTAGTACTTTGAGGTTGACATTAATCTCTCTGGTGTTTCCTCAAGCGATACATCGGTTTGGCGTTAAAGTTGATTCTACAAAAAAATATGGTCACCTACATTTATTTCCAAACATCAGAAACTCTTCAAAATGGACTAAATACACGCATGGACGTTTTTTACCGATATTGTGTGGTCAACAGTTGATGCAACTCATGCTAATTCACACAGTGACGCGTACATTTAAGCTCTGAAAGAAACGAGACGCTGACAGACAGCAAACAATGCGCTTACCGGAGGCCAATATTTTCACTATAAGCCACTGACGCAAGCAGCATCGCCCAAAGCCAATTTGCGGCAAGCACTGCGTTGACTTTTTTCTTCGAAAAGCTCTTGCACAGTGAAACAAGGTGAACAACAACCCAGTACCTGTCAAGGAAAAACACAAACAACGGATTAACGTATTGATATTCCTCAGATACAATGATCTACGAATATCTTCGCAGAGAGCAAAAAATGATTGTTAGCTGGTGTTTGCTGTGAACAAGGCTACAAATGACAGAATTGCCAATAAAATTTATTCTGGTTCAGTGTAGAAAATTTTCATAAACCAAATATACGCAATGCCCACGAAGTAATATCCTTCTTTATTCATTATCTTAAAACACAGATTCACATATCTTTCTGTCTCTATAATGCTACGTTTTTTTTTGGGAAGTTGCTAGTGCGTCACTTGCATTCTGATACAAAACTAACAAACTTATAAAATAATTTTTATTCCTTTCCAGCACAGTCCCGATCCTACAAAGACTTTTTAGTCTTCGTCACAGCTCAACGTCATCACATTATGCAGAGCAGTGCTTTGTGAATGTAGCTTTGCTACAGTTACGTTTGCGAAACCTGATCCTAATCAATTTCTTGTCGAAGAAAGTTACTGCTATACTCACTGTGCATTAAGCTACATTAGATTAAGTTGTGTGGTACTTGCTCGAACGTGCATACCGCGTGGAAGATTTTTCATATTGCTTATAACCCATATGACCTTGCAACAAAAAATTTGTCTTTGTAGCAATTGGTGGTTAATTGTCATGTCAGAAGTTAGTTTGGTGTTGTCAACCGGTTAGTGAAAGCACAGCAAGGCAATTTATCTTCTTTCTTTAGTGGCTCACTAATAGCTGCTATCCAGTACGCACAATGTCAAAAAAATTTTAAAATTTTGATGCCATCCCTAGATTCACTATGGAAAATTAGTTGTGCAATTTAGCATACACAACAAGCTGCAAATTAGCAGCAGTCGCATGTTGCATTACCTTGTGAAAATGTAGTTGTGAAAAAGATATTTTTCAAATTAGCAAATAAATCGAGGGAATCGTTAGCTGATATTGTTATTTTAAATGATTTTCTGAACAATTAAAAATAATTGCAGACGCTTAATAGCAAGAAAGCAAATGCCAGATCGTTTCACCTTTCGATTGCAATGTAAGCCAAATTGGCGAAACTGCTCGCGATTGACATAATCAGCAAAAATCCCAAAAACGAACACGTCTGTCTGTGGAAGTACCTCCTTCCAAGTAGGACGTTCGGTATGATTGACGGGATACAAATGGCCGTTACCTGAAAAACATGCGTGTTTACGAGGAACTTGTAAGTGACAGTAACACAAACGGAAAAATAATGGAGCAAACGCGTTCATGTGGTGTTGATTGTCTGCTCGTGTTTCTTTCCGAGCAAGTGCGTAACTAAGCGCAGTGACTGATGCAATGTTATTTGTTATTTGAAACATTTCATCCTGAACGTTTGAGTGATTTGCAGTTTTCAAAGCAATTGCAATGTGACAGACTGAAGTAGCTGTTAGCAATTTCCAAAACAATTAAGCAGTACTTACGGACTGCTGGACAAACAGTAAGGTCTAACGTTCATTTCGATTGGAAACACATAAAAAAGCATATACATAGCTTACAAAGTGACAACTTATGCCAACCTTTCTATTATAAAAACTCGCTATCACTACATGTGAACAGCAACAGAATAGGTAAACAAATATGAATCCTGTACTGATCATTTTGCTTTAAATATTCTCATAAACTACGTTCTCTGTTTGTAAACGCTGCAATCCTAAATGCAGTTTATTAGAACATAGTCATGAATTTGCTTCTTTCAGAAATATTGCAATACTTTCCTAAATCCTACGAGGTAAAATTTTGACAATTAAAGTCACAGAATTGAGTTAGGCAGGACCTATTCTGAGATCTATTGTTTTGTTACATTTTTTGTTTTTTCTAAACAAATCAAGATTTGTAGTTGAATTAGTTGGTTCATGTGATTTTACATGTCTTGTTGAAAGCCGTTAAAATTACAAAAGCGGTTTTGTTTTTTATTAAGGCATGCTTGTAGTAACTTGTAAATTTGAAACTACATCACTTATCACGTGCGTTATGACAGCAATCAATTCCAGTTCGTTCTAGTTGGAAAAGGGTAGGACATTTAATTCAGATGTGTCGACTCGAACTCGACGGATTGTTCACTCTACAAAGTACTCTTTTCAAACTGTTTTGTTACCTGAAATTTCAAAATATAAAAATTGATTTAATGGGATTGATCTTACTTGTGATTACTTTGCAACAAGGTTGTTGGAATGTGTTATGTGACTGAGTAAACAACGGGAGTGCACCGATTATTCACAATCGATCTAGTCACTCTTATTTTTCGCAAAAGCACTGACTTCCATCTTTCAAATGAATAAGAAATTTTGAAATATATAAAGACAAAATTTTAACAGTGGCTGAAAAATACAAAATTAAAATTAATTAAAATATACATTCATGCATACCTTTACATTCCCAAACAAAGTTTGCTCTAGTCACAGCACATTTTAAGCAAATATCTAACAATACTCTTTTTTGAAAACATACCAGCAAATCTGAAATAGCCAGGTTGATGAGAAAAATATTTCCATTTTTATTGACGGCTCTTCCATAAATGATTGAAAAAATTACCAAACAATTTCCTAAAGTTCCGATGAGCGAGACTATAGTCAAGTACAATATTTCCACGCTCTTGACTGAGTTGCCGTCGTCAAACATGCATTCACCAATACTTGCGTTCGACGTCTGGTTGACAGTAATGTTACTCATCACGCAGCTGTAAGCTACCAGTCGTTTCAAATGAAATGTTGCCGGCGAGTTCTTGCAGATACCATGCAAGGTGAATAAAGCCAATTTCGCAGCAACTCCGGAACGTTTATGTCGTTCTGATCACAACCATGACAGTGTCAATCTCGTTTGGTAACGCTTGTTCTAACTTCACGGCTTAACTTAACAAAAACCTCTGCAATACAGTATCGCTGTTGAGAATACTTGGTTAAAACTGCGTAAATGGTTTGAGAAAAGCTAAGTAGTAATGTCAAACAAATCCACTTTGAAACATCCGCCACGTGTGGTTAAACAACACAAGAACAAAGTTAGAACAAAGTTAGTGAAGAACAAAAGTTAGTGATGATGCGTTTGCTGAAGAACAAAGTTAGTGATGATGCGTTTGCTCTTTTCCTTACGCGCGATGAAAACATTATGAAAGCTATTCTCATGTCTGTAAGAATGAATCCCTGAATAACCAGCTAAGAAGCGTAGGTTCGACACAAGGCAAACATGAAAAGTGATTCTCGCTGAAGACTACGTTGCTTGCAAAGATTTTCGACTCGGCCTTGTGCCCTGATTTAGTGTTGACTTCTTAGGGTGAAAATCATGGTGGTTTCAAACACAAACGTTGCCAAAACTACCATAAAATCAGTAAAAGATATCAGTCAAAATCATACTGGCTGACGCTAACACTGACCCCTACACGTACCAGAAGCAATCTACCTGCCCTTTCTGTAAACCAGTCAATATTCATCCAGGCAGAAACGCGATTAGGCTTAGGTTTGCTGTAAGGCTCTTCATTATGCCTACATACCTGATATCATAAAAAATTGCAAGAGCCACTTGGAGGAAGGCTTCGTGCCGTGCATTTTCAGTCGTTCATCAGATATTTCAGCTTCACTGACGAACTTAACTCTACCTCTCACACTATAATAGTCCGAGATTAGTTTCAACGCAAGGCTTATAATAGCAGTTTCACACTTTGGCGCCTACCACCACTTACACCAAATACTTCACGCATGCAGCTTGTCGAACAAGCTTGCAGTCAACGGCAAGTAACTTCGTCTGCTGAAGAGTGAGGAGAAACGTCCTGTTGCTTATCCGCTGTCTTTGCTTACCATTTTTATATTTCTTACTTTCAGGCAAAAAGTTGGAAATTGTGTTTGGCGCCCATGTTATCGTGGTCGATTGATTCGAAGCGTAGTAAATGTTGGAAGACATTCGCNCATATTCGATTTGAAGCACACCGCATAGCGTGCGAANCGGTAAACCGCAAAACTAATTCAGGCTTGAAGAGAGAAAGGAAGTCGCGAAGCGCGTCAATAGCAGGTAATTGCATTGATATTTGTTGATTGATGTTCTTGACTGCAAAACGCACGACCTTCGCAAACGTGTTGCTTTTGGCAAACCGAGCGGTTTTACAGATGTCGATAAAATACCAGCAGTCGATTTGATAAAAAAGCAAATAAATTTTTCTGTTGACAGTCATAGTTTGACGGTAATGAATTCAACTGAGCCAGGTTTTCTTATTTTGGGGTTAGAAATTCATGCCATACTTAATGTGATCGTGACCTAAACATTGCAGGACTTCTATTCTCCGAGCTTACAAGCAGATCAGAACATTTTTCATGTCACAAAATACAGTATATCAAATACTTCCATGATCAAAAAACAAGCACGACTTTTCAAAGAATTATTTTGAATTGTACTTTTCCTACAGCAGTTCATTCATATAACAGTTCAATCGAATTGTACTTTTTCTTATAACAGTTCATTCATGCATTTTTCAATTGGAATATTGCGCTCATTTTTCAAGTATAGTATAACAGTGGCATTCCTTATAAATGGTTTAATCGCTATTTTACTCTGCGAGAGGCGTGGAGTCAGCAACCTTTTGCGACCACGAGGCTACTTCAAAGACTCAGAAAGGTGCGCTTGGCGAGAAGAAACAGGGTTTCCAAAGACGGGTTGTTTTATAGTTTATGCAGTGAGTTAGGCACGGATTCATTGATGCCGTACACGCGAGTTGTGTAGCACGTTTGCAGAACAAATAGGTACAAAATATTTTTACGAGAACGTTCGAATAAACGTATGGTCATGGGCGGCGACAGGAATGGGGGCAAGGAGGACAGTGTTCCCCCCACACAAATTGAAAAATTAAGCAACAAATTACGTTTCAATAACTCCTTCCAAGAATAGATCGCACTTTTTTATCATGTTGTCTCTATTTTCATCAGAATTTTAGTAATAGTTGCTTATCAACTGTTGTTTCAAGATAAACTTTCCAAATTCTTGAAATTACTACGTATTTTTACTGCAGAGTTGTAGGTTATCCATGATAGACGGCATGTTAATGGAAATTTGTAATGCTCGTTGATTTGCTTCTACATATAGTTGTTGTATGGAAATAACGCAATACTGTTGCGTAACAATCGAATACTCACAGTGTGTTTGTAACAGAGAAACATCTGCAATACCAATAACACTGGTCAACAGACAAATTTAAACGGTGATTGCAATAAGTGCTTCCTATAGTATTTTTGACGCTGATTTCAAAAACGTCATTATTTTTTTTGTAGCACATCTAGTTTTTGAGATATCTGTATGTTTTGGTTACCAGCTACCTAGCCTACCACAGGCCTGTGAACAACAGAAGGTAGCAATGTTTTGCATTGTGACGTAACACTGAATAACAGTTGATGTAGTAGTTCAAGTATGTACTTTCCACGATGGGTGTAAGCAAGGAATCGATCAGCAAATTTTTAAT
>JGI24021J15306_10002825_pt1 | contig 19121 bp, 13 predicted proteins | sample Ectturendosymbi1_FD_15306 | JGI IMG/M metagenome (IMG submission 15306)
TTTAGAGTAGCTGATGTACAGCCATCAATGACAGTGTACTGCTGTCGTCCTTGCAAGTAGCTAGCCAGCAATTTGAGAGGTAAACCTCTTATTCCAAAAAAATTATTCAATTTCCACAGTAGCACATCATGATCTATAGTGTCAAATGCTTTAGACAGGTCACAAAAGATAGTACAAGTAATGAAACCCTTTTCTAGATTCTCCAGGATATTCTCCTGCATATCATATATTGCCAATGTTGTAGATAGACCCATTCGAAAACCATATTGATGGCTAGANAGGACAGATTAGAACATTTCCTGTCGCAAAACATTTTCTGCCGCAAGACTTATAAGCTTCATTTACAAGCTTCACTGCAGTCATACTTAAAATCCAGCGCTTGTTCAAGAAAATTTAACGAGCCTGAGAATGATAAACGATCACAAAGAAAGTGTTTTATCCACGGTGCTTGATCCTATTAACAATTCTTCTTTGCAAGTAGCTGTTTCGTCGCTGATTTCACAAATCGAGAGTAAACCTGTTGTGTTAAAAATTCTAGCCATGTACATTTGAGTTTTCTATAGTTTATCTGTTTGTGTCGCTCGGACTAACACGTTTGATTTAGCGTTGTAACCGGCGCACTTAACGGAATTTCTCCACCCAGACAAATATTCTGTGGCAATTCGAGCAGCTTGGGACGCTCGTTGTGACGTCGGACGTTTGATTTTGCTGTGTCAGATCGAAAAAGGTCGCCTTGCTTGCAGCAGTAAATGAAAGGATAAACTTGCACGCTCCAGCCTTGCCTTATAGTTGCAAAAATGGCAAATTGCAGTTTTATTTCAGTTGAAAAAGCCCATAGTGTTTTGTCAGAAGCATTGACGAAAGACAAAGTTTGCAACCTGAGTTAACAGTGGTAAGCATATTAACCACAAGAGTCGAACGGAGGATCGTTTATTAAGTATAACGCAATCTGCAGTGATTTTTAACTCGGAATTTTACCCAAACTACAGCAACAAACTGATCTCGACCTTTTACTGTAACCTGAAACAAAGTGAACATCACAACAAATTGAAAGCACGCCCATTTAACCAACAAGCGACGTAGAGAATTATTTGGGCGTAGCTGACCACTGAATTGCTTAGCTGATTTCCTATTAAAGCAATGACTAGCACATGGCTACTCTCAGCTTAAGACTTGGTTGATGACATCATGAAAATTACTGTTACCTGTTGGTGGTGAACTTGGGCGGAAACGTCCGGATTACGAGAAAATCTCTTTACCTTAGATACATGTGGATGAAAAACATGAATTATCGAGTTTTTTTTAGATTATCCTGAAAACACTGCACGATTGCAGATGCCGAGGGCATACGAACTGATATGTATCTTGCGTGAAGCGAACTACTTGTTTAAAAATGGCTCATCTCGCACGAGTACCGGTAACGCGAAAAACAGACCCAGAAGCGCAAGTCTACCCTAGGACTTTGATTACCTCCTTGCTGGAAATTAATCCATTCCGGCCATGGAACACTCCATAGTTTCAAGTTCAACGTTGCTTTTATCACTGTAAATTTTCATCTTCGAAAGGTGCGCCCTGCAGCTGCTTTGATCAACATCTTGAAGCTACTCAACTTAAAGTGTGTCGCAAAAGTGAAAAAAAGCTTTCTTATGCTCTTCATTTTTCGTTGACTTCACACTTGCTTGTTGTAGACGAAATTTAAATTCATGCAAAAGACTGCTAGTGATCTGAAAGGGACAAATGTGACTTCTTTTCCTGCTCATTTTTGCACTTGCATATCACACAGATTTGCGATACTTTTACTTTTGTCACGTCTTTTTCAATGAAGCAAAAGCATGAAAATTAAAACTTTGTTGAGGAAATTTGAAGTTAATTGATAGCTTAAATTTGGTTAATAAGCAGCTTAATACAACGGAAAAGTTTCGGTGGTGTATATTGCAAAAAGGCACACGATCCGATGTGATGCAGACGGCATCTTCAACCCACTGTTGCATGAACATCATGAATCAACTACATTAAAGTGCTGCCGTCGACAAAACTGCCGCTCTGTCACGTTTATAGAACTTGTTTAAACGATGCTTCATTTCAAATCCAGGTTGCATCGTCTTATGTAGAGAAAAAAGTAAGATTCTAAACATTTCCATCTGGTTCTTTCCATTCATGAGCGTGTGTTAACCTCCCACAAGTCTGTACATAAGTAAAGTCCAATGGCTAAGGGTGGCACCAAGCTAATGTCTTGCAAGGAGAAATTATTGCGTGAAACAGACGCGTAGCAAGAGAAAAGGAACCCAGACGAGTTAACTTTGATGTATTAGGATCTAGTATGAGCACCTTGCGGTTGAGAAATCTTGCTACACTGTGCAATAATTAACAGATATAGTATAATTTTTGACATTGCCATTGAAGAATTTGCCAGCAAAAGGCAAGCAAAGTTACTGTGCAGAAAATTGTAGTATTAATTTCAGAAACAAAAATAGTCCTAAATTTTCACACTTTTTTACTATTTTTCCCTTTATGTCATTTTTGCTTTTTCTCTAACTGTTGCTTACAGTGTTTGAGTTTTTTGTGTTTATTTAAAACATACCATATTTGAGCATGTGAGAGTACTGTAATATTATAATAGTGCACAAACTAGTTAATATATATACAAAGATTTAAGAGGGAGTCACTGTGCAATACCTATTTTCATGGGCTTCGGGGGCGCCAAATTCAAGGGCCGCCCCGGGCAACCCACACTCTAGCTACGCCACTGCTGTTCAGTTGGATTTTTCCCGAAAATTGGAAATGTGCGAGGCAGTGCCATTCTATTTCTTCTTTCCGAAATCAATAATAAACATTAAGTTACCATTTGTTCTACTCAGGAAAGTCTACCGTGTCTAATCTATGGTGCATTTTCACCTACGTTTTAAACAAAAGAGCTGTTTGCAGAAAAATATAAAGAATAGGGAATGTGTTTGAACATTACATTTTGTCCTCCATTTCACCGTTTGTGGCCACCACAGACAACCAGTTTGGTTTGAAGCCACAACATGGCACTGACATGTGCACATTATTACTCAAACAGACTGTGTCGTACTCGTGTTTTGTTAACAAGGGTACCCCAGTTTTTTCAGCTTTCTTAGGTACGTCTAAAGCAGGTGTGGGCAAACATTTTTTACGAAGGACCACATTGAAAACTTTATTGTTACCGGGGGCCGCGTGTATTACATATATTAAATCTATAATCGCTTTAAAAAATTTAACAAGGATTTTTTACATTAACTAACACAAAAATAAGGTAATAATAGTCACTTCCGGATGAGCAAAATGCGGTTTCGAATAAAACGTGTGGAATAAAACCTCGAGAACTGTCATCTAATCTGTAAAATTACTTTAACATAGACTCGAAATATGTACGTGTGGCTGACTTGCGGGTTTCACAAAATACCCTCGCGGGCAGCATACTGCCTGGGGCCGTAGTTTGCCCAACCCTGGTCTAAAGCATTTGACAGAACTAACCACAACCTACTAAGTGCAATGCACCGATGTGCATAGCAAGACTGCTGACGAGTTGTGATTGGCAACAGGTCATGTAAGTGATGTGGGACAATAACTTTTCATCCCCCTTTACTGTAACCAACTCTGTAAGGCAAGAAGGAGTTCTGAGTTCATGTTTATTCGCTGTTTCCCTTGATGAACTCTCAATCCAGCTGGGCTCAGCCAGAGTTGGTTGCACTGTGGGAAATATGGTTGAGAATCATCTAATATTTAGCCCTAGCATTAGTGGACTTCAATGTCTTCTGAATATTTGTGGTGATTATACTGCTGAACACGAAATCGCCTATAATTGCAACGAAACAATTGGTGTATCCTTTTGACCCAAAAAGTACAAAAAACCTGCTCCATCGAAAGTTTTTCTAAATGTACGTGTGCAATTTTCTGACCAAGTTAAATATCTTGGTGTATTAATTATTAAATGCCTCACTGAAGGACGACGATGATATTCAGAGACGTGTGAGATCGCTGTACTATGCAGCAAGCAAACCCAGAGGCACTTTTGCTCAGTGCTCAACTGCAGTGAAAAACACTCTATTCCGTGCCTTCTGCATGCCAATGTATGCTTTGCTAATTATGGAGCAAATACACTGCAGTTGAGCACTCCATGCCAATTATGGAGCAAATACACACGGACTAATATCGCTTGCGAGTTGTGAAACGCTCACCAAATTTCTTTATCAGATCACTTCAAAGGTTTGATGCATTTTACAAATCTTTTTCCTCCACTATTTAACGCTCTTGCATGACGTGAGGAATTGCAGCAGTTGCTGGTGCGTTGTCTCTGTGTCTGTTTTTCTTCAGTATTGCCTTTGCGCAGCAATCAAAACCTTCCGTGTGCTTTGTGGCGCCTCATAATTTCTGCATTTTCTTGTGATTCCTATACCACCCCCGGCACGTCAAGGATGTTTGCAAGCCAAATACGTGATAAAGTGATTTATATAAAACTAGTAAAATACCAACCGTCAAACCCTGTTTTAAATTTAGTGAAGACAAACGGTTGTCAGCCTCAAGCTAAATATATCGCAAAAATATTTGAAACCTTGATCAAAACAATTTACATACTTTTGAGCGCCGCTGAGCACCCATCGGACTTTTTTATTTTCTTTTATTGTTTTCCTCCCACTACTGGATCCCTATCTGATGATGTGTGAATGCAGTCAGGGTTTGCCAAAATTCAGAAATCTGGCCTTGTTTCAAGTTGATTGGCCAAAAATGGCATTTTGGCCTTTTTCTGGCCTCGTCTCAAATTGGTTGACCTTAAAAATTCGTTTGGCCATTTAGCTTTAATTACTTTTACGCTGAAAAAGTTTGCTCTGTAGAAAAATGCCTGCTATTCCATTTTTTCGACAACAAATTTGGAAAATTTTTGTGAAATATGCTATTCTGATGTTGGTACAATTTGAGGGATGAGAGATTCGAAATAAATTTTTTGCGTAATCTTTGGAAACGCTTGCACTATGTAGTTGTTTTTAGGCTAAGCACTATGCAGGCTCAACGCTTGCAGACAGGTGTGCGTGTCTGTGATAGAAATGCGACAATGGCGTCGAGGAAGTGGAAGAACTCTAATGGTTCTATTCGTCAGTACAAGAATGAAAGGGAGAAGACTTTCGCATGGGTGCAGAAAGCACCAGTATGCAATCTGTGACACTAATGTACCCACAGTGCGCAATTTCGCAAACCATGAAAAGTCAGAGAAATATCAGGAATGAGCTCCAGCGCAAGGTCAAGGAAGGCGTAATCTCAATTTCGAAGAAAACTTCAGTGATATTCTTGTACTTTAGGTGTGTTTTTCGTGACAAAGGAATAGCAATATCACAAACAAAGTTTCGCTTTTTTCTGGCCTGTAAACAAAAACGGTTTGGCCTTTTTCTGGCCGTTTTTGGCTTTTTACTAAAATTTTTATCTGGCAATCTTGAATGCTGTTGCAGCTGGCGCGCTGTTTCAGTGTTTGGCATCTCCCTGTATTGTCCGTGTTTATCATCTAACACCTACTCTGTAATGCGCTATGACTAACCATTTTTGTGTTCTTGTGTTATTCATTTGCTTCGTGATATGGACCATGAGTCTGAGGCAAAATAAATATCGTCATTATTAAGTCATGCACAAAAATTGTGGTTTGAAAAGGTTAAAATAGTTAGTTTTGAAAAAGAAACGTGCATTTTGCCGTTCGCGCTGCTATGCGCTTCGCAAAGGCCACGGAGCAAAGACATGAAAACCGCAAATAATAACAATTTGTCTGCAATAACGGCTCAGGACTTGGAAAAAGGTCATCAACCAGATCGCACTCGACGTTATGAAGAGGTTGTCGCCCAGTGCCAGGCGCGAGTACAAACTACGAGGCAATTAGAACGGAAGGGTTGGTACGCAATTACTGCAGTTCAGCTGCGTCAATTCGGCGCGATTTTCACGCTGCAAGTTAAGATGAAAACTAATGCATCCCTGCGGTTGTCGCCGGCACCTGCACTGCCGCAAACTCGAAGTGATTTTATCTATTTTTGCGCTTTTGCGCTTAAGTAATTCTTGATCAGTTTTAGTTTCGAAAAACTCCTCTCACAGGTAGCAACACTAACGGCAATTGTAAGGAAAATTTGCAGCATTATTACTATATTTGGAACAGAGTTCCCAAGATTATACTTTTGAATAAACTGCAAAAGTTTAAGGGGGGCTTCTTTCTCTACTATGAACTGTACATCGGCGACATCGTATAACCGTGAGGCAACAATAACGTTCTTCTTGATTGGGCAACAATGAACAACAAGCGATTCAACGACTATCAATATATCTTTTTCGGCTATTAACTGCACTCAGCCTCCTGTACAAGTAACTGGCCTACTTGCAACCTGAATGCAGCACAATGATCTAAAACTTTTCATAATGACGCATCGACATAGTGAAGCAAGAAATCATTTCCCCTAAAAAAACGAGGAACCCTCACAGAACCCTTAAAACTCACGTAACCCCGATACACGTTTTGGTAAACACTAGGGTTCCACGGAACGCCTGTTGAGGTATGCTGAGCTAGATTATATTTATCCACACACACGGAAATTTATTTTGACGAGCACAAAGCCAACTATACATTTATTAGATTTACACAAAGTGTTTTTTAGACCCAACAATGCGCTTTCACTCGGAGGTACAAAACTTAAGAGAACTTACAAAAGCTTAGAGCTCACCACAGCCACACGTTTGCCCACAATCATCCACCATATTCCTACTAAGTTCTATAACGTCATATAAGGACTACGATCGAACCTCAACAACGACCCAACACTCGATCAATCAACCGTGTAGTGAATTACTAAAATTTGTCACCAAGTGAGTTGATAAGCGTGTTGCAGCTTAATGTGAAAAAAGCCTATTGATACAACATCCGTGATGCACGATTGTTTATTGTTTGGCTGAGATAAGAATCGCTTCAACACACATGCCACAGTTTAAATTACTCAAAATCAAAAACGACCTTCAACTGCGAGTAGCGTCCCAACATTAAAACCACTTTTATTTCAATACAGCCTTTGCAGGTTTATAGCCTACAGCACAGCCCATAGTGCCGCCCCCATTAAAGTGCCGCAAGGGGCCGACCGCCCCGCCCCGCCCCCCCTTAGGTACGCCACTGCTGAACAGCAGTATGAAACAGTTTTTCTGTTGTTAGCATCCTTTCATAAATAAGCGTTCCCAATTGTTTGTTAGACACACTCCCACATCAGCAAGGTGAATTCTGGGTAGAAGAGGAAAAAATTTCCCTTACTTCCGTAGAGGTGAAAATGGAACAAAGTCTCCCTCCATGTTTGTCCGAAATTCGAGTTTTTTATTTTTTATTTTTTCATTCAGAAATTTTTTTACATAAAAGCAAATTACTTCACAAATGCTGTCGCAGTATTGATGAAACTGACTCAAGTATTACACGTCATTCCCTTTTTTCTTACGCCGGGCTTGCATTTCCATCACTTGAGACAATAAAATGTTTACTCCGCGTTGTTTCCTCAACAAACGTTTTCTTCTTTGGTGGAGCTCGTAATTAGGTATATCACTCACGAAAATCTCTTCACTTTCTGGAAATATATGGATGGAAAAATAAAGACATGCTAATAACTTTTGTTGTTTGTTTCCTGGAGCACGTAACTACCCTTGTGAATAATTTTGTTTATTTAATTTGTTAGTGCTTTCGCCATGGAAAAATTTAGGTCAGACAGATATGATCAACACTTTTCAACGGGTCATGCCAACACCAATTTTTGCCAGTTGGCAACACAATGCAAGTTTTTCCAGCCATTGAACATGGTAGAGGAAAGGTTTCATAATTGTCCTTTTGCTCACAAGTTTCAAGTTGGACGAAAGGTGCTGTGGTTTTAGGCATGTTGTACTCAATCCAATATGCTTTTTTGCTGTTCCTTCGTATACTCCACCATTAATATAGATAAAGGATTAATCGGTTGTCGCGAACACGTGGTTCTTGCTCATGGTCAGCAGAGACGAGCATTGGACTGGAGTTGAATTGGACTGGATCCGGACTATAACGATTTTTTGGATTTGTATTGGATCCGGACTGTAAATCGCTTCAAAAATGTAGAATCATGACCGGATTTGGACTGAGTTAATGAAAAGAATTGTCGCATTTTTGCTGTTAAAAGCTGTATTTTGTTAATTTTGTGGGCTTGGACTTTCGATTCAAAACTTTTAGATCTATGGTTGGACTTTAAAAATTAAAAAATTCAGGATTGGATCTGGATCGTAAAATTTGAAGGTCCGTTTTAATCTCTGTTGGTCGGTTTGCCTGATTGTTAGAAATTAATGCACATCTTGAATATACGAGTGGATGATTTATTGTTCACAGGCAAAAAACATCAATGCACAGAATGTCCATTTATTAGATAATATTTACCTAAGAGCGAGGTCGACGCCTCATTCAGAAATAAACAAACAATAAAACTTTTGCAGCAGTAGCTGCGTTTCGGTGGAAGACAATCAGAGTTTGAGCCATAGGCGTAGCCAGGGAGTCACGGGGTCATGCCCCCCCAAATTTTTAACATATCTGGTTATTTTGTGCTTTGAGAAGCTGCGTCCCATACAAAAATACTATTGGCTCGCCTAAAGTCGAAGAATTTGCCCCCTCCCCAAGTTTTAGGCTGGCTACGCCACTGGTTTGAGCTCCAGAGACGAAATTTTCCAGGTTATCTTTTTGCACTTACATAACTTTCTTTAAGCTACTCGAGAGGCGACTAGAGAATAGTAGCCAATTTTAAGATGCCAACCAGAGCTTCTTAAAGTGGGGTCCAAAAAGTTTTATGTACATTAAACATCAGTCACTGGAAAGTACATGTGAGACAAACGTTTTTTCCGAAAGTCTTATTCGTTAAAACTCAGCTTTTGCGTAAAATGGGGAAGCGGTTCATCAAGCGCTGTTCTAGAGATTTTACTTTACAAAAAAAGGTGACGAAACATATTTCCTGCCGACTTCTTGCTAAAATACCTGCAAGTACGAGCAAGATCAAGGATAAAAGTTTTACTCTTACGGTTTCTACAACCAACAGTAAGCAGATCAACCCAGAATGCTGCCAAAACTACTAAGTGATCATGATCAGCTGTGGCAAATGCATTCGTGATAGTTGGCTGGGGTGTGCAAAAAATAAGCAAGTGTGTAAGTTTATAGAAAATATGAAAATTGTTTTTTTCACGCATAGAATCGCCAGAGATCAACCTTTTCACACGTCACAATCAACGCTTTCGAGACAACGACCGGTATGATTCACGAGAACTGGTTGAAGAGTAAAATCTACCCTTGCGTCTCAAAAACCTTTTTGAAAAAGCAAAAGAAAGTCGGCGAAAACAAATACTACAAAAGTTTACGTACAAAGCTTTGCTTTTCAAGCGTAGCATAATTGCAGTGCTGGCCTTCATCAGGTAAATCGGCTCTGCATCGATAAATAAACAACTGTATAGACAAAGTGACAAAAACAAAGTTTAAGTGGAAATCAGTTATGCTGCTGCCAGAAAGCTACGATACAATAGCTCTTGCCACGCATTCGTAAAAAGACAAACTGAGAGGATCGATACAATACTCTAATCGGGCAAAGTAGCGCCTACAGACTCTATTTGAACAGATGCCAGTCTGGTTCCTCTTGCTTGCTTTGAAAGCGATTTCTCGTCGCCGTTAAAATCCTCTGCAGACTTGGGCTTGACCTCGACGCTGTTTTCGCCGGAAAGGTCGCCGCAACTGTCTTTTCTGCTTGAAAAAAGTTGATGTAAACGCTTTTTGTCTACCTACTTGTGTTTCAAATGAACGCTCACCGCTAAGTTATGCAACTGCTATTTGCATGCTTTGTGAAGCACCAAAGCTTCATGCGATTCATCAGTTCAACTAATGCATTGACATCGGGCAAATATACTCAAGAAAAAGATGAAGTCGTTATAGTCAAGAGCTTTTAGTTGAATGAAATGCCTGAGAGAGTGCTTTAACGAACTACTGGTTTCCATTGACTTATGTGCGGTTGTGTCACCAAGTTCTTGCAAAAGTAGTTACACGGTAGCAAGAAGTAAATTTTCTAGCAGAACTCAGTAAAATCACTTAGCGTGGTAAAACTTTTGGACTTTCTTTACTAACAACTTATAGCAAAAGTTGGTCACAACAGTTTTTGCGACTTTTTTGCAAGATAGCCTTGGACAAATTAGTTTTTGTTGTTGAATAAATGCGGGAGTCTTGTTACAGCTAATGCATGCGCATCATTTACGGCAAACATTAAATTCGTTGCATTCATCTTCAACGTATTTGTTTCTACACCTTTTATTTACACATCACGTCTTCTACATCTAAACATATTAGGACCACCATTAATTGAAAATCTTTTCGTGATACTTGACGTGATTCAAAAACCATAGACAAGGTATTTTTAAGAACATTCTGCGAAAAATCAAAGAACATTATGAGACAAATAGTGTTCTTTTTTGTTGGTGGTGGTGATGGCGTTTTTCCTTTCATGTGTTTTTAATTTTTGCTCGTTTCAGAAATTTCGTTTGTTTCTGCTTTCGATTTTTTCTTAATGTGCTTTGGCACTGGATGTTTGACCTTTGACCCGCCCCGTTCGCAATTCACCCTCACATCTCATCAGGGACCGAGTACGATAGAAAACGTTGGGAGGGACAAATCTTTATTTCTTGCGTTTCGATGACGTCACCATGTTCACTCGACCGTAGTATGACTTTTTGTAAAATTGTTAAAATGGGGAACAAATTATTCTGATATATTTTGGGGACTATGTCCTAAGTGTCTCAATGGCTACGCCCATGGTGGTGGTGCAGCAACCAGAACTGTAAAATGGTGCTGTGTCTAGCACTGCATTTAATATGAAAACACATTAATTCTGAGAGTTGAGTTTAAATAGACATAATTATTGTGATAATCAATTAAATTTGGTCAGTTCCGAAATAGAACCACTAAACCACATAGATCAAATCAAAAACAAACCACAAGACGTTTTGGTAAATACTAGCAGTGGCAACGGTGTTTTGTATATTGCAGGCTATAGACCAGGGCAGGAATTCGACTCACAAGAACGTGGCACGAATCAGTCACATGATTGAGCGACGTTTATGTACAAACTGATTCCGTTAATTCAAATTAACCAGCACAACTATGAACAATCATGATAATTCAGTTTAAATAGTAAATCTGTACACTGTGCTTATAAATAATCCAGTGATAGTGTCCATTTTTCTAAGTTATTCCCTGGCTTTATGCTGGGGGTTTGCAACAGTAATGTGTAATGTAGCCATGAAATTTGTACAACTACATTACTTTTTATCACAAAAAATTGGGGGGACAAAAGATAATGCGTGTTCCCCATCCAAAAGTTGGGGGGATGAATACCCCCGTCCATTCCCCCCGTCCCCCTTTAAACTCGGTCCCTGCATCTTATGAATACAGTCACGCATATTGCATAAACGCCGCGCAATGTTTGCTTTCATACAATGAAAATAAAATTCCAGCAAATAGGAAAAAAAGTCAACTTACAAGTTTGCTGCTGAAGAAACTCTTCGACGCTTTCTCCACGCGAGCAGAGATTTTGTTTGAATGTGATATTTTTTGTACAAATAACTTCCCGCAGCGCCCAAAATAGCCAAGCCTAGAAAAACTCCAACCAAAATCCCCGCAATTTTGCCTGCAAACCAGTTTAGTTTATTCTTCCTTTGCACTTTATGTCGCTCATACCACCAAACACGTTTAAAACGCGACAGAAATTGTACACCCAATAATAGTAAACTCGAAGTACACAGGTAACTCATAAGTGTTCCCTCTAAGTAAATTTTACACCGAGCAAATGTTTATTTTGGTGCGCATGCAATTGCGCAACCATGTGGAAACATAACCAGGGAAGCGTTTCAAGCGGTAAAAGGTCGATGCGATATAACGATATGAAATTTGAAATGTTGCAAGTGTGCGAGAATGAGATTTCACTTCGCAAATGATCTGGTGGCGCTGCGCAATTGCGCAGTTGCGCACCTTAGAGGGAACCTGCTCTTAGAAAAGCTGTCCCAAACGTAAGTATGGAAAAGTGAATACTGCACACGTTTGAAGATTGAAGTGCCACGTGTTTGAGACACAAAGAAGTAACACAAAGTTGCAATTGGTCAATGAGCCTCAGAGGCTCTCCTGTCGTAACCAAATTTGTACACAAAACCTGCAGGCTTCTTTTCATACAAAATAATTAAGTTCTAAGCTGCATAGTTATTATGGAAGCGGTACAAATTCCTAGGGCGGTCAAACATACATAATGCAAATTTTAAGAAACTTTATTTGTTGTACAAATGTGTGCTGGGAGATCTTCCTTGATATGAGTTGCCTTCTTAAGCTCGATCAAATTAAAAAAATTTATCGACGCATAAAAGCTTGGTCAACCCTAATTCTGGCAAAAATACTGCAAGTGTCCATTGCACCCCAACTGGTGCATAACGTTTTTAACTAATTTCAGGCTTTTTGGCTGCGGTCATTTAACTGTTTCTTTGTTAAAACTCTACGTTGGAAAGCTTATAGCACAAATTAAAAAAAAAACTATGCAGTTTTGAATGGTTCGTGATTGCGACTCTCTATTCTATTAAGTACTTGCAATGGAACTAACAGGTTAACAAGTAAACGCAGAAAATTGTCCTTTTCCACAAGCACTATGCAGTAGGCACGAATTGGCATATCTATATGTTTAAATCTGGCATGCACTTTTTCTAATGTTGAAGTTTAAATGCAGTGGAAAGTGCAACAAGTCTGGCAAACGTTAATTTATCAGCGTTTCTTGCAAATTCAATCCGATTGTCCAAAATTACTTTCTGTATTTGAAACGTCAGTGATAACGATCAAACTGCAAGTGGAAGCACATTTAGAGATATAGAATTTCTGGAATATTTGAGTAGCTCATCAAATGTATAATACTAATGTGCAATAAATTTCCCCAACATCCAGTAATCAATAAAGTTAAATTCGCTTTGCTTACAATCAGGTGAGGTCTCATAGGAAATCATGGCTGTTGCGTCGTCAACACCGATTCAGACAATAGAGCTATACTATAAGGCATGAAGCTGCGCACTGCAAGAAAAAAATGTTTTTCTGCGGTTGTCCCATATGCTTCACGAAGTTTGGTAATGTGTCAAATACAGGGTTCTGTTGCAGTATTTTCGCTGCAGACAGAATTTCTCTATATGGCTTACGTGTGTCCAGTTACCGTATACGTGTTTGTTACAATAGGCCTATCTGACCGAAAAACTTCGTTCCAAGTCTACGCCTGGAAGAAACGAAGCTGATAATTCAAGGTAGTAGTGTCCTCCTTGTCAGAACCAAGAGTGTGACCTTGCAAAGGCAAATGGAGTAGAAAAACATAAAAATGCAAATAATCTAAACACATCCCAACGGAGTTTCCAAACTTAATGATCACAAAGCTCAAAAAAGTAATTTTGCTTTGTAGGGGGTAAAAGTCATTCTCAGGAGTCATTGGAAACAGTATCTATGAAAAATTAGGAAAAACCCAAAGCAATGAGATCTTAACCACGAAGTGTGAAGTTGATGCAGGCTTTTTAACAAGTAACTTTTCATTTTCCGTATCAGTTTACAGCGGTAACCGCTAAACCACATGACCTTTTGACGCAACGTGCAAAACCAGAGACAAAACGTTTAAAGGTTGGTCAAGAAACGTTTAAGTTTTCTACAGAAATCAAGCAATTCGTCAAAGAGCACTCACTTGCGTTGCTTGATACCGGAATGTTTTTATCCCGCTCTTTGTTTCCTGCACAGAAATTACTACTTGAAATGCAGCAGAATGGAAGTTTTATCATTCTAAAACTTACGGAATATTAGATTTTACGAAGGTTAAGATTGATAGTCTTGAACATTCAAATTAGTTTTGTGCTGCCAGTACAATCAAACTTTTGTCTTATTTTCCGTGTTGCTCTACGTTTGTCTTATTTTCCGTGTTGCTCTACCTATTAACCACTTACATTACCTGTAAATCCTAAAGAAAAGTACCATTGTGCGGTCTTAAGGTATACCTTTATTCGTATTTGAAATTGTACGTTGGTATGTAATTAGAGTGCCAGGTCTAGATAAATCTTTGGCATTGACAGAATGCTACACTTAGAAAAATTAATCAGAATGAAAACGATTGCAATGAAACTTTGAAATAATAGCCCAGATAAGAAGGCTTTGAAATTAAGCTCTGTAGAATCTAGATCTGACGGCAACTAATGTCTGCTTTTATTTCTAAGAGAAGCATGTAAAGTCTGAAACTATTACAGTTAAATAAGAACAATCAATCAAGCCACTGCTTTCTGCTATGTGTTGCCTAAAATATGACACGTTTTGCGTAATTATTAAAACGTTGTAAACATTAGCACAGTAAGCACCACAGGAGCCTTCCGCAAAAATCAGGCCGCAGCTTGTTAAAACCGGAATAGTAATTTCGATCAAAAAAGCATCGTCATTTACACAAAGTTAAAACGTAAAATCTGTAAAGCACAATGATCACAACTGGTAAGACATTACATCGGCAGAGACCACCACGCAAAACGTTCCGAAAATAGACTTGCGGTGTGCATTCCAGCGAGTAGAGAATTTATTTACCGTCAGTCCCACACACTGCTTGTTACAAAAGGAGCAAGTTGCCACGTGTATCCCATAGCTGGTTTTACATGGTGGTTTTAAAACGTCCGTGTAGTTCAAAATATATGTTCGATGGCGACCAAAATTATACACATTTGCAGAGAATATGTGTATTTCCAAGAATGTGTCGATGTTTTAACAGCCATAATCAAACTTTGCATTGTCTTTCTATTTCTTTCAAGGTAAAACTTGGTTATCACACTTCTTTTACCAACGCATGATCGTCAAATCGTCAACGGAATAAATGGTGTATTAATTTTGACTAACGTATGATGATTCCACTCTGATTTTAACACGCATAGGTTTTTGCCCAATCACTGACGCAACGATTTCTAAGCCAGTGGCTTCGGCTTCAGTAGAAATAAAGCTAGGAGAATCACTGTCTTGTTTCTCCAAGAGGTATCTGGGGCAAACGTGTTCATTTACAGTACATACTAATACTTTGAAAGTTCAATTGCGCCTTCTACGTTTTTTTCTGCCTGTACTTTTCTATGGTTTGGGCTCTTCAATGCAATTTTATAGACATCAGAGACTAACTTTTTCCACTAATCTATCTTGAAATCTGTTGGAATTTGCGTAACAAACTATTTTCGGCATTCATTTGATAATTTGCAAACAAAAAACGAAAAGAATTTTTAAAAATTTCTTCAAAAAGATGTCTGCTTTCAGATAAAAAGCGTCGGAACACTACGTTTACCTTATGCACACCAAACACGCAACTACTTCGACAAACGTAACAAAAGATTTTGCATCTAGCCTTTATGACTTTTAATGTGACCCTTTGATACACCAGCTACGCGCGTTTTTGAGAAACCGCAGTTTCTAACGTCGCATATGTCGCATCCGATCATTTCACTCTAAAGTAGCGCAAATGTCAATGTTAACTTCCATCCTGTAACGAAAAACGATAATGGCTACAACTTTAGCCGTAAAAATACCCCAAACCCTCTTTGCGCATTCCAATAACATAAAACTGATAATGCAGCACTTACGACAAAGACCGCTTTCGCATATGTCGCCATCATCGCACTGTGAACATCTCTCGCCCACCTTATACAGCTTTTCGCCTTCAATGTTTCCGCTGGAAAATCAAACGCAATTATTCAACCTTGTGTTAAACAGGTGAAAAAAAGAAAATTCCGATCAATAGAGCTCTTCGTCTGCACACTACAGCAATGCTCAAAAACTCTTTTATATCGTGTGGAATTCGACGAAGGCGAGTAGAATTCGAAAAACTGAACAGTAATGCTGATACCGTCGGTTAACAACTGAATAAAAAATTGAAGCCAGAGCTAAATTGTACGCTGCAAAGTTTGTGGCAGTTGATGTGCCTCAGAAGTAAGTCTTGTACATAAATGAATAAAGGTCAGATTCACAGACTGTTGTCGGATTTGACAGGTAAACGCAAATTTGAGCAGAATAAACCAGTGCGCTTGATTAGACCAAACTTCAAAAGCTTCAAAATAGAAAAGCAAGTGATTGCTTGAGTGCGCATGTTCTTCTGCTGATATTTTTATAATTTTCAAGAATTGATTTTCTCTTGACATGCTTCGTGCAATATATGCCGTTCAGAGCGTTGCTTTCGATCTTGACCAACCTCGGTGCGTAGTGGCACACCATATACATGGCGTCTGTTAAAAATGAGCCGTAAGCATAAAGTCTTGAGCACAGGATCCAACCACACCCGAGCTTGTATGATTCAGCCCAGACAACCTGCGCGATATGGTAGATTTGATTATAAATTTCTATTTTGTCCAGGTTAAGCCTGTAGAATTTATTTCGATCTTGCAAAGTCTCAATGAGTTGACGCATTGTGGCAAAACATGCCTATGGGAAGACGCAAGTTACATCGACGCAGAAATTGTGAGCAAAGAAATGAATTGCAGCAAGATCGATCAATGTTTACTTCACTTCATTTTTTAGCCAAATGAATACAAACAATAAGTTAAATTTCGGCTGTAAATTGACTATTGTCTTCAGAATCAGATTAAACATTTTAAAAAACTTTTGTAGAAAAGAAATGACTGAATCATTCACGCCAAATGTGTGTCTAAGTGCAACAAGTTGCCTTTTTATAAAAAGAAAATATGAAGCTTCAAAAAAACTTAAAATTGAAACGATAAAACCGATTGATGCAGTCGATGTTTCACTATTCTTGTAAATTTGAAACTTCAACAGTTACGAAATTAGAAGTAAACGGCAGCTTGTTGCTCTTTCGCTAGATCCCTTTTAGCATCAGGAAAGAAATTATCAAGCAAACCGGGTTTATACGATAAAATGCATCTGACATTTCACCATGCAAACCTGACATTGTGAGACGAAAAGCCACAAATACCGGGCACGGCGCCATCATACCTGTGTGTAATGACCACACTTTTTACCAGGAATACAGGTGTGATTGTAAAATTCGTAGTATTCGTATTCGTTGAACCAGGCCCTCACAGCTCGAATTGGATCGAAATCTGTGGCCAGTTCTCCGCTTCCCCCCCACAGGTTTTCTCCGTTGTTTCCCTGATTGAAACAAAAAAGTAGTTGGTTTCGCTTCTGCACGTGTTTGAGCCGCTCCACGCAAAGAGGACGTTCGCGCTTGAGATATAATGCAACGCAAGAAACTCAGTGACGTTTTCGCGCGCGACTTCGCATCAGTCACTCGGAAAATTATCCACTTTATAATGCACTGCTGTCGGATTTGCACTGGATTGATGCGGGAGCGATTGGTCGTCTTTGACTGACCATCGTGAACACACTTGTGGACTCGAGGAAATCTGCTAGTTTTTATCTGCCCATCTAGGCCACTGATTCAGCTTTATTGCAACACAACTGCAGTCTGACACGTTATGTTGCAAGTCGGCCGACCCTGTTTTTTATTTCAATGACGGCAGTTGGCGGCAAGTTGAAGCCTGAAATTTGCTTCTTGCCGGGGCAATTGAGGTGCTCACGCTAAGAAGCGACCGAAACTAATTTCTCAATAATCGAAAAAACGTTGACAAAACGAAGGGGTCCTCAGCGGTCTTGGGTGTATAGAAGGGGTCCGCAGCGACAAAAAGTATGACAACCACTGCTCTAGCCCTTGAAGTCCTGCGTGCGCCACTTTGTAAAATTTTGCAATCCTATAACTCGCCAGGCGATTGAGCTTGAGAGCTGTTCAAACCCTCTACGGATTCAGCAAGTCTTGTAGTCAAAATCGAAAAAAAACAATTTTCGGTTTCGGTTGGGGGGTTTCTGGAGGTGACGTCACAAAGAGGACATGTTTTGGAAAAACAGGCCACTTTGGCCCTGGGCCCCAACCCATTGATCCATTTTTTCGGCTCAAAGTTTTGTTGAAAACTAGGAGACAATCAGCGTCTATAGAGCCCTTGATTGACTTGGTTGACAGGCCAAACTTTGGCCAGTCATAACTCGGCAGCAGATAGAGCTAGAGAGCTGTTCAAACCCTGTCATGACAAGTGGCTTAGTTTAGAATAAAAAAAACATTTTTTAAATTTGGATGGGGGTTGGGGCCAATGGGCTCATGATGGGGTCTGTTTTTTTGGTTAATTATATGACGTCATCATCCGATCCCACGCGCCAATATTGTGGCTCGCAGTATTGTTGGATTCTAGGCTAAAATACGCGTTTTTAGAGCCCTTGATCAAGTTTCTAGCGTTCCTGGTTCAAAAGTTATGCCAAAAATATTCCAAACATGTCAGTATTCCCCAATGACGTTCAGGGGATTTCCCATATTCACATTCTACCATTTTTTCCATAACTCATCAACCAGAAATGCTAAAAAGTCCATCAAGCCCTCTAAAACTTTGTACTATAGCCTAGAATGCATTCAAATCTCTCGCAGTTTCGCGCCGCTGATTCTGCTCGATTCACGCACTCCCACGGGCCATTGACGTCACGGATTATTTTGTAGAAACCTGTCAAAACATGTCAAAACGACCTGTGGTTTTTTAAACATAGACAAAAAGGCTGAAATCGCACGGCAAAAAGTTTTTTTTTCAGCCTAAACTACAAGTCTTTCCCCATTCAGACGGATTTGAACAGCTCTCTAGCTCGATCCGCTGGCGAGTTATGGCCATTTAGAAAAAGGTTGTTTTCCAGCCCAGACTGGGGTTTGGGGGTGCTGAAATTTTCACCAACTTCTGGTGTTTTGTCCATAATTTCCGCTACAGATATGCTAGAAAGTTATTCAAGGGCTTTAAAGACGCGGATTTTGGCCTAGTTTCCGAACAAATCTTGAGCCATAATAATGGCCCAATGGGTTGGGGCCCAGGGTCAGGTAAAGGTAGCCAAAAACACCCCCACTGGTGGCGTTCCCACCCGAAAACCCCCACCGAAAACAAAAAACTTTTTTTTTCGATATCGACTACAAGACTTGCTGAATCCGTAGAGGGTTTGAACAGCTCTCTAGCTCAATCGCCTGGTGAGTTATAGGATTGCAAAGCTCTGCATGAAACGT
>JGI24021J15306_10002826_pt1 | contig 19118 bp, 15 predicted proteins | sample Ectturendosymbi1_FD_15306 | JGI IMG/M metagenome (IMG submission 15306)
CGAGACAATTACTTGCTTGAGACAATTACTCCCTTGATACAATTCTCGCTTGAGACAATCACTCGCTTGAGACAACAATTCGCATTAGACAACTACTCGCGTGAGACAATTACTTGCCGTTAAACCACTACTCGCGTTGGAGTGAAGTGGAAGCGCAATTGACACCAAATAGAACCCGCATTTGTCAAGCAAATATGTTTTCTTTTACCACGAATCAGTAGATCCATGAACACGAATCACAAGGTCCATTTTGCTCGGTGGCAACGCAGAGTTGACAAAGTACAGGTGGAGTCGGTTGAAAGAGATTGGGTATGGTTATAACCACACGAGGAAACGCGGCGATAGCAAACGTGTTCGAGAAGAAGTGTTGTGTGCAGTTAATACAGGAAGATTACTCTTCACATACACGCACATGCCGCCAACTAAGCCCATTTACCCTAATTTCTAACAAGCACGTAACGCTAAAAAAACAACTTAATGTACTGCTTAGTGAAGCGCAAGCAGAAACAACGCAGAGTAACTTGATTTCGTTTCGAGCATTGAAACAAGCGCACTGTGGTAACTCCTGATACACATTTGACACCTCCGGCCACACCATACTTAGCGATACTTTCACGGAACATGCGTTTTCCCTGTGTCTGCTTTAGCATCCTTCAGTGCTTCGCTTAAACACGTAATGCCACAAGACGCCCTCGAGGGCCGAACAGAAACAGCGGCGCATATTTGTTGGTCAGCTGCTCTTGAGCGCTCATCCAAGACAGCATCCACGTCAAAACACTGTCCGCAGCACCTTGGAGCAATTGCGTCGTGGACTACTGCTATTTTGCAAGCAGCTACAGCGCGTCGTCGATGTTACTGCTCCTGCTGAGAATAGGTAAGACGAATTTGTCACCGATGACGGCAAAACATCAATAACTCCTATTTACATGAAAGATCTTTCGCTCACAGGCCCGGGGAGGGTCAGGTCGCTTGCGAACAAGAGCCGCTACAAACGCTATTCTCTGTGGATTCATCGAATAAGCGAAAGTACTTTCAATCAAATCTTCTTCCGCACCACAGCCTGGAAATAATCTCGACTTGTTTTGCCTGCTTTTCCATATCTAGCAAGATCCAATCTATTCCCTGCTCCGCTATACAGTTCTTGGGTCATGTATAGGAGAGGTACGCGAAGGTCATGAACCCTTCGAGGCTCCGGTCTGCTTCTACACATTTCCCTCTTGGTCTGGGCGTAAATATGTTTAACTTGTGAAGGTCCAAAGAGGACTTCCCTCTCGCAATGAAACGCAACGTCCGGAAATTTCTCGTCAACCGTTAACTCATCTGCCTGCGTTGCACAACTTTGGAGTCACCTCCTTGACAAGTGCTTCAACGACCGTAAAAATGGTCGGAGTTTTTAAAAATAAACAAAAACGCGAAATAGAACCACTGCATATGCGAAATTAATCTCTACAATGGTGAGACAATTGAATTTATGAGTAATTTTTTTTTATAGTAAGAAGTTTCACGTAACTCTACGCATTCACAGTCTTGGAGTCATTACTCAAATATAATGTCATTGAGTTTGAACTTGCTACAGTCAAAGCACAATAAGCTGCACAGTAGGGTGGTCCTTATTTGGAGAGTTTGGAAAACTGTACGGGAATCGGGTTAAATTTGTTCGTTTTCGGTGAAAAACTATCTATGCGAAATATCTCAGAGAAAAATCGATGTTTACAGGTTACACATGAGCAGTGAAATTTCATGGGTGATTCCATCCCAACTCAACCGGTGCTCAAGATAATCTGAGATGGTGCCCATTGTCCATGGGCACCATCTCAGATTTTGCTCAAAATTGTACCAAATGTGCCCGTGCGGGCGCAATGAAAAATCCCCAAGCTTCAGATCACAATTCCAAGCGGTTTGGATTTTATGGCCTTTTAGACTGTGAGGGTCACAACCCGTTTTTTCCCTCATGGATCACCGCGTTATTTTGAAAGGTGTTTGGAAGCTTCATTTTTACTTCATTTTTGTACATGACATAGGTCTGCAAATTGGTACTCTAGATATTTCTGGCTCGCTCGTTCTGAATCTGCTGTCAGAATTGAGCTAGGAGGTGTGGATCAAACGTTATAGGCATCTCAAAACTGAATTTTTTTCAGGCAGAGTATATATTTGTCACATTTTGACCACCCACTGCGAGGCCCCCTCTTGGTCAAGATCTAAAACTTCACCTGATTTATGACATTTAGGAAATATTCATTGAGTACAAGGAAAAGATCTTGATACAAATAATGCTTTTTGAAGGTATTGAAAATGGCAACAGCTCAAAAAATTACCCTTAGAACACTTGTTCAGGGGGTATATAACTACGTAGATGAGACAACCGCACTGAACAAATTCTCTGATCCGCTCCACCTCTCTGAGGGATTAGTGGCTTTGGCTTTTTTGACCAATAGGTGCAGATGACATGAAGCGACGAATGGTTGCAGCACTTGACAAAGATCCGGGTGAAGAAACTCCCAAATGTGCCCCAAGGAAAGACTTTTCAAACAACTGCTTGGCTGATCTTATAACAAAAAACACCCATCGCTTCTTCCTAAAAACGAAAATGGATCAAAAGTTTCTAACAGAGGACCTTGGCTCATGGAATGATCAACCAGGCTATCTGATGGCCAGAAAGTTGGTACAAGGAATCCAAGTCACAAAATGACACTGCAGAGCGTGGGGTGGCACTTATTCACGAATGCAACCGGCTTGTAACGGATGAAGATCAGCTGCAGTGCCTCATGTAGATTGTGACAGAGCATAGGCGTGCCTTTCCTGACAGTAAAAAGAGTACACTACTCACTGGGCAACAATGAGTGGAGTGACACCCACGATACCCCTGCCTCTGAGCAGCTAATACTCTGTAAAGAGGGGGACCCAGATATCAACAAAAGTGCCTATTTATAAGAATCTTCATTGCTCATTTTCAACCTCTAAATGTTCTTCTACCTTGGAGTTTTTTTTACACAAGATAATTTTAGCTTAAAAGGAACACAACCACCTCGGTTCCCATGGTATTTTTTACTGTTTAATTTTTGCTATCCATTTAAGGACCACCCTACTGCACAGTATTGTTTACTTTTGTGAAAAATCGACATACACCTGTTGACATTAACACTGAAGCTTCACCAGGACACAAATTACATTTGACATCAAGACTGAACAGCAGTTGGCATTAGCATTGCACTTTTAACCTATATTGTCACTGCAGCTGATTGAAGCAGGGAGAAGTTGGACAACTTGTTTTAACTTCTGTGACTGGTAGTAATCACTGAGACGCAAGCCTGGCATGTAGTCTCACATACAGCGATGCGCCAGGTGACAATACGTAACCAAAGTATCACAGCATTGCGCCGACAACAATGGAGACAACGCAATACTGACGTCCCGCTCAGCTTCTGAGAAAAACTATAAGGAAATGTACGCATACGGTGCACGGCAAAGGATGCACAAGATTTGTGTTGACACCTGCCAGGAAGTTTCTCCCCGCAAGCAATACTGTTCCCTTTGATTTCTGGCTTTCTGCAGGGAACCGCACGATTTGCAAATCGTGGAAAACGTTTTGGGTTTTTCCTGGTGCTCCCAGCGCTTTCCGCAAAATAACCACGATCGTGACGAGATCAAGGCATACGGACGTAAACAACTGAAACGTACAAATGCCAAGGAAAGTGAAGTGCAAGTGCGCATGAACAAAAATAGCAATACAGATGTTAAACTTTGATTGCATTTTTAAAGAACCTAATACACTTGCTGTCACTGTCCTACAATTTACAAACCGCAATGCAACTGAGTTGTCGTTATCAGCAAACAATGGCCGTACGTCTTATTCAGCAGACTGAAAACATGAGCTGCAGCTGTTACACGAGAAAACTTCTCACAGCTGTAATAATAATATCGGCACTGCAAGATGATGCTATTTATAAAGGAGGTCGCAGAAGTACATGACTGCCAAACATAGAAACGTGAATTTCTTTTTTGAAAAACGTGTGCTTGAGAAAGTTTGTTTTGTGACTGATCAAAACTTCTACTTGAGAAAAATTTTAGTGTTGGGAAAAATTGTATCTGATAACATGAATAAACTTTTAATGTTTGGAAACACTTGTATTTGATGACTTGTATATGGTCTGTATATGGAAGACAACTGGCTAAGAGACAACGCAACAGCGTGTTAACATGAGGCCTGCTGGAAAATGTACGTAACGCGAAAGATCCCTCCGCCTCCGCTCCCCAGTAGTTCAACAATGCACAAATGTTTTTCGAATCATGCAAACGATTGCAAAAAAAGCCTTAACTGTTCAACTGTAGACAATTAATGTAAGAAATTCGACAAAATCTCTGCGCTTCTCACTACGCAGCGTTCAGTTTCGCAAAATATAAACGCCGTCCTACTTGCAGAAAATCACACCATTCCTGTGCATTGATGTCAATGTTTCCAGTGCAAGAGCAGCGCCACATCAGAACGGGTTGCAGAATACTCATCTGCTTCGCAACATATGTGGCATCGTTTCTGTACTCTGCGCCCGATCACACAAAACAAAAATCGTTTCGTGCCCTTTAACCCTTGTACTGGAAACCCTGCTCGCTGTTTGTACAGCGTAGGTAGCAACTAACGAATTATGTCGATAATCGTAACGTAGAAAAATTTCCGAAGCAACTCTTAATTCGTTAATAAACAAAGCAGCAACTTTTTCTGGTGAGTTCCAAAATGAATGTGGGCAACAGAAAGGGAAAAAAACATTACGGTTTGAAACATGTTGTTAATGCTTGAAACCACAAGACGAGGAGTGAATTGTTCATTGTGTTTATATGTTAGCGAATAGAGTTTAAATGTATATTTTTTTATTCGTTGGTTAATTATTGTGTTTATTCGCTGGTTAATTAATGTGCTTCATCGTTGGCTAATGATTGTTGTTATTCGTTGGTTAATTATTATCCAGCTTCATCGAGGTTTCACTTCCAGTCGAAAACAAACTGCCTAAAGCAGAAGTGGCCGAACGCAGTTCGAAGCACCGAAATAATTACCTTGGTCTTGCTTAAATGAATAGCGTTGTAGTATATGCGACTCGACTTCCGCAGTTACAGGATTTGTAGCAACACAAGAATATTCATCCGCCCGACAAGCTTCCGCTGTAACTTAAAATAACCGACCAATACAGTGGTTCCTATGAAAACCATGCGTCGAGAAACATTCGAGATGTCGTTTCTTTTCAAAATCAATGTGTTCGCTAGTTATCCGGGCACTAAGTGATTGCCACTAACATACGCAGTTTGCATCACTGCTTTCGAAGTGAAACTCAATAGTTATTCATTCTGTTGCACAAACAACACGCAACAGTTGTTCCGGTTTACACCGAAACTCAAGGCATTTGCACAAACGCGAAGCGAAAATAGAATTTCAGAACAAACTCATGGTAGTGCGAGCTGGTGCAATGAAGGTTCGGTTGGTTTTGATTGGTCATGTCGATCTGGTCGAGTTAGTTTTTAATCACATTATGCAACCAACTTGGCTTGACCTCTGATCGATATGATCTCAAACAGCGAAGTTGTCCAATGCAATCGATAGAACTGGTTAAGATTTTGGATTTGTAATCGTTACTTCAATTTTTTTGCAAGAAGAATTTCGCTAACCGTAAAATTGCAGTCGAAAGCAAAGCTGTACACGCAAATCTACTCTGTCATATTCTCAACAAAACGCAAATCAACCCAAAACAGGGTGCAAAGGCATTTTTTCGCTCACGAGGCGGTGCGCAGTGAAATGGGCAAGATAATTGGGTTTTGGTCGTTTCTGTTACGTCACAGTAGGAAGCGTTGTAACTTTAAAATGGCTGAAACATAAACATGGCGGAGAACGCATGGGATCGTTAATATATGGTAATGGAAGTAACTGTAACTAAGTTGAGCTTTTTCAAAATCCTATATTAATGCACAGTTCAGGGATGATCAGCCAACTCTCGCAGATCATCGACTGGACATTCAAGGGTTCCCTTCTGCCCTGTTGCATTCAAATGTATCAGTCGCAATTCTGATTTGATCGATAGGTAACGCCAGTAAGCTTAAAGAATTTAAGTCCGGTGCAATGGTAACCAAAAAAACATCATTGTCTCTGCCGCTGACGCACAGTAACGTGGAGCGGTGGTCGATTGATTGTGCTTCGACGCTGTGACGGTTTTTGTATTGGTCAAAATTTGCTACAAGTTCACCAATGGTTGTTTGAATGTTCCTATTCTACCGCAACTAAAACGAAACCGTTCTTGCATTTTCTTTTTCCTTAAAATAAATAGTAGTCAAAAACTGTGAAGTTTTGCGCTAAAAACTTATCTTTATGATACGCAGCAATTTTTAAGTGCAATTGATTCATTTAGGAAATCGATGAAGAATGCGAAAAACTGGACCTTCCACATAACCACGCTAAGAACTCCAGCGAAAGCAAAACAAAAAAACATCAAAGTCAAAACACCGGATTATCCGGCTACGCTAGTGATTCTTAACCTGGGGTAAATTAATCCCTGGGGGTAATTTTCACTTGTAAGTGGATAAATTCACTGAAACAGAAATTGCAGTCAATGCAAATTTTCAAATATCATTCTGAACTGTAAAAGTTGTTAATTTCGTATTTTCAACAAATAAGCATTATTCAGTGTATTCGGGTGAATCTGGTAGTCTTGTTTGGTAAAAGGGATGTAAAAAAAGATTAAGAACCACGCTATGCCTGAACGACAGGTACAAAATATTAAGTTCAGTTGCAGAACAATTGGGAAAGTTGCGTTAAAATCAGTTTAGCACGCAGCAGGATTAGACTGTGTGAATAATAGATCACGAATAGAAATAGCACTGGAAACTGCTACCGTGACATGATCGGAATAATTCGCTCGCATCGATGCTAGCCCTGGCGGTAGTTGTTTAGGACCTCGCCTCGAGACATTATTGCAGCTTATGTTCCCTTATCTAGTGTCGCTTGATTATTATCCGGATGTTGCACAACCCAACCAGAAAAATCTCCAACAGTGGACGACATGAAGAAAAATATCAGAACTTCTGGAGGTCGCGTCACTGCAGTGCAACGGTCTGTCCCAACCCGTTGTGCTATGTAGAACAGGCAGCACCTATAACCACTTACTCTGTGTGCGCATTAGCTTGATATCGCATATCACTGCCAGTCCTCGTCCGCGGCGATTTTCTATCGTTAATACTGTCCAGAGCTTCTCCAACTGCTTCCTTTTTGCTTTCAATCGCTTTTCTTTTTAACCGGTGTTTAAGCGGCGACATCACTTCTTCTACTGTTCCTATGGTGGGCAATTACGAAACCTTCGTGATCTACAATAATTTGACCATTTTTGGCTTTTATCAAATAAACTATTCTGTTTTTTTTAAGAGCATCACAATTAACTGCCAACCAAACAAAAACTGCTGAACACAGTTTTCTTCAACACTGCAAACAAAAATCCAAAACAACGTTTTGATGCTTTTCTATTTCAAGACATTTTATTCGAACCTGCCGGCGAGGACACGTCATGAGATGGAAAAATGTGAGACATTTTTCGATCATACACGTGACGTGAACACCGACGTGTATAACAATGACGTCGATCTACTCTGGACGCGCGATGGACAGTAGGAAAGCTGGGAGGAACAGTGGTGCATCATCGTACACATTGCTTATATCATTGGGAAGGTTGAAGTCCCGCAGTCAACTATTCCTTTGTTGGTAAAAAACAACAAAGAACAAACGTCCAAAATGATCAAACCATGCGCAAACCCCGACAACTGACAACAGACGTTCTGCGAAGACTGAAAGCGTTTTTATGATGTTTCGCCTGACAATACTGACTGATGAGCTGAAAGCCTCTAAAGCCAAACGACACGAACTTACATATCAACATGTAGCGCTGACAATGGTTTCGTATAGAGAGAGCTTCAAAATGGAGAATGTTCATAGTTGGTTCTCTCTTTCACCACCGCATTCATCTACCCACTCAGCAAACGTCTGCTTGGCAGGATGGAAAGCGAAGCACTGCTGCCATCTGTGTGATTAGCTGGACGCTGAGAGACCCTTCACAACGCGTTCGACCTGCATGAGTGTATTCTAAAAAAAACGGGGGCGCTTCTTGCAATTCGACGTTTCCTCATAAGCTGCATACCTTGCATTCTATAGATAGCCTCCATCACAACCAGAGAGAACCATGTGAAGCATCGAGAACGATCATACGACGGATTGAGGTTTTCCAACGCTTTTACTAAGTCGCTGTCTTTCAAAAGAAGGAGAATCAAAACTAACAACATCACGAAGTCTTACGATCCCAGCAACAATCCAAGCGTTAGAAAAAGCAGCGGACGACAGGTGCTGTAACCTCTTCTTGAGTTTGCAACGGTAGTCAAACGCCTAGTGGTGGTGCAATCACTACCGGTGATGTAATCTTGGGACATTGTCGACTCGAATCTCATACATCTTCAGTCACACTGTTCGTGCAAGGGGATTCCCCATCCTGTTAGAGAGAAGCGACCGCGCTCGCGCCTGCTCGTTATCATATCAATCACACAATGTATCGTCAGACACATTCGCGACGGTCACGTCATATAAACGACATGCTTCGGTAACAATCGAGGCTGATTGATGGCTGAGTTCTCACCAAACGTACTTAGTCGTAAGCAAGATCGTATCCGAATACTAATGATGAGTAAAGACACGTTTACGGAGATGCTTTTTTCGCAAATTCAACAGAGTTTTTGGCATTTGAAAAGACTAAGCCAGCTATGTCCAACCCGCGGCCCAGTCGAAGGTTTTGTGCGACCAGTTTAGGATTCGCTGTAGTAAAAGTATCCCATACACTGACAACCTGTCTTTATTTTGACAATTTTAAATTTGACATTTTAATGCAGGTGGTCCTCAGTGCCGCTTTATCACGTCTGTTACCACTGCAGTTTGGATTCGAATGCTTTCTGTACATTAGCTAAATCTAGTTTGCTATGATCAAAGTAAGCCATTCAATGTGCAGCGCTCAATAATATGTCATTTAATGTGCGGCCCTGGCCAAGACAGTGACATAATTTTTGGCTCAGTAAGCCATTTGGGTTGGACATAGCTGGACTAAGCGGTTTCAAATGTCCGGAGAAAACCTGCCGAAAAGCGGCGAAAAGTCAAGGTCCGCCTTCTGTGGCCGAACTGACCCGGGCGTTCATCCGCAAGTGCTCGCAAAATTTCAAGTCAAACAACGGTCAGGAACAGCGTGCATTGACAGAACGAATAGTTGCGTGGGTTGCAGTTGCAGATGGACCTACGTCCACTCACTTGTCTGCGATTTGGACTTCGCAAAGCCCTTTGAGCGAAAGTTGGCTTTCGAAAAGTTTCCGAGAAAAAGTTGCGAAACCTTTTTTTACGTGAACGGATACGAGGCGCGCCCTAGACACGTTCTGCATTGATTTTTGTAACACCGCTGTGCAATAATTAATTATAAATGAAACAAATCTTCAACGGCGTCAGGAGCCATTCAAAACTATATTGATCTGAAAAGGTCGCGGGCGGATGCTTGAGCAACGAAAGCGGAAATGCGCAAAGCGCGAAAGCTCTGCTGAAAGCAAGAAAGTCCCGTTTTGAAAAAGCATGTTACGTTGAATGTTCGGAGGTTTTCCAAGAGTGGCTTATTGAGTTATCCGCGAATCGCAGACGCAGATAGTAACTCCTACAACTGATTGGGTTTTGCATCTTTTGTAATGAAAACATAAAAAAAAAACTTGAATGCCGGTCGCAGCAGAGCTGGAAAATAAATTTTGTATTTCTGTGTGAAGTGTTCTTGGTATGATGTTGTTTCAGAACGCACTAACATAACATCTTCAAAGGCAAATTTATCCAACAAAGTAGTCTATTTGCAACGACAAAGGTCTCTGCAGCGTTCGCTTTGTCTCGGTGGAGCGTGGGAGATGACGTAACAAACCATGCGTTGGAGCGAATAGGACTTGCGTTTCGCATTCATATCAGAAGGCACTTTCCAGCAAATAAAGAGGAACCTGCGTTGGGCACTTGTCAATAAATTCTGCACTAGCGCGCCAATAACTTCCCATCATTCAGGACTGCCGGGGTTCATGGCAGCTTTTGTACTGAGTGAAAATGAAAGCATGCTGGTATGAAAAACCAGAGAGCAAAACACTGTGAAACATGCATGGCTTAACGCACGCACGCCATCTCGTTCAGCGCCCACGCACCTACTAAGGCAGGAAAACGACAGGTCTGTGGCTTCACAACATAACCGCGGCAGGCGAGGACAGAGTGCTCATGCTCGCGTGACAGTTCGGTCAGCGGCACTTCACAGCAGGACCGTTGTTCGGAGCATGCAGAGCGAGAAAGCACGCAGGAACTGGACATTTCTTGCCACAATACGTCTTTCAACGCCATACAATTTTGCGATTTAAATTCGAACAGAAAGGCGACCAAACGCCTGATTTTGCACACGATATGACCTATGCGAATGATTTACGGACATTTCCGCGACGTTTCGGTGTGAATTGAACGCGTAATTTTTTTTTCATCTTATTTCCTATCAAAGCTCGCAGTGCACCCGAAAGCTCAATCAAAAACCTTCGCTGGTCTGTGTCTCCACCGCGCTGCAAAGCCCAGCGAAGAATTTACGAAGGTNAAGTTCAGAAACATTACTTCGCTTGCGCTCGAACGACTGCAACAGCAAACTTTTCGAAGCACGCACGACATCTTTTCAGGGCACGCATGGCGTGCACACACGCTGGCAATGCGTCGCACATTTTTCATTTCCATCGTCTGACGTTTCACTGTTTTGTTTTTCATTGCAGTCATCAGTGGTTTATGTACATCGCAGNAAAAACCTTTAGTGTCGTTCTATCACATACAGAGGCAGCAGCAACTGCTGCAGACGAACGTACGGTCAGTATNTCCCTTTTTACCTTCACAGCGGTGCTGCCTGACATCACGTCCGGCCCGGAACTGCGTTTAGCTTCTTCGGCGTCGTCGTGGACCTCAGGTATGGTGACCATGTCATTTCCAAGTTCGTTCGGCGACTTCAGAATCGACTGTATGCTGTTTTGAAAAAAAAACGTAAGTTGCGAGCGNCTCGCAACGAGCTGAGAACAAAATCCCTGTGCCTCGCTGAGAGCAGCACAACACGCCTCTGCTATTCATGAGTGGAGCCGACACTGCTAAGAACTGCTAACAGCATATTGTAAATACGTGACTCACGTCACTCGTCCGTTAACCCCATGATAAAGTCGGCAGCTCCAGCTTGCCGCAGAATAAACTCTAAAAAAACAAGCGACCAAACGGCCGGGGGCTTCCCGCGCTGGAAGCCTGACCACTGGAAACCCAACACGCTACGGCAGATTGTATCTGCTACCCCAGCCTCGAAACGGACACTTTCGAAAACAAGCATGCAAATGAAACTATGCATGTCAGTGTTGCGTGTTTTTACAGCAAACAGAAGAACGATTTGCAAGATCTTGCTTAACCCACCTTTCAAGAAGCCAAACAGGCTTACCGCCTAAGATTAAAATACTGGATAAGGGGATAAAAAGAAATCACGAGACGATGACGCAGAGGTTACTCAAGCAGAGGGGATTTTTTGACGGTGTTTACGGAAGCAAGCTTTGCTTTTTGCAGCAATCAAACAATGCGTTAGCAGTTAACACACAACCCTGATTCTAGCAATCGAAACCACCACGAGCAGCTTGTCTTGCATGTTGGATACCACAAGGATTAAACACCAACAAATTTCCCCAGGATGAAATGCCACTAGTGGTACTAACACACAACCCTGATTCTAACAATCGAAACCACCACTAGCAGCTTGTCTTGTATGTTGGATACCACAAGGATTAAATACCAACAAATTTCCCCAGGATGAAATGCCACTAGTGGTACTCGAAGGCATTCAAGGTGGTACGCGAATAGACCTATTATTCTTCTTGTTTTTCTTCACAAAAAAATATATATTCACAGCCATAGTTTTCACTTATCGGGGTCAAATTCTTGCATTTTTGTGTACTTCCCAGTTGCTTTTTCAAAAATGGTCATTAAAATGTCTCGCAGCCATTTTGTTCATGGGCATTTGTGCCAAGTCTGGTTTTCCAAACTTTTGATCGAGTGATCTTTGTCAGGTTGAGTTTTCTTGACACAAGATGTTACGCGGAGACAGTACGGGATCCACAAATTGTACGCGATCAGAAAAAGGATGGGAACCACTGTTGAAGGAACAATGATACCTAGGGCTGAAAAAGACATTAGGGCGTGTCACAGCGCCAACAAAAAGGTGAGAAACCTGTAAAGAGATAGTTAGGCAACAACTGTAATTAAAAATTAAAAGAGATGAAACGGCTGATATTGAACTTATGCGCAACTTTTCATAGCAGAAAATTCTTCATTTTTTACAAAGGTTAGCAAAAAATAAACGAAATGGAAAAAGTCTTGAACAACCGGTTGTTTCGGCAACCAACAGACATAAACAAGGATTAGCCAGACGATTCGATCGAGTAAGCCAACCTATTGTGGTAAAAATACGCTACTTGTGCACTTTTTCTGAAAAGTTCGAGAAGCGAAGCGAAATACTTACGAACGAAACGAAGAGTTAACGACTCGGTTTCAAACTAGCAGCATGGGCGTCGGAATAGCGGGGCAGGGGGGCCTTGCCCCCCTTGAATTTTAAAATTTCAGCAAAAAAAGGTTGTGTTCTTAGGTTTCGAGTGAAAAAAAACAAATTTCACCACTTTCGCTCCCTCTAGTGATATTTTGGAAAAAGCCCCTACTGGCCCCTTGGAAAAAGTCCTTCCGACTCCCATGTCTAGTTATACGAACTTTTTCCGGACCAATCAAACACCGGTCATGGATCGACAGCTATGGCGCATTTTTTCAGAGAAGCTCACCGAGCATTGTTGCTGTTCTCCATGGTGGTCAAAATCTTCCTGGGAATCGCGGTTGATTCACGACGTGGATCTTCCTGGGAATCGCGGTTGATTCACGACGTTTCGCGGACGAAAAACAGTTTCAGAGGCAATCGTTCCGGATGACTGGAAAGCGCCGAGCATGGCCAATCAACACAAGCCACCACCAGTCTAAAAACTACTTAGAACCTGTTCTGTTCGGAATCGAAAGACCAAGCTTCAGTGAAGGTTTTCCTTTAACGATCGAACATTCCAGTACCTGTCAGCTGTGGTCAGCACACGTCACGCACTGACAACCTCTCGGGCTTCAAACGCCAGTGAAAAACGTAACACTCACATGCACAGTGCTTTGTAACAACTTGAAGCTGCAGCATTTTTCAATTTACCCCAAAAAATTATTACAAATACTCTATTTATTCGAACACTTTCCTAGCGCCTGCTTGACTTGCTGTTTATCTAAGAAGCAAACATCGGCGCGGGTATGAGCCATTTCAGGAAAAAGAAAACAACTGAAGCTAGCAAAGGTCAACTCGAGGCCCCTCCTCGCACGTAGATAGCGCAGCGTCGTCAGTCGAGAAGGGCTTACTCAGAAAAACCATTAACCTAATATCGTACGATTGCGTCAAACAAAATCCTGAACCAGGTTGAAAGTCAAGAAACAAGAACAGCATTTCTGACCGGCTATCAATAATAAATGAAGTATTTTGGCAGAAAACCACATTAACTTCGAGCAACGCACGAACTTTGTGAACTGTTGTCTGCCAACGCAGGGCATTTGAAAGTGTTCGCTTTTTTGAGTGAAGTAGGAGTACCTGGAAAGTTTTTGTTGAATCAAAGAACCAAATCCGAAATATCCCAGGTCAAATAGAGTTCAATACATGGTGTTTTGCGGGAAACGATGAAACGGTAAGAGACGATCACAGCACTCGGCAAGTCACTTGATGCAGTAACCGCGCAATCGCGTGACAGCGTAATAACGTCTCGAGTGCTCAGGAATTCCAGGCTTCACACGCGTGGACCACAGCCCGCCTCCCAACTCAGAGATACAAAACTTTATTGCGCTCACAATAGTGTCGTGGCAACTATTGCGCGAGGTTTTGCGCAACAGTGAAAAATCAATCATGCGCATCCAACCAATCGCTCCTAAATACCTGGCGAAGGATAAAAATCTTTCGATGATCTCACAGAAAGCCGTAAACAATAACCATTGCCGCTTCATGAGACAAGGCCCTGCGGCTCCAAGCTTAACATTGTCAGAACCTTTCACCTCATCTGTCGTCGATCCAGCAATGCTTTCGTTCCGTACCTCTTTAGAATCAGAGCATTATTAAACACGCAGACAACGCTGCGAGCAGCAACTCGAACCACGACTTTTCAAACTATCGCATACTTTTCGCGCAGAACAAATAAACCTTGTGCGGAGTTCATGAATTGCGGCTGTTGGGAAATAACGTACTGTGACTCGCACGGAACGCCGATAAGCAACAGGCAAACACATCAGGGCAAATAAAGTGAGCGCAAAGTTAATCAATGATCACAGTTATTACATGGCTGTTAAAATGAAGCAAGCCGATGGTGAGACCTTCCGGTATGCGACACGCGATGGCACATTTGAAGTAAATGCGAGCGTCTTAAAAATTACTAACATGGACCTTGACAAGAGGATATGTATAGCTTTGGCAAACGAATACAGGCGTCTGGGAAATAGTAAAAATTCACAAAAATTTTATTTGGAATGCGTTTTTTGGGTTGAGTTTACAAAAGATAACTTTAGCGTGGCGGATCATATCTTGCTGTATACACCGCTCGCAGTAATTGTCACATGGTGCAAAGGCTGGTACCTGGTGAGGGTGTAATTAAAACCAGCTCCGATGCAATAGATATCTAAATAACGCTTTGCGAAACTTCACCACAGGTTAAAGTTGAATCGCTAGATCTCTGGCCCAGGTCAGTGGGTCAAGATCACCAAGAACAGTTTGCTCAAAGTCATTTCAACCTCACTACTGGGCTGATACAAACGTAAATCACGGTCGCTGTTCACGTACGAGCAATTGACACAAGAGTTAACTGTGACGATAAAAGTAAGGCAAACTGTCTCGCTCATTTCTACGCACCAAGAAGCGAGTATACCGCGCATGGCTCCATACAATAGAAGTATGAAATTTGGCAGGGGCGTTTAAACCTCGAGATTACACTGACCTATGCGAAATCTCTGACTGTNGAAGATGCTGATTTTTTGCAAGTTAGGCAGTCCGCCAGTCGGCAAAAGGTTGCATTCTATGGTTACAAATGAAAAACATGAGCAATCCCGCAATTGCGCCAATGCAGCCAAGACCAATGGGGTGAGATCTCAAGTTACAACACCACAGCGCATGTTCATGGGTCCACTCAGTGTTCGCGATTACGCTTGCGATCGTGTTGCTCTTGGTAGCGTCAACACGCAGTTACAAAGATAATACAAAAGCTTCAAACACAGTTTTGTGCTGGCTCTATCACCAGCCATAGCACGACACCACCTCATCGCCTCCAACTCATTATGATATCATAATATCACAGCCATGTCAAGACAGAATCGCTTCAGCTGCCAAGTTGGTACTGGTGCGAACCGCACAAGCGTTATTTGCGTTAATTGACTCGCGATTTCTCCTTGCAGCACACCAAGCGAAGTATCTGTTGGCGAGATTGAAATCGTACCGTTACACAGAACAGAGATGTTTCGCACACTTCTGTCTAGAACAGCAGAAAGGTCGAACATGATTAGAGCGAGGAAAAGGCTTGATGTGACACACCGCAACCACCGCAACGGAACTGCGCGATTAATCCCGAATGATGGCACCAATAGGGCCAGTCATTTATTATCAGGTGAGAAAAAAACACACAGCAAGGTTTCGAGGAACTGTGAAAATACTTACAAAAACCTAGCTTCACGTACAACCAACTGATGTCTGAACGAATATACGAGCTTTTACGTGCGATCTTCGCGTTCTGCTGAAATAAACCGGACTAAAAACTGTTTCTATTCTTATTCCTGTGACTCACTCAGGTTCAGGTCAAGCAAAGCTTGAACTCTTACCTGGTTCCACTGAAAGATTTATTCCTCGCCTGCTTATCCTAAATGGTTTTCAGAACTTGATCCCAGCCCCTTCCTCTTAGCACCTGTCACCTAATACAGCGGACGACGAAAACGTTGCAGTTTCTTTGGTCCTTTGCTGAAATGATACGTGAGAACCTACCAGAGCACATATTTTGTAACGCTACCTGCCGGACACTCGGTTTCGAGATAGATTAATAGTCTCTTATCAACGCAAAGCTATAGCGCACTGTCGTTTCTACCTTAAAACTAGTAAATATTTCACAGGGTTTAAATCCATGTTGAGATACAAACAGCCTTAAATAATCATTCGTGGCGTCGTTAAGTGATTACCTAGCACTGCTCTACGCCATATTCAACACACAGTTAAATGTGTGATATGCAAGAATCATCGTTTGGCACCTTTTTGCGTTGAATATGTCGCACGTATCCGCTGATGTTTCACAACGAAAATATTGGCTTTACTGAGCACTTCAAACACGGAACGCTGCTGTCCAACAAGCAAAAAGAATCCGGCCGGGTAGTTACGTAATACTAGACATTGTGACACAAATCTCATTTTTCACGTTCCAAACAAAACAAACGCCTCCAGCTCAGCAAATCAGAATGCAAAGGGCGCCAAACGGCAGGCAGAAATAAGCGTCGCTTAGGTAAACTGGCAGCCATCATTTCAGTTAGCCCTTGACACGGGAAGAAATGATCAAATCAAAATCCATTTCGACTATATTGCAGCGCTCCACGCTGACTGACAGCGTATGTCCAGCATGCTCATCAACGACAGGAAACTGTACAGAACATCTGTCACAAAATGTAAAAGGCAAACTGCGGCTTGAGCAGAAAACCAGCGGATTACCACCAACGCAGTGAATGCCGATGCGCGCCACCCCAGACATTTGCTCTGACCAATGCAGCACACATGGGCGGCATCGCTTACTCCAATTATGACCAACTGCGTTGGAAACAATACGCTCACCAACCTGAGAGCAAGCAAAGAATGAAGTGCGAAATTTTGCTACCACTTATCATTTTCTCAATTCTTTAAATCCCAACCAAGTAAATGATTGAATATGAAACCGATCAACTGTAAAGTCAATTTTGACCCTAAACTCAAGGACAAACAATTTCACATGGTTGCCAACTTTAGATCCTCAACCAAAGTAACATTTTCATAAATAAGGGAAAAAAGAGTGTGCAAATTTAGTGCCTACGCAAGCTCACAAGACAAACTTCTCATTGCATGAAGAACACCCAATTTCAAATCTGTATGTTTTGAACCTTGCAACAGTTTCACTCAAGATGCAATTAATACGATGTTTAGCTGGACCAAAATGGCAAATCATTTCATGAAAGAAAACTTTAATTACCAATACTTTTCCTTCTAATAATTTTACTCAGCTTACTGCACCAATGCACACAAATGAACTAGACCAATTTCTTAATCATTCTAACTAATACTGACAGAATTTTAAAGAATTAAAATGACTCTGAAAACATCTTGCATCCTGGTGACCAAGTTCTGTAGTAGGATTTCCTTATACTGCTGTAGTCAGCACCAAAAACAACATAAGAACTGAAGATGCCTGTGGTGAAATATATACTTTATAAGCATCATGTTTTGTTTCTTGGCTACAAAAAGATTCCTTTGAAGGATCCATGAAACCCAGTTTGTGAAAAATTAAGTTTTTCCTGATGCTGTTCACTAAATTAGATTCAAACTATAGGCCCAATTGCTTTGGACAAGAAGTAAGTTTTCTACATAATCACATAGCAGTTTAGATAAAAAATTAAAAAAGCTGCAGTATTTATGCACAAATCTGGGCACAAGGCAACAGGTTCTTCTTACATGATTTAAGAGTTATTGGTCCTTTGAGAGACATTGCATGCTTCTTGTAAATTAATAATCCAATGATAACAAAACAAAACTTGAATAAAGAAGAATTCTACTTTTTTATTTGATTTGGCCAGCAAACCAAAGCCTGAAACTTTCTTACTGCCAGGATGGTTGAGTTCAACATTCTCACCAAATAATCACGATGGTGATTTACTCACTGTATGTGGATCAAACACCCAACCATTAATTGAGAATGTACACTTTGTCACCACCGCCATCCCTTTCAAGAGTTTTTTCAACATCAACAATTTTGATTCCTCAATGTTTTGCTTGACCAATGGAAGTATGCTACTTATTGCCTAAATAATTCTTGTAACAAAACTACTGCACATCTCAAACAACTAGAAACAACCTAAATGAAAAATAGCAAAGGTTAGTTGTTCCAGCAGACTGAACTAAAACAGAAACTTTGTCATGATCACAGACAGGAAAAAAGTTTTGCAATTCATATTGCTGGCTGCCAAGTCCCAACATCCATACAACCTGTATGAATAAGTTGTGTTTTATTCCTCAAAAGGGTGGTAAACACTCACAGCATTGATTTAACTGCATAATTAAGAGAATAAAACAACTCCAAAACATAATTATGTTTGAGAAGACGATCTATCAAAGAGAATCCTTTCACAGTCCAAGAATTAGACACTATGGTCTTATCAGTCTATATGCTTTGCCTGTTGAAGATGCATCATCAGCTCGTATTTAAATAGAATCTTGATCACAGAAAATGCAAATGGTATTTAACTTTTGAGAACTGCACCAAAGTAATTTTACAAACTTGTGCAACCTATTTTTGTTACTACAAAAGTGACCAATGCTTCATTGCTTCTGTGTCCTTGCTTTGCAGCAGCTATGTATATCTATATTTGGTCACTGCTTGAAAATTTTACAGGTATTAAGTTCTGATCCATTTCAAGATCTAAAAAAATTCTAGATGATAATTTTCACAGCTGCATTGAGAGCATAAAAGTCATTGAAAAGCAAACGTAGACAATTTTATACGTACATTTAAATTGTCATTTTAAAATTATTTTCATTCATACGTCCACATAAAGTTACTGTAGTACATCAAATTAAGTTAAAGCTTAGCCACAACTTTGTCCTAATATCAAACAAAACATACAAAGCAACATGCATTTGTAATCACCAGTCATCAGAACTTGAACAAAAAAGTAGAAGATATGAATTATTAAATCATTGGTAACTGTAGCCACAAGCAGC
>JGI24021J15306_10002827_pt1 | contig 19116 bp, 8 predicted proteins | sample Ectturendosymbi1_FD_15306 | JGI IMG/M metagenome (IMG submission 15306)
CTTTCAATAAATGTAATCATCATTGTGGTATCATTTAAAATCCTGGATTTGTGCCCAATCGCTTTGTTTCAACAATTGTGAAACACCCTGTATTCCCAACACTGCTAAGCCACTCCCAGCTGGTAAGCAGCCTATTTAAAATATATATTTGTATTTAAACAGACCTTCGTATCATGTTGTGCACAGCTTTCAGCCCTTAAAATGAATCAGCATCTTCTCAGTAATGTTTTATTTCTAGACATTAAGGGATATCTACACTGGCAGATAGCCTACATTTCAAAAAGTATATTTTAGTTACTGTAGCAGGCTATCTTCTACTTCTATCACCACTGATGGCAGAGAATGATTGCACTCAATTTTCTTTAATGACATGTAAAATGCAGAAGCAAACGGTTTTTAGCAGGGGTCATTTCTGAACATTTGGTTAAGATTCTTGTCTTCAAAATAAGAAATCCTGACACTGCCAACCAAAAGCCTAAACTGCTATCTATTGTAAAACTACCCATCCTCGCCGACGTGCCTTGTCGACTGCATGGTAATTATGTTGGTATACCCCTTCTAAAAGTGAACATAACACACTAATAGTTAGAATAACGGTGCAGTTATATCTTATCTGGAGACAGGCAGTGAATGCTAGCCGTGCTAGGTGCTAGCCTAGTACCGCGCGAACGAGACCACGTACACTTCATAACGAGACGTCTTTCTGTCGAGGTGGCCAACGCATTGGCTCGCTCAGGGCTATGACTCAGCAAATCACGTTCAGAACCAGACCACTCGTTATCCATATATGGCAGAGGTGGCCAAACCTACTCTGTTTATGAGCCGCATGTTGTAAAATCNAAGTTACAAAGAGCCACAACATAAAACCTAAAAACACGGATTTATTTGCATTCTACGCTTNTGTGGCATCACAATTCTTTTTGGAAAGATTTACAAAAATAATACTGTCCCGTACGGCACGCTAGCTACCACAGTACCATTTTACTATATTTCTGCACTTTGCAATATAAATAAAAAACAAATATATCATCCTTCGGAAAGCTCAAAGAGCCGCATGCAAAGGTTCGAAGAGCCGCAGTTTTGCCACCCCTCATATATGGTAACGAGACAACGCAACACTGACCATGTAAACGTAGTAATTCAAGCACAGCTGCCACTTCGCGGTTAATATAAATTCCAGAATTCGCAAAAGCGTGTTACCACGAAATCGTATCCACAGTTTTAGCAAAACAAAAGGTAACCGTTTTTTTCTAAACCAAATACAATACAATCTTGTTACAAATCCAACAAAAAATTTCCACGCAAAATAAAATTGCGTCCTACAACCGATCAACGTATTAACGAATGGTTGCCATTGAGCAAAGTGAACCCAACACACAAACTAAATGCCACGAAGCCAAACTAAGCCAATATTACAGCACTGCATGGAAGGCGAGACGCCGAGGAAAAAACTTACTATTCACGACTTTTTCAAAAGTTCAACTAGAAAACTTAGCTGTTTAAAATAAAAGTATACCACTTTTGTTCATGTTGTTTCCAATCTAGTTCTTGCTTTTACACAATTGCTTACAACGTACTGTAGGTTACCGTAACCACGTGCGTCCAACTCATTTGTACAATTACCAATCACGCTTTTGTAACAAACAAAACACAATTGCCAGTTTTTTTCTGGCGTTTTCTCAATTTTCCTGAAATTTACCACGACAAATCTGTGTGGATTTAGCTCTGTCGGGTGAAAACACGACTTGAAATCCTCTTAAATGTAACAAATTGGATATACCACAAAACACCTCATCCAGTCGATGTTTAGACTAAAGTAAAATAAACCAACCTAAAAAATCACCTGTTTTACACTAAACGCAAAGTTAGAACCATGAATAAAGCCAAACTACGTCACACCGCTCTCGTGAAATGAACAGGTATTTACAAATATATGTAAAAAAGCGGAACACAATTAATAAGAAATTTTCATGTGTAAGTATAATTCAACATTTTGTTTTGCGCAATTGTAGTTTCCTATAATAAGATTTTAACCTTTTAGAATTGCATTTTGCTTCCAGCAACTCGACAGAGCTGGAACAAATGCATAAACAAAACCAGTGAAACACTTGCCATATAACGTGTTGAAATTAAACGAGTCAGCGACAAAATGCCCCTGATTTGCTGTGCGCGTAATTTTTATGACGCAAAAGTCAGTTTCGGATCAATTAAAATTTGTAATTGAGCTGAATGCAGTGAATCGCGTATTTTTATGTAATTGGAAGTGTCCCATGTCTCATCGTTAGTAACTATACTTTATATGTAACAAGAATGTTTTGAGGCTGTACACCATTACTATATGCTCATAGCCTAGAAGTATTACACGCACGGGCTCAGTGCCATGGCATAGTATTGCCACGAAAATATGGTTGCGGGGCTCTTTTTNAGGCGACAACTAAAGACAGGGTGCCCCAATTTTCGTTGGCATCCCTATTTAGAAGTTTTGGGGTGTTTTAGCCACGGCTTTGTAGAGGTTAGAGATTAGTTAACATGCAAATAATGCAGTATAACGTATTTCGTATTACTAGCTTCATGGGAGTCCCATGCACAAGCCTGTAAATACATAAACAAAACCAACACTTGCCATGTAACGTGCTATACGTTTGTTGAGCCAGCGGGAATATGACCCAAATATACTGTGCGTAATTTGAATGGTGTGCCAGTCATATCTGCATTAAAAAATATGTACTAAACTGAATGCAATTAATGACACATTTTCATATAATGACAATTATAATTGTAATTAAGAATTTTTGTGTAGTTGTAATGAAATTCAAAAATTTGAAGCATTTTCAGTTGTAAATAAACTGATGCCATGTGTTTGATCCATCTTTGCAAATAAAAGAGTACCGCATTGATATCGAGGTGCAAGCGGTTTTGCATCCATACTCAATTCGCAATACTGTTAACACCCGCTGTTTCAATACGTAGCAAGTCTAAAGTAAACGCACCAGGCCGCGACATAACATAGCGTATACCGATGGTGAAATCAATCGGTTTCTTGGCATGTGATTGGCGGGTGGTACCCNNAAAGCAAATTTAAAATCACTGTTACGTGTATAAAGCTGTAGCGCTGGAGCAGGGCATAAATTGGAGCGATAAAATTACTGTTGCGTGGATGCAAGAGAGCGTGTCAAGTATGGAGAGTTTCGGAGCACTAAAACAACGCTACAAGAATGCAAGCCATTCAGGTATGAATGAAAGATATTGAAATCCTCTGCTTACGGCCCAACATCTCCAGAACAACCACTCAATGTTGCCTGCAACCAACGACCGTCTCAGGACTGTAAATGGTGTACAAGAAAGGGACCTTACTTTATTTGATAAGTTTACAAAAGGCCCACATTACGTGTTCATGTATTCTACAAGCTTCGGCAATACTATGTGTCTCTCATGTATTGNACAACCTTTGACAACTTTACTCTTGGCTTTACAGACACATGTAGACTGTTGTTTGAGAAACCACTGCAAAGAAGCACCGGGCGTATTGTCAAAAAAATTATGAAATCAGCAGCAATCCGTACAGAGATACCGAATGTTACTTAACAGAAACATGGTACCAGCAATTATACACAATCGCCTTCAGGAAGCACTTCAGAAAGCATATGCAAAATCTGTACAGCACATATTGTTTTGCAAAATTTGTATTGCTGATTTTTAAACATTTTGAAAAGGTTCCCGCGTGAGGATGTAAATTGACAAAAATTATCAATCCTTTGATCCCATGCTTTCACTCTGTGAACAGCCAATCGTAAAGAAACATGTTTATCGCTGCTGTCAACAACGACAATTTCATTATCACCTCTTAAGGAAGTCGTCTCAGTTATTCCATAGATGACTGGCCAATTAGCTTTGAGTGGGTAAATCTAACAAGACTCATCAATCACCCTAATTTTGAGTGGACTTGAAGTTTTAACTGCAATAATCCAACTATAACGCTACAGCCGCGATTATATAGTGGGGTATTCATCTGCAATTCTGCTCTGTCGAAGCTATGTACTCTACAAGCATTGTGCTAGAAATAGGTTTGAGGAATGCTGTTGGCCAGTTATGCTACTCCTACTGTAATCAAGGAACATACAAATTTGTAGTCTTTTGAATGTACGAGATCCCCGTGTAAAAAATGCCCCTTTAAACAAACTTACATGCAATTTTTAGATCGTCTGATCTACAGAAATCGTATATTTAAGTATCTATTGCTACGATTGGCAGTTGCCACAGGAATTGCACGAGTTGTCTGCAATCAAGTAAAGTTGTTGAAACTCGAAGAATAGATGAGTAACACTACGTAGAGTTGTTGAAACACATAACGCGGACCTCTTCTAAGCTTACCACATGAAGCAAGGTCCCTTTATTGCGTTCCATTTACAGTCCGTAAAACGGACGCTGGTCACTAGAGCTCGACCGATAAGGTTTTTTGGGCCGATACCAATGTTTTTCATGTTCCATTGCCGATAACCGATGCCGATATTTTTGCATTACTCAAACTACAGCTTAAAGGCATTACAGTGCATTTTTTTTCTTCAGGCCACACAAACAAAAATATAATTACAATAGTTACAATTATGAAAAAGCAGATTATGAGTGTGATAAGTTAAGAACAAGTAGTGTTTATTTTGCCTTATTGAGGCAAAATACACACTCCTCGAGCTATTTTGCCACTAGCCGAACATGATTGGCTGAACTGGTCACATGACAAGTTTGGATGGTATGACTGTCTCAGTTGAATGTGACGTCTGTAAATGGCTCAGTCTGATAGACAAGTACTGTTACGTCATGGTTTTAGTGCTTGCAAGCTGTTAGCAGTTTCTTGTTTGCATTGTGTGAACTGTAGGCTAAACCCGAAGCCTAAGCCCTTGTCTCTTTGCATATTGTACTAGTTACGTGACCACTTCAACCAACTGTGTTTGACTAAAGGTCAAATGTACTCTAATAGGATGGTTTCATCCGTCGTGTCTACTGCAGTCCATAGCAATTTCTAGGACTCACGGTGCAGTCTAACTCTATATCAAAAAATGCACAAACAGACAAACATGTGTTGCGCAGCCTACTCGCTGTGTAGACAATTGCCTACGCTTAGATGTCGTATAAAACAATGTGCGACGCATTGAAACCATCACTCCACTGCGATGAAGAACCGTACGACATCGAATTCTGCGCAAACCTGGGCCACTGCTCCCTGTGACGTAGGCACTTTTTTGATGCACGCTGAATGCAAGACTGCATAGCCTAGAGCAGGGGTGGGGAACCTATTTGCTATCACGGGCCGCATGAATTGTGCATTATCGTTGGCAGGCCGCAAAATCAATTAATTTCATCCTAAACTTTATCTAATTATAAGGAAGAGTGACTTCCTCTTAACCTACCATCTAAGTACCTGCTTATCATGGAGCTTCGTTTTGACGCGATGTTGTACTCTAACATTGCTAACGAAAATTCTAATTCGGGCCATATCAAATGTTCACGCGGGCCGCAGGTTCCACACCCCTGGCCTGGAGAGACTTTGAAAAAACGCAAACCCCAACCTGGGGTGGAATACACCCCTTTTCTAAATGGCCATCACTCGCCAGCAGATCGAGCTAGAGAGCTGTTCAAACCCGCTCTAAATGGGGAAAAACTTGTAGTTAAGATTGAAAAAAAAATTTTCAGTTTGCGTTTTCGGCCTTTTTGGCCATGTTTACATAACCACAGGATGTTTTTGACAGGTCTGTCAAAACATTGGATGACGTCAACGTCCCGTGGGAGTTCAAAAATCGAGCCGATTTCGTGGCGCGAAACTTCACTGGATTTAAATGGATTCTAGGCTATGGTACTAGTCTTCACAGGGTTTGATTGACATTTTAGCGTTTCTAGTTGAAAAGTTATGGCAAAAATGATAGAACATTAATTAGGGAAATCCCTTAAATGCCCTAGGGAATTCCTGAAATATTTGGAATTTTTTTGGCATGACTTTTCAACCAGAAACGCTAGAAACTCGATCAAGGGCTCTAAAGACTCGTATTCCAGCTTAGAAACAAAAAAAACTTCGATCCAAAATATTGGCGCTTGGGATCGGATGATGATGTCATAAAAATAACCAAAAACATACCCCAACCATGATCCCATGGACCCAAAACCCCGAACCCAAATCTTAAAAAAAATTTATTCTAAACTACACGACGCCACGAGTCATTAGAGGCTGCCCAAAGTTTGCTCTGAGAGGGCAAATTATACCTTTTCTGAAACGTTTTGAATTTTGTCAAAAACTGGGTTTTTGAGCCATAATTTTGGCTACAGATATGCTAGCAAGTCAATCAAGGGCTCTATAGACGCGGATTTTGGCCTAGTTTTGAAAAAAACTTTGAGTAAAAAATGGGTCAATAGATTGGGGCCCAGGGCCAGGTAAACTCGGCCAAAAAATATGAAAAAATGCCCTTGTTGTGACGTCACCTCCAGAAAACCCCAAATCCAACGCGAAACAATTTTTTTTTTCGATCTCAACTAGAAGACTTGCTGAATCCGTAGAGGGTTTGAACAACTCTCTAGCTCTAGCTGCTGGCAAGTTATAGAATTGCAAAGCTTTGCAAATAAAGTGGCGCAAGCGGGACTTGAAGGGTTAACAGAATGTTTCATTACGTTCGGAAACAAAAGTAGTGCTTCTAAACCAGTGGTTCTTAACCTTTTGTACATATCTTACCCTTTTATTAAACAAGGTTACCAGATTTACCCCCCAATACACTCAATGGTGCTCATTTATTGAAGACACGAAATTAATAAACTCTTCCAGTTCAGAATAATATATAAAAACGTACATTGGCTGCAATGTATGGTTCAATAAATTCACCTCCTTGGAAGATGAAATTTAACCCCAGGGGAAAATTTACCCCAGGTTAAGAACCACTGTTCTAAACAAAAGAAACATTTATAACGATTAGTTATTAAATAGGGAAAAGGCACAGCGACTTTCATTGAACTACGACAGAGGATTTGGATATCTGTTTTTCATACGCTGTTTTTCATTTATATAGCACAAGCCTTGCACAGCCTCGCTCAAGAGTGCGTCGTATTACGTACCTGTTCACATCACGTCCAAGTGAATGTGAAGAGAAACGTTGTTTCGGCGCTCCAAAAGACTCCTTACTTCACGGGCTCTGTTGCATGCACGCAACAGTGATTTCAGCGTTTCAACTCTTACGCCAGAAACCAAGTGGTATTATCAGTCACCACGGGTATATATTTCGCTATTTCACTGTCAGGCAAGCTGTACTGTTTCAGTTTTTTATCTAAAAAAATTTTAAATTTCAGTAATCTCAATGACGCCGTGCCAGTTCAAACACATTAACCAAACCAGAGTTCGCTTCGAAAATCGGTCGCGGATATGCTACTAAGTCATATTTGTAACTGACGTAAATCGAATGCTATAAAGTTTCGTTGTCTTCTCTATATTTTAGTGGGTCGCCGGAACAGAAAGCAAACTTATTCCAGAGTAACACATTATTTAAAAATCTCATGCAATTATTCTCCGCCAAGGTGACCTAGTCGAATCAATCAGCAAATTTTTAACAGGAAATCGATTTCATGTGACTCTATGTTTCTTCTGTCCTGTAATCTGCAATCAATTGCTTGAGCGCGAAATGGCGAAATTTGAAAATCTGATAAGTTGTCTAACAACTCCATGTCACTCGACGAGATTTTGTGAAAATCGAGATATCAACAATGTACAAATATAAATAACGCAAAGCACAGTACATGACTGCGGAAAGTTATATAGAAATAATTCTAACTACTCACTTGAGATTGTTCTCCTTTTGGTCCTGCCATATTCGTCGAAGTTCTTTCATTCGATTCGAGATATACTTTGCATGGATTCTGTCGTGCTTGCTCCTTTGAATATGAGTCTTGCAAGTGAAATCGCACCAGCGGCATCGCAGCAACTTCGTGAGAAAATATTACATCTATTAGTTTCGAGCCCAAGCACGTTGACTCGTACGTAACGCACATAGCAAGCAGCGTATGGAGAACGTTTAGTACGCGATGAAGCCTACGGACAAAACCGACGTTCTTAGGTCAAGAATCTCCATCACAAAAAATACACGGTGGCGCTGTGGACAATCGTGTTCATTCTCTACAAAATTTACGATTTCAAACATAACCGTTGGCAGTAGCGCAACTAGGCATAAACTAGAAAAGTCATCACAGGAATTCAGTGTATACAGAAGGTAGCTTTTTAGCAATACACCCAGAAGCGACGGGCAAATGATTCTGAACAATACGAGCAAAAAAGTGTAAAATAAGCTTGACGAAAACAGCACAGGTGAAAACAAACGCCTTACTACGCCAGGGTTTAGACTTACATATAAATTGGATACAAAGCAACCGAGTGCCTCTTTTAACATAAAAACATTATATACTGAGCACTGTCTAACGTGATGGCGTTCACTGATCATTGAGGTTTTACCAAAGTTGATGCAGGTGTGATTGCTTCCAGTTAGGAATATGAACATTATCAGTATCACTAACATGAAACACACGAAGCTATCAGGTCACACTACAGTTTAACTAGATACTAACCATAACATTTGTTACAACAACGAGTAATAAGCAAGATCGGTTTTTACTACTGAACTGCCACAAAAGATTCAACAAGAACTCGTTACTCGTAGAACTCTTAGAAATCGCATAATAAACCGCATTTTGTTCAGGATTCATTGATACAACGCAGTGATGGTGTCTCGAGACCTGGTCTCGGTCTCGATACTCGTCGAGACCCAGTTTTGCGAGTCTCGGTCTTGAAGGTTTCAGGACTGGTCTTGGTCTCCAAGGCTACAGGTTTCGGTCTCAAGCCTATTGTGTTGAAATTTTGACTACTGCAAAGAAATGGCCAAGTAGAACTTCTGAAATTCAACCTGTTCTATATCTGCTGTATCTGCAGGTAAACAAAACCAGAACAAGTAGGAAAATGTCAGAAATTCGAAAATTTTCAGTTAGGAAGCGGTGATAACGTTTCTTTGAGAAATTTTAGAAAATTTTCGGCAAAACTGACAGTCTTGAGTCCGGTTTCGAACATTCAAATCTCGGTCTCGGATTTTTTGTTGAAGTCTTCGTCTTAAAGTTTTAACCAGGTCTCGTAGGTTACGGTCGCGACTGCATCACTGATACGACGTATAGCGACTGTAAATATCACATACAGTATATTGTTAAAAGCGGCAATACACGCTAGTTTTAGCAGACAATGCATCAACGTGACTAATTAGGCCTCTTTAGGCTTGTTGTCACGAATGGATCCCATGGATTACTGAGGGCAATGAATCCCAAAAGGTGATTGGACTTTTCGCTAGAACCAGCAACAATTGCCTAAATCCTGATGTTGCTGTTATTAACGTACAACATTAAAAACTGAAGATAGACTTCTTGTTTTCTAGATGAAAGTTGTGCTCATAGTGATCACCTTGAGTTCTTAACGTAGACACAAAGCAACAGCACTTCACGAATATATATGTTATTTTATAAACAATGCACTGAAGTTATCGATTGCGAGTATTTCCGATGCTTGAAGACTAAAAAAAACGTTATAACGCGGCTATCACTGACGACTTCTCATTACCTTAACAAGATATCTCGAATTCTTTGACCTACCTACGTCAAATTAATGATAACCAACGACAGCGATAGCTTTTGAAAACGGAACTTTAATAAACGTAAGAACTGTACGAGTCAATAAGAAATAAAAGATTATTTTTTCGTACAGTCAGTGGATACCCTTGCGGAATTGAAGTGAAAATGATGTTATGGCGTAGATTTCGAGTTTGGAAGAATTAAAAAACTTGTATTTAAATAAACCTCCATAGATACGAAAAATGAGCACTTTATACCCAGCATCGAATCTATATCAGCAGCAAACGCTTCTCGGGCATGCATGCAAGAACCTGTATATGGACTAACTCAGGATCCCTGCTATCATTCCGCCATTTTCAAAGCAAAAAGCTGTTTTTGTGACAAGCCAGACACAGGAGTGTTTTTTACACAGCCACTGGAAATGTCAAACTTGTTTATAAATTTTATTTAAGTTTCAAGTATGCCTATAATATCTCACAGGTGACGTAAATATATACAAAAAACGGGTTTAAACGCAACGTACGAGTTGTCGTTAATATATGTTTATAACATCAAAGCTTTTGACACATTCAGTGACAATGATAACAAATAATTTGACAGACAATTTGAAGAGAAAGCGGAAATGATTGAGAGAAAACAAAAAAAGAAGCTGGAAAAGAAATACTTTCCAAATTTTTCATTCATCAGGTTTGAGAATCAAACTCACCGCGCTGGAGGAAACATTGCACCTAGTAACACTACTTCTGAAATTTCACCATTTCATTTCGTTCAGGGTAATTTGTGAAGCATGAACAAAGTAACAAAACTATTGATTCAGTTAGTTGGACAATTCAAGCTAAAAATTCACTCATTCACTTTTATTTGTTGTTGTAATTACTACGATTTTAGCGAGAAGACGAAGTTGGCCCAGCAGTTCTGCATCAACTATCNACAGACAAGTTTGCCGTTAATTTTCCAATCAATACACGGTATGATTCAGTCGATTCAAGCAATTGGCAATCAGAGAACAGAGGACACTTAAGGAAATCATGAATGATGCTTTTGTACAGTAGCTATGAAAGCGCATGACATGTCTCATTATTGCAAGAAAACGAAATACAAACCAAAAGTGAAGACGATGCAATAAGGACTTTGAAGATAAAAAGTGTTAATAAAAAGCTTGTGGCCTAAAGTAAAAAATCAGATTTTTTAAAATTGAAGGAAACAAAATCATTTCGTTTGCAATTGGTGAACGAACACGGTGCACATGGAACAGAAAATTTGCAAATCAAGCTTAAACGATTCAACAGATGAAGAATAAAGAGAAAAAAATACCGATAAAATAGTTAAAAAGCAACCAATCAGAACTCATAATACTATGCTAATTACAGTACTATTCTAATTGGCTTAATTTAAGTGTCTTTTTTAGGTAACACGAACTGACGCTGCAAACAGAGAACTTTATCAATGAATTCCCAAGAAAGTTATAACCAAACAGTAATAATTATGCAACGCAGTCAGCAACGATTCAAAAAGTTTTTTTTTGCTTTTGCTGTTGTGGCAGCAGCTTTGATCCACTCGGATATATAACATTTTGGCATTCGCAGGCGGTGTCAGTTGGTTTCTTCAGATGGAACATGAATTGTCCGGCTTCAAATAATGGTTTGGCTATTGTTCTTGCGGCTTACTTTTACTGTTGCCGGTGCTTTGTGTTTCAGTTACGTACACATCAATTTGTGGGTAGGTTACCCATCCGGGATTTTTCTATCTAAAAAATGTAAAAACTACTATCTATTTAGTGTACACTATAACTTGAATACAGTGAACCTTTAGATTTTACAAGTCTCGATGTCATTCAGCGGTTAAAGCGTTCTGAATGCCATTGGTCTTTCATAAATGTGTGTCATAGATTATAACTGCTGCTGTTAGTTTGCGCTGCGCGTTAACAGCAAGCTGCCCTAAAAAGTTAAATATATACTTAATCTACTTCACTAGCTATTTTACATTTTATCTGAATTGATTGTAGCTGCATTTGCATGAAGCTGAAAAACCGAATTTAAATCTGTTTTCTATATATTTTAAACTTCGTGCCTCGAGGTGTGAATAGTTAAGCGAGGCTTGGATATGGAAATTGTTTTGTAACAGACTCGACGCCTTTCTCGAAATTTTTTTCTTTAATTAGACGATAAATGCAAGTTTGCGAATACGACCCCATGACTGCAAGCAAATGCAGCTTGTGACAACAAACTAACGAGAAAAAACACTACAAAATAAAGTATTGCGCCAGTTTTATATACAAGAAATGCACAACAACTTCGCCTGAACTTCTTGAATTACAATGTCATTAACTATAAATAGAGACATGCTCCCCGATAAACTGCGTTGTTTCCACGACGACGATCTTAATGAAGGTTTGTTGGTTGAAAGTATTCAAATAGCGACCTTAAATGTGCCGTAAGTAATGTATCAAGTGATTATAAATTTTGTTCCAAATTAACACTTTTTCGCCCATAAACGCCCGTTACTCAAAAAAATCCTAGTCAGCTTTATGCTACATAAATACATCAGTAGCATATATAAACTTGGTATGAACTTTTGCACAAAACAATTTTTTCATGCGACCCAGGTTTTGGCTTGAAAAAAACGTTTTTTCGCATAAAAACCTCCCGGGTTTTTAAACAACTAAGCCATGGAAAAATTAGTGTCGCCATCGCAAGAAAACATTCGTGGCACGAAATTCTAAGGTCACCAATATCTAAACCGCAAAATAGTAGAAAAAACCTAGACAGCCATTAATGATGTGCTAACTGAAATTCTAGTATCTTTCATGTGAACGACACCAGTTAATTGCACTTTTTTCCATCACCAAAGACCATGGATACCTGTTTGTATGGGTGGGCTTTTCTTAAGTGTTTACGAAGCTCCGCATACGACAAAAGCATCTCCACACAGTACACGCACTTCCATTGCCCAGGCGCCACTCGAACACTCTGCAACAACAATTAAAAAGCAGGCACGTTTTAAGATTTTATCACCAAAACCAAAAAAACATTAATAATAATCTTTAAGTTTCAATTGAGTTTATTTCTGATATGAGGAAGACCACATTTACAACCTTCTAGAAAACTGTTTAGACCACGTACTCAACTTTCTAAAATCCCCCTCCTGCCAATTTTGGCTCCAGAGAGTTTGAAAAATGTAACTACAATGTCTAGTTTCATTTCACTTTCACCCATCTGAATTGCACAAATCCATTATTCCTGCTGAATGACGTTGCTGCTGAAGCTCGTCACAGCACCAAGCATGTTAAAAAAACAATGTTGCAAGCAACCGAGCTGAACTCAGCGTAATTAGTTTACTTCAGACATCATATCGGTGTCCAAGTCTGATTTCAAATTTGTTGAGTCAAGACATTAACAGATTATCCGAATCATTTCGAGTAAATCTTTCCTAAATATATAACCATAGAATAGAAGAAAAATTAAATCAGCTACGAAGCTAACACCAAGAAACCAACGCAGCAGACAAAGGATGAAGTCAAACTTGGCGTCAAAAAGTTTTTTTTGCGTGATGGCAAATCTCTTTTTTAGTATCTGCATTCCGAACAAGTTTGAAAATTGAACCGAGAAGCCCGGTCAATGACCGAGAAAGTACATTTTCACCGTGTCCGCAAACACGCCAGCAAAAATAAAACAAAATCTATCTATGGACCGCGTTAGCAGTTGGAGAGCGCTCAATACACTTTTTCTTATCAAGGTTTTCTGCTTGTTTTCAGTGCGCAATAAAACTATGGTAGGTTTCGAAACACACAGAATATTGACTAGTTTTTTTTCATCAAATCATCAACAGGGTATGCGAAAAGATAAAAATAAAGGGGCAATACATGTAGCACATGCGTCCTATATCACCTTGAGTTGCTCTAATCATACGACGCAATCTAACGTGGGTCGTTTTTGGGTACTATATATATGAGTAAAGATTATTATCGAATCTCCATTAAGCAATATTATCACCTCAAACAACACAATTTAACAAACCATACGCGTGGATGCTGGTAATCCTTGGTCTGCTTTCGTTTGCGAGCAAGTTCAACAGAGGTCTTCGCAGGATGCGGTAAGGTCGAATTCAGCACAGTCACGTCCTCTGCCATGTCGGGAGGAGACTGCTTGTCAGCTTCCACTTTAATGCCACATGGTTTTTCTTTGTCGTTTAAAGCCTTCTTGTGGCTCTCTAAGGGGATGTTGGAGTCAAAAATATGATGAGATTTGCGCAGGTGGGACAAATAAACTGAAGCACACAGGAATTTGTTAGGGCAATGTTGGCAATGATAAGGCTTGTCAAAACTGTGAGCAGTTTCAACGTGTTTCTGAAAGGAATGCGATGTGCCTGGACGGACATACTTACTTCTGTGCAGGCAGCTGGTGCGGACACCATTTGTTATCTTTTTTCCAACGTAAGTCACATCCACCACTTTTGAAACACCAGGAAACTTGTGTTTTTTCTTGGTGTGCATCCGTAGTACCGTCTCACACAGATATCGCTTACGGCAATGTGGACACTGAAACGGATTGACATCGTTATGCCGCTGCTTAACGTGATTGGAATAAGCGTTGGGACTTATGGAAGCATGCTTCGCCTGTGGGCATGTTAACACAAGTTTGTTGCTAGTGGGGACAGTAGCAGGGTCGTTTGCATCAACATCTCCATGAAAAGTCCCGTTCTTGTTTCGCTTCTCTTTGAGTCTCTCCAGCCGCTTGGAGGAAACATAACGATGATGGTTTACCCGAAGATGTCGACGCATTGTGTTTCCATCCCGCGTGCAAAACGGGCACCAGACACATACATATTCGCTGCCTCGAGTACGCGAGTCCGGCAAAGGCGTAGATTCTGTTTTTGTCAGCGACGTTTCAATTTTGATGTTAGTCACTACCCTCTCTGGTGGAGCATTTCCAGCAGGAACAATATTTATCCCGAGATGGTTTTTGCCAGTAGAGAAAAACTCCGATGGAATTTCGTTTGTCATAAAAGAGTTTTCAGACCATTCAATGTGCATTCTGGTGAAATGGTGTCTCAAACAGCGTTCACCTCTAAACACTCGTCTGCACTTTGAGCAACAAAAAGCTAGTAAGTAATGCTGATTGTAATGGTCAATATTCGACTCAATGTGTTTTTCGAGGTGCATGATTAAGTCAGACATTGTGTCCATAGTTGAATCACACAAGTGGCACCTAAACGATCCTCCGCTAGAAAAGGAAAAGTTCACAACATCTTTCAAATGGTTCAGCTCTATGTGTTTCGACAACAAACACAGGTTGCTGAATGCTGCATTGCATTTGACGCACCACTCCACAGTTGATGCACACACGACGCTTTCGAGTTCCTGGTCCGTGAGTTTGATCTTTTTGTGAGTGGAGCGATAGTGCTGCACGATCGTTTGGTGAAAAACCGTGGTATACTTACACTCTGTGCATTGAAAAAGCTTGTTTCCCCTTGAGCAAATGCTCTGCTTTCGATTCTCTTCCAATTCCACAACTCCCATGCTCGCTATGGAGCGATCACCACCTGGATGTCGACTGTTGTAGTGTGTCCAAATGGTATTGAAAATGGAGCTGGAGTATTCACACAAACCACACGTAAACACGGGTCTGCTAATTATGTCAGTGCATTCTTTGTTCATCCAACCGTTTATCCAATCATTACCTAGCCTGTGTTCAGGAATTTCAACAATCACAAGGTTTTGACTACAAACTTTCTGTATGTGATTGGCAACAAATGCTGGGTATTGCCGTTTGTGGTCAGTACGAAAGTGGTTCAAAAAATCACGTATATTGCAACAGGAATATGCACATTTGTTGCACTGCAGCTTCGGTTTCAATTCGGAATTGGTTCTACATGCACCATCCTTGTTAGCATCACAGGGACATTTTGCATTGTCCAAGGTCAAGGCTTGGGTGGACTGTGAGGGTCTCAGCAAGCTTTCAGAAGCGCCACTGTCATAACTCACGCTTCTACTAACAGCATCATTTTGCATGATTGTTGTGGGTGACGTCAAATCTGTTTCAGCATGACTTACGTTTCCGTCTGCTGTTGCTTTTTTAGCAACTTTGTCGTATCTGTGCTGATCTGCAAAGTGATGATGAAGAGCCTTGTAACTGATTGAGCAAAATGAGCATTTTGCACAATGAAATAATTGATCAGTACTACAACGCCAAGGTCCACAAGTCTTGTGCGCCTCAGAATAATGTTTCTCAAGCATGTTTGGATAAGAAAACTCATAAAAACACAGCATGCATGGAATTTTTTGCTGAGCAAGACAACTTTTCAAAGTAGTTGGCAACTTAAGTAAGTTCCTTTTGTCAGAAAACACTTTTGGGTTGTCCTTGACAAAATAGGTCTGAAAACGTGCTTGGGCATGCCTCTTTTGTGCACATTCTTTCATTGAATCAATGTAAGCACTAAAATAGCTCTTTGCTTTTGGATGATTCAAACGCATGTACTTAAGAATCTTTGTATATGGTAATTCCGAGTGCTTTGAAGAGCAATGAATTTTAAACCCCTTCATCTTAAGTGCAACAAAAGTACACAAGCTACATCGGTACATGTACTTAAGTTCGGAGTGACCCATTTTAGAAAGTTGTGACTGCTTAGTCAAGTGTGATCCACCAACACTATCCGCTAAGTGGAATCTTTTAAAGTGGTTATGAAAAGCTTCTTGTGATTCTGTGCAAAATATGCATTCACTGCAATGAAACTTATTCATTCTTTTAATTAAAACTGATTCCAAGTAACCAGCATCATGTTGAGGCACTCCACGTTTGTTGTTTTTCATGACTTCAGAAGCAGCAAGTGCATGTATACATGCATCAGAATCACTGTGTTCCAGCCGTACATTATTCCGTTTGACATAGACTTGAGATTTCTGAGAGCATAACGTGTCAGTTTCTGCATTATTAGTTGTAGCAGACAAGTATTCCATTGCAGCTAACCTTTCACTTGCTTGCATTATCAATGAGTGGACATTAGGAAAAAACTGAAGTTTTGCATTGCAGGTAATCGGATCACTATCATCAGCAATTCCAGTCTTCACACAGCCCAATGCATTTTCTGAAAACAGTTTCCCCAACACACTTACTTTCCCATCCATATCACAAACACTTTTGCTTATGCTATACCATGATTCTAAAAATAGTAATAAAATCTGTGATCGCAAAACGGAATCCTTTCTATAAATGGAAAAATTCAACTTGCAACACAGCAGGAAAAGCTTTTCCAGTATATCTGAAACTAGCAACCATTTGTGCCTGGAAAACACATGCTTAGCGCACGAGTTTAAAACAGTGGTTCCAACAGTGGTTTTTAGGCTTGTGGTACCCTACAACAGAGAAATATAGTTTGCAGCAGCTAGTGGAGAACCCAGAGCAAAGTGGTTTGAGGCTTGGTGACATTTTGAATAACGTATTAACTTGCGGCACCCTGAGCATGGTAAACGGAACCCTCCAGTTGGGAACCACTGGTTTAAAACATATATACAGCAAGAGTTAATGCAAGGAGCTACTTACAATATTTTGTAAACAGTGATCTACAACAGGGGGTCACAAAACATTTTGGATGCTATTGCTGGGCCAAATTCACAGTTTATCAGCATCCATGGGCTGCACTTGTCGGAGTAACTTGCAATGGAATAAGCACCTATGACATAATTGTCTGTGCTTACATTTAGTTGCCTATATTGTTTGCAAAGTATAGCATTAAAAACGAATGGCTTACCTTAGATCCTAAGTCAATCACTTTTACATGAAGGACTGCACAATAAATGAGAAAGCTTGTTGCCAATACAACATAAAAAAGTGTAATTCAAAGTTTACTACATCATTCCTATGAAATTTGCAATTGATCCACAAATAATTCCAAAATATTAAATCCTGTTTTCTTAGCAATGGGTACCTGGACTGGTTTATAGACAAGCAAATCAAAATATTTCTCAACAAACATTATAAAACACTTCTTATAAAAACAAGCAAGAAAAGACAACTAATATTTGTAGAATTCTTCTTTACATGCCCTACCTAGGTGAAACATCACTACATCTAGAAAAAAATTGTCAAACTTTTTTCAAAAATATTTGAAAGAACATGCATAGCTGTTACTCATTCGCAAAACAGGTATGATCAGAGTTCATTTAAGTAAAAGGCCAAACAATCATATCTGGAACGATGCAATGTGGTGTACCAACTTAAATGTCTGTGTGGTCATTCTTATATTGGACAAATTCAAAGAAATTTGAAATATCACTTGGATGAACACAATCCTTAAAAATCTAATCACCAAACTACCGATATAGTCAAACATTTATACACACATCCAGATCATTTCATGGACTTTAAAAATCCTGAAATCTTGGCTTCTGCTTGTAACTACCGCGAATTATTAATTAAAGAGACACTTCTGAAACAAGAACAGCAACCTGAGATTAATGCAGACAATTTTTCCACCCCTTTATACCTCTTTAATATGCAGATGGTTGTGTCAAATATTTGGCAGATGCTCAATTCGTATGTTGATATATGTTTCACGCATTTGTTGTTGGTGTTGATGTAGACATCTGGTTGTAGCACTTATTTGTTGACAACTTTTTGCATCCTTTGCTTGCAGTGGTCTGCAAACGGCATCTCGCTGCTGTTCTCGGTTTGTTTTCGTAGATTACAACCTTAAATTTTTTCTGCATAGCTGTTGGTCCTGTTTTTGCTTTTAGCGAATTTGACAAGGGTGCTGGGCCTGGCAGTCTTGGTTTTGCTTTTGATGTCTTTTGCATCACACTGTCTTTTCTTGCATCATAAAGCGTTTTGGTTTTGACTTGCTGGCATTGCCAAGTGTTGCTTTATATTTTGGTGCTGCTTTATATTTTGACTGAAGATGGATTAAGAATAATCCCAAATGTCTCAAACTAAAACAGTTATAGTTTTTGAAGGCTTTTTTAGTATCAGTGACAATGTTAAGTCTATCCCAATTCGAATGCTCCAAAGTAAATCACTTTTACGTCACACACTGCAAGTAAAGTCCAAACATCTGTAGTTGAGCTTTTGATCAAAGCAAAAACTTGGGTTATTTTGGTTTCTAAAGCCTATTGGGATAAAATGCTCAATTGCAGCAAATCCTTTTTTGTTCAATTACATCTTATATTAATTTACTTACATGAAATTTACCTAGGAAAGCTCAGAGGCTGGGTTGTAACCTCTTGCAGGTTGGATCTAGACTACAGGCCACACTTTGGTGACCGAGCATCTACAAGAAACTTTTAAATATCTCATGGACATTTCAAACTTTTTTCCACAACATGATCAGGGCATTTGAAACTGGCATATAACACTTTTAGGACATCAATGTGCAATGTAGTTGCTTGTACATGCAACATCAAATGGAAGATACATCAAAGAACAAATCAGATTTAAATATTTTTCAGCCAAGTTTCCTCATAGCAGGTTTTTGTCAGTGAACTCAGAAACA
>JGI24021J15306_10002828_pt1 | contig 19115 bp, 7 predicted proteins | sample Ectturendosymbi1_FD_15306 | JGI IMG/M metagenome (IMG submission 15306)
ATAATGTGTGGTTGTAATTTGAAATAAATAGCTTTTTAATCAAAGTCACAATTGAAATTTTCATGGGTACACATCTTTTTGGGTCACCCTATACTTGACAATAATTACTAGGTATTTGCTTCCTTACTAAGAACACCAAACTTTCGTATTAGCACTCTAAGTATTCTTTGTAAAAGTAGGTAAAACAAAGACAACACTTCAATTATTCTTTAAAAAACAAACAATACATTAAAAGTAGAAACTATGAACATTTATTTATTTATTTATTTAACGGCAAACAACGGCAGGCCAGAACCTGGAGTGCCATCTGCCGGGACCAGTTGCGACAACATGATGGCAAAAAGTTAACATATAGACGCAAAAGAAGATACATTAATAAAACGTTAAAAATAAAGGCGCAAAAAAAGAAAAAAATGATAATAGAGCATTAACGAAAGTGTTCAGCCCCCAGTGCAAGAAACACGAATCGTTACAAATATGCCAAAACTGTTGCATTATTCTAATTAATGTTTTATTAATCTTTATTTATTAATGTTTTTTTTAACATGTATCTCTGAGATTCAAACAATTGGCAGTTATATAATGCAATTCCAATTAATAAACATGTATCTCTGAGGTTCCATTAACTGGCATTGCTACGCTCTACAATGACTCAAAAGAACGCCTAAATCATACCCAGGGCCGGATTTACCAATAGGCTATGTAGCCTAGGCCCTAGGCTTTTTTTCTGGGTCCCAGAAAATACAACAGAGTTTTCGCAATGGGACATACGTTTATCTTTTGAAAGTTAAACAAATGAGCCTGAATTTTTGGCTAGATGTTGGCAGCTTGAAAAACAGTATAGCTAACTAGTATGCCCAGCTCAGCCTGGGCAGAACGCTTGAGTAAAACAATTTCCACCCATCGTTCAGCTCAATAGTGCACAGGCGCAGCCAGGGGACCAGGGGTCATGCTCTCCCAAAATTTTAGAATATCTAGTCATTTTATGATTTGCGAGGCGGTATCCCAAACAAAATACTGTTGCTCGACTAAAATTAAACATTCTGACCCCCCAAATTTTGGGCTGGGTACCCCACTGCTATAGAGTTAAAACCACTACCCTTAGTCGATGAGATGCCGACAAAACCTTGGGAACATCGTTTGACTTCCTCAACCAGTTTGTGCTCTTTCCTTGTGAGCGAAGTAATGATTCAGTTTCCAATCTCCTAGAGTAGAGACACGCTGCGCTATCCCCATTCAGCTCCCCAGGCGCGTCGCGGGCGCAACGTGGGAACAATGTCTTCAGTCATGGTTAAATGGGAATGATTGCAAATGTCCTTTGTTACGTCACCAACCATTACAATAGATCAGTCATTGATAGCACATCAGCGGCATTACCGTAGAACTAGCTATGTATTTTTTACCTTTCTTATGCGTGCTGTGCTGCAACCTACACAGCTTGTACATTCTTAATCAGAAGTATAGATCAATTTAAGCACATCTGAACTGTTTCGAGCAAGGTACTGTTTTAATTGAATTGCTCCTGATATAATCGCAACGGCACCCAAAAGCCAAAAGTTTGCGATAGTCAAGACAATTTCAACAAAGAAAGGTAAATACGTCAATACTTCTTCGCGCAAGTGAAAAACAAGCCTATTTTGTTGATATACAACAAAAAAGTTTAATATTTAAAAAAATGTAACATAAAAAGACATTATGACACAAGGCATGCATCTTCTGAAGTTTGTCCTACAATGGAAAATACACCAACATGTCGTGATATGAAACTTTGGCCCGCGAAGCAATCTGCTTAACAGTTGTGGCCTTTTACTCTAAAAAGTTTGGACACACTCAGTAGCGTAGCCAGCCCAAAATTTTGGGAGGGGCCAAATATTTTCAATTTAATCAAGCAGCAGTGTTCGGTTTGTGACACCGCCTCTCGAAGCACAAAACGACAAGATATGCTAGAAATTTGGGGGGGACATGGTCCCTCTGCCCCCCGCTAGATACGCCCATTATCTGGAACGCAATGGATTTCCGGAGATATTTTTGGGGTCTTAGGCATTTGTTGAAATTGTTGTATTTCATTTGTTTCTAAAAGCATGCTGAAAATTTCGATAGCCCTACTCTCGGATTTCATCCGCGAGCAGTAGCGCTCACGTACAAAGACTGAAAAACAAGGTTTCTTAACCTGGAACACCAATCAAACCTTTGAGAAAAACTATATTGAGTGTTGGTTTATCCGAGTAAACCAGGCGTAGCCAGAGGGCCAAAGGGGCCATGGCTCCCCAAATGTCTGGCATATCCTGTCGTTTTGTGCTTCGAGAGACGGTGTCCCATACCGAATACTGTTGCTCGCTTGAATTGAAAATATATGTGGCCCCTCCCAAAATTTTGGGCTGGTTATGCTACTGTTCCAGATCTTAGTTCAAGGAACTCTTGCGTAGAAACGCGACAAGCTGTACTGTTCTGGAAGAGAAGAAAATATTGATCTCGTTCCTGCAACCTAAATAAAAGTGTAAACAGCAATGGATGGCTGTAAACAACAACTATCAGTTAAATGAAGGATTGAAAGGAACATGCCTTGGCTCAATAACCACCAAATAAACGCTACAATCGCACGACATACCTTGAAAGAAATGTTATCTACCAAGAAATGACATCTCGTTGTTGTAGCACAGAGCATTAGTCATAACCATAAGCTTGAAGTACGCGGGCATTTACATTGTTCTATCCCTGAGTTTCCCGACCACTCGACAAGTTGTTAGGGTCGGCTGTTGAATAAACATAATACCACAGTAACTGAGCACGCACAGTAAATACTCACAGCAGCACTCGTGGGAGAAAAAAAGAAAAGGAACCTTCGCAGAGCAGGAGCTTTTCCCGTGGCCGACAGCGCTCTACAAAGCTACTTTTTTGCTGTGGCAGCTCAGCGCCAGTAACACCACCTTCTACTGAATCAAATTCTGTGGGCCGCTGAGGCTGAAGGCGTGATTTGCGTCGTGCGTGGCTCAGTAATGTGATATGATTTAAAGAGTAAAACAGGATTTGTTATCAGATGTTTAGTACACCGCTGATAATTGTCAGGTAGCGTACTGTGCTACAGGCAAGCCAACTTAAACTGCTTCAAATCCGCTTCTTCACAGTAAAATAGGTAGTTATGACTTGTCTTATCTAGTCAACCGATCGATATGTAAAGTGCACTGTTGAGACAGCAATTTTCCGGCCAAGAATAACAAGCTCAATTTTGACGCTGGCAGTGCAACAAGATAGGAGAGTTTAGTCTAAAAAAAAGAAATTTCTCGTCAGAAACATTGAATAGTCAGTTGTCAACCAAATAAAATTTTAGTCAAAATAGGTTAATACCTCGTTTAAGTTCGTACTAGCACAAGCAAGTATGATTGAAGTGCAAGAATTGACAGGTGGTTACAGCAATTGTCCGAAATACATCCATTAGACGCTTGAAACAAATACGCACTTGAAAGAGATGAAAAAAAATTGATGCGAAGGGAAAAAATTTGGTTAATCTTCTGCATGCGCGTTGTTGATCTTGTTTTTGAAATACTTATGACAAGTTTCAAATTCCTGAGCGATTGAGTTATTGCAGTTTCGTGAAATATTAATGCCTCAACGTGAATGCAAAACGGTGGTTGCAGAATTTTCTGAAGGACACGTTTATTTTCGGGCCACAACTTTCGGTTTTGCACAATTTTCTAAAAATCAATTTCACCACAAATGTTTGCAATTTACTACGAGCAAGTGTAGCTCCACAGCAAACCAAAAATGAGATAGATTTATCTAGATCTCTTGATGTTGTTTCAGACACTCCCGCGCAATCTAAGTTTTTGCCTCTTATGTCAAACAGTTAGTATTTCTCGACGAGTCATCGGTTCTAGAGTAAACCCAGCAATTCACGTTTTCGTTCGATGAAACGTTTCCGTTGAAAGACTCAGGTTAGATTTTGATATTAGGTAACAAGCACATAGTTTGAGATTCGACTTTTAGCTCAGCTTTATCCAGAATTAGTCCGGATTTTAATTACTTCTGGTTGTGCGTAGAGCATCAGATGATCGTTAAGTTTTATTTTTTTACACCGTCAGTTTCACATTTGCCAAGCTTTTACCGCTTTTTGCACTGAAACATGTCAAGACCCTGGACGAAAGGTCTTGTTGAGAGTTTTTTTCACTTGGTGTGGAACTGGCTTTTTTCAAGTGGACCAAAATGCTCGTTTTGAACGTGACTATAAATAAAAGCGAGGATTTTGTTCTGAACTTACTTTTAAAATTACTCAGTTTCGTTGAAGGTGGTTTTGCTTCTTTACATGTAGACCAGGTGTTCTCAACCTTTCCAAGTATGTGGCCCAATTAATAATCAAACAGAGGGTCATGGCCCACCGACTACACAACTTCTCCAATGCGACAACTGTTGCACATGCATAGAGCAGAAATAAAAACAACGATAAACAACAATGTGCAACGTGCGCTACAATCAATGCGAAGGCAGAGCCTGTATGTTGTTAGAAAGAAAAAATATTCGAGGCCCAATACTTGATAATGCACAGATCGAATCATCTTCCACATTAAGCCTGATTCTAGATGTCGTTTTCATGGTAACAAAAGCCCCTGTTTTCGAGGGTCATCTTGCAAAACGTACTCAATTTCAATAATACAAGACCGTGGCCCGTCAAAAATTCTTCCGTGGCCCACAGGTTGAGAAACTCTGATGTAGACCAAAGCAGAAGTATTAAAGAAAAGTAAAGTTGCGTTAAAGTACATAAACCTACGGAAGAAAGCTATAAATTTCAAAGTTTTCATTTAAAAAAAAACACTGCTATGCTTTGATAATTTGAAAACGTCGATCATTGTCAAAACCACAGGGAAGCTCTGTCCATGCAGCTTTAAACAACAATGCGCCGCGGCAGTTTGTCAACAAAGAATGCACGTCACTAAGAAAGACATGCCGCCGTTTCTCTGTATGGTCAGCGGTTTTATGACTGGAGCTTTTTTGTGTTTCCAGCCAACAAAAGTTCCTCATAGGGAAAACCGCGTCAGGACGGCCTGGATGAAGTTGCCGAAGACTCGCGTGCTTATGAGATAGAATGGAATGTGATCTGCTTGATAGGCAAACCGCAGAGGAGCCGGATTGAAACATATCTGATTCTATCGGCTAACAATAAAGCCTTAGTAGGTCTGCCCTTTGTGGCACAATTAGTGGTTCATACCCCGATTATACGTTGATGTCTGGCTTACTTGCTTACCTCTGCACAGTCCCAAAAGAATGCGACAGCAACTTTTAACTCCAAATCGTAATATTTGTCGTGCAGTTACATAATTTTCTAATGAAGGCTTCTCCCATTAATAGGCATACGTATGGATATGCACAGGACCGTATACATTTTTGGATGGTCTACTCTAAGGAAAGTAGCGCCATCAACGCATGAGAGTAATTGCCTGTTCCCAACGTTCTCAAAAAGAATTCTAGAAAGACCCAAAAATAGGGCTATGCGGTTCGTGAAGCAAAGATAAACTGCCAGTAACAGTACCAAAAAACAACGACAAGCACATGCTCAGACAAAAAGCCATGGTTAAATTTCGGTTTCCGGGTTCCCGAGCTTGTTGCTGAACGTAGTCTTAGAGGCACTTGAGCTCCAAATAGTGAAAACGCAGGACTTGTGATCAGGGGAGATAAGGGGGTAGTGCAAAGCCTAACCTGTCTCTAAAGATGGTAAAAAGTGAAAGTACAATGCAATCCAAATTTAAGCAGTAAGTTTTGACAGAAGATAATCGTTTTTGCGCAACTGCAGTGGGGAAAAGTTTGATCGACAGATAGAAAGAGTCACGTTTCAGTAAGTGTATGGGCAAGTCACATCTCAATCACTTCAAATGCACTGTTACCCACATGCAGGGACGCCGGAGAACGGGAGCATTTCCCCTGCCCTTTCAAAAGGGGAGCAACGGGGACAGTGGTGCCATTTTATAACAGTACCATCGGTGATTTCATAGTTTGTCAAGAACGATTTGAAACATATTTATTGTAGCTATTCGCGCACCCAGAAAATGCAGAATGGTTTTCTATAATTTCTGTCATTATTTTGAGGTCAACGTTGTTTCTGAACAGAAAGAAGCATAACTGATAACGATTTTTACATTTTTTGTACGTGTAGTACATTGCCCTCAACTCTATTTCTGCCCCCTGCCTTACTGCTGCTCAGGCGTCCCTGCCCATATGAACTGCTTTTCGTAGTTTCTTGCACAACACCAACTAAAAAACCTTAGCCATTCATCATGCGATCATGGGCGTCGGAAGAATTTTTTCCAGGGGGGGCAAGAGAGGATTTTTCTGGAGGGGGGCCAAATGTGGTGAAATTTCGCTTTTCCCACTCGAAACTAAGAAAACAACGTTTTTTGCTGATAATTTCATGGAAAAATGTCAAATTTCAAAATCCACGGGGGCCTTGGAACCCCCTGCCTCCCCTTCCAACGACCATGCATGCGATTACATATTTTAGACATTTTTTAATTAATCACAGGTGACATATGTTGAGTGAAGCAGAGACACGCTTAATCTCACTTTGAATCGCGCGATTTTTTGCAAGCGAACGAGGCTGTGTGCCTGACATGTTTCTGCTGCTGTGTGCGTGCGCTGCGCATGTGGCAAGCGTGGTATTTGCAAACATGCGTGTATCAGCCAGTCTTTCATCTTAATCGTGATGAAACTGCATGTCATGCACGTGCATGACATATTTAGAGAAGATAGGGTCATAAAAACTTTACAAAAGCACAAACCAAGCCACTGGCTGATAAAAGTAAGCTTATCATGTAGGTGCAGATACGTGCGTAATGGAAGGAAGAAAGACAATTCATATGACAATGACTTCAGTCGCAAAATATTTGCAGTTTTTCGCTCTTTGTTGTTCAACATGTCACAGTGTTGATAGTGAAAAGTGCTAAGACTATAAAATACAACTGGCTAGTATTCACACAACCTTTGTTCGTAGTATAATGTAAGTGATACATCAACCCAAAAATGTGAGTTTACTGTGTCAAGTGTTAAGGAGACACTGGACTGTTCCAAGTTTTCCACCTGCAGGTAATTTAGCCATATTTACAACAACGTAAATTAATCTAGATATTCCTGTTGACGCAAGGTCATTACATGCAGTGCATGAGGTGATCAGCAGCCAGCAACTGATACTTTTCTGAAATGCACCGGCTCGTTTGGAACCCTCGTTCGTATTTTGCTAAGTTTTCATTAACACGAAGTAACTTCATGTAGAGCTGGTGACTGGTGTCATTCTTCGCAGAAAACAACTAATAATTTATGACCGGGTGTTGATTACTTTGTCTTCAATAGTGCATTATATTGTTTGCCCTATGATAATATTGATGGCGTGGTCAAGACAGATGTTGTGACAACCGATCATAATGTTTTGTGGACGTTCACTCCCAGTGTTTGATCATAGATCATTTTTGTTAGTTTAGTTAAAATTACGCTTTTTTATAAAGTTGTGCTTCACTTGTGATCACTTCCAATCATGGGCGTCGGAATTATTTTTTCCAGGGGGGACAAAAGTGGTAAAATTTGTTTTATCCCACTCGAAATTATGAAAACAATCTTTTCTGCACAAATTTTCAAAATACAGGGGGCGGCCTTGGCCCCCCCTTCCCCCTCTTCCGACGCCCATGTTTCCAATCAATTTTAAGAAAACAGATTGTTTTTGAGACGCCTAGGATGTTTCGAACATTTATATTTAAACGAAGAGCACCTGCGCATTACACTTACACGGATTCTGTGACAGAGAGAAACGAAATTTCAACGCTAAGAGAGAATTGAAGAAAATGAGGGAAAACGAAAAAATGCACAGCATCCAGACGCCAATCAAGTCGCCGACAGAAATGAACGGCGGTTCATGGTACAAGCTGTCAAACAACAGCACATTCTTCAATCAACAGCTTCTCGCCTCGCAGCAGAATAACGCGGAGCTCGTTGACCAGGAAGTAGCATCAGCCTTGCAAAACGGTTACGACAGGCGATTGCCACTTGACGCGGCAGTCGGACATTACTATTGTTACTCGCCATCAAGCGACTTAGAAACTATTTTGGAGGAGTCGTCCGTCCTTGACTCGGAAGATGAGATTAGCCTTCGCAACCGGCAGGACAGCCACCACCACGCTGAAAATTTCGCACCGTACAGAGACGGCCGCATCCGTGGCAGTGACAGCTCATTTTCCAGCATGAGTAGTTCGTCCACTCCCAGGCAGTCCGGCTCCTATTCGACTCACAGCAGCGACTCGCTGCCCAACGGCTTGACGGAGGACAGCCGGAACTGCAAACCTGACGACTCAGTTCGTTCCGCCAAAGACCAAGTTGTAATCGCCACAAGCAACCAGCTGTTGCAGGAACGATTTCGTAACGGTAAGCAAGGTTAAACAGGTTAGCAAGATAGTTTTGGCAATATCGCAGTATAGTGAATTGCTTTATTTTTCACTGGTGGCTGTCAAAAACATGCCTGGCTTTAACTTGAATCGACGCGGTGATTGTGTCCCTGTGTTGTTGATAATAACTTTTTGCGATTCGATCTTGTGGAATGCTGTTGAAGAATGCAACACATGACTGTATAACAGCAAAATCTCTCTGGACCGTCCACTGTCGCATCTGTTTGTTTGTTGCCAGGGGCAGCGCTGCCTACCTATCTCTTTATTTAAGCATGATCTGGGTTTGATAGACTACAGCAGTTTAAAAAATGAACATTTCAAATATATTTTGTACCAAACCTTTCAAGGAAACTTGAACTGCAATTTGCTAAGCAGTAAAAGTCTCAGCCGTTTTGTCACCTGCTGGCAAGTAAAATCTGCAACAACACGGCATCAACCAGCTATGACGGCTGGAAACATAGGTGTAGCCAGGCGGAGCCAAAGGGGCCACGCCTCCCCCAATTTTCTACCATAACGTGTTGTTATTTTTCTACCAATAACGTGTTGTTAAGTTCTGCGAGAGGCGATGTTCCGAACCAAATGCTGCTGCTCGCTTAAAGTCAAAATATTTAGCCCCTCAAAATTTTTGGGCGGCTACGTCACTGGCTGAAAGTACGCAACTCACTTGTACTGGTCAAAACACGGTATAGAAATAGTAGCAGTTTATGCCTTGCAAAATATTAAATCCAACGAACTAGTTTCGCTTGAACAGCATAGTTAGTTACGGATCAAGCACAAGGAAGGTAACGCTAAAGATGCGTTTCACTAAGAAAACGCCATCACGTGTTTAACCGTAGCAAGCTTTTCAAACGCACGAGATTCGCAGATTTTTGATCACATGTCACATTTTTTACTTGTATTTTAAGTGTTTTATGCCCTCTCTGAGTGGAATGCCGCAGGAACCAGCCTCGAACTCCCAAGATACGGGTCAATTATGATCCAACATTTTTCGTAAAATAAGAAACCAGCGGGCTTCATGCCTTATCGTATTGTTCTACAAGTTGGAGAGCCAGACTCGCCTGTCAGACATAAGCTGCTGACAAATAGTACGTACTAAATTTTTTGAAGAAGTAGTTAAGGTGAAAGCTGATACAGTCTCGAATTGTCCAGAATAAGCACACGTAAACAATCCCCTTTCAAATATTATTTGGTGTTCACAGTCCATTAAAATAGTTTACAACGGATGATTAATTATACCAGTTGTGTTTTGGGAAAAACATCACAGCCAGATTGAGTTGAATTTACGAAAATAGCTGGTTACTTAAACAAAGATGCGGTTACCTCACAGAGGACGGTTTTGCCAGTGGTTAAACAGCTCCCAAGTCACATGCTCTTTCAACAAGGTACATTATTTTTCTGGCGCCGTTTCTACTGTTTGCTTTGTTTCTTTTCAAGGAATAAAAGTGTTTCTGTGGTTGCCGACCGCGAATCGTGTTACATTGATTTCCAATAAGTTGTCAGCATCAAATTTGCAAGTCGCATCGTGTAAATCAGGCTTCCCAGCAGTGAACGAGAACTGATTGCGAAAGTGGTTATAGCTCAAGCGCGTCTTTGGGGAGGTCTACGCTCACCCAAACATTTTGTCTATTTCTTTTACAAACCTTCCGAGTGATATGTTTTCGTTTGCATTTTCATTCACAAAGGTTCTGCTCCTTGTCAAGAAAGAATGCACCTCTCGCCTGTGCCACGTGTGAAATCGTTTCGTTGCACAATTGCTTTACCTAATTTCAGTTGAACATTTAGAAAAATTCTGTTTAAAATAGAACTGAAAAGGGCTGACCGCATGCACCTAAACATCATGGGTGACAGCCAGGGGTTTAGTGGGACAGGAACGCGTGGGAACGGCGTTCCCACACCTTTTTCACGTTTTGCTTTAAAATGAGTTTGAAGCTGTTTTAAAATGGCTAGTTTTTTGGGTGCGTTCCCACACCTTTTTTGTTAGCGCTACATCCCTGGTGTCAGCATTTTTATGTATGCATAGATTTTTTGTGTGTGTGTGTTCAACAGACCAAGATAAGCTAGATGTTGAATCCAAAGAACCAACCACGTTTGTTTGCATTTTTGGCATATCATCGCTTAGCGGCAGAAACTGAATCTTGTTAGCGGTAAATCTGTCCGCCATCCGTGGATGAAATCGTTTCAGTTGAAAAATTCTCCGCAGGTTTCTCTGCCGTCGACCCATTCGCTCAGCAACGTATTGTGTACGCCAAGTGCCTGACGTCGCACTCGACAGACGACCTACGTTCTGGTCCTGAAGATACGACCGCAAAAGACAATGGCACTTCAACAAATGTTATGACCGGTGGAAACATCAGCGACATGTTTGAGGCTGCACGAATCGGCGACGTTTCTGGCTTGGTATGTGGAATTTCTAAACGGACATCGTGTTGTTAGTTCGTCAAGTTTCTTATTAGCGATATGTTTTTTAATTGTGGATGTCACTAATCGGCTAAAAGACCTTTCCTATTTCTGTTACAAATCAGATGTATTGCGCTCTTAAAACAAGCATTCTTAGACCCTTATTCAAATATTTTAATGTACAACATGATCAAAAAAGCTATGTAAAACAAAGTTATACGGAAAATACGTAGACACGTTAGGCACTTCCGTTTAATTAAAAGTATATTTTGGTCAGGATAGATGTTGCTTTTGCAAGCTTTTTTGGGCAGTCGAAGAAGATTTTTGCTGAAAAGGAAAGAATTAAAAAGTTTAGGAAAACTGAGAAAGAAAATTGACCAACATTTTTTACCTTCCGGAACATTTTGTTCCCATGTAGCTATGGAGTTACCTCCGTGATTAAACCGAAGTTATTTGTCTGTTGCCTTCTTGGGCTTTTAATGCAACGCAGGCTGCACAGCTTGAGCGCCCACAGGATTTTTTCCATGAGGGCAAACTGAAGCTGTTTTAACTAAATTAAGAAAAATTCAAATGTGGCGCTCGTTCCTGTTTTCAGTAAGTATGTTTTTGTCATCCAAATCTACTTCTAAAGTATTGCGACGACTATGTTGAAAGGTGCATGCACTTTTAATAAACAATTTATAAGCTATCTGGACTAATGTTACCTTTTTAATCCTTTTGATTTTCCAGAGGGGGCACGCACCTACTCTGCTCAAACTGCAGATGTTATGTGTATTGTGTCTGAAATGAGCCTTGACAATCATAAGTTCGTTTTTCTCTTTTGCGACTATTTACAGACATTTTTGGCCTGTACGATCCAATCAGCTCGTGTGTTTCCGTTCTTACCACGACTGTCACATTTTTGTTTGGTCGTAGAACACGTTCTCCGTCAGTGAACTCGGAGACACTCTTGATGAGAGAGGCAATACTCCTCTGCACATTGCAGCCGAGAACGGACAATTGGCCTGCGTCAAGCGATTGGTTTCAGTATCGACTGCCGAGTTGATCACGTTGCCCAATGACGATCTCATGACGCCCACTGCCATGGCTGTTAAGGTGAGGGGTGATGCTCTCGGAAAAGAAACTCTGAGCTATTTTTGTTTTGAAGATTCTGTTTTTCAGCATAGTTGTGTAGTTTTTAAGCACATAAAGCCACTTTGGTGACTGTACTGCAATTTTGTTTTGGTTTGAATAGCAGCATCTTTGGGGCCTTTCCAAACGGTTGGAGTAGTAGTCTGGAAACCGGCACAGAGCGCTTCATGTCTCCCGTAGTTAATTCAGTTATCTATGCGCTTCAACAAGGCACGATGAGGGTTCGCTTTTTCCTGCTGTAGCAACCCGGTGCGGCTACAAACGGCAGTCAGAATCTTTTAAGCTCCACAGTGAAATTTTCCCGAATTATTGTGAGTCAAAGACTCGGCATGTTGCTGCGACGTGTTTTTACCTCAAGAATAAACAATATGTATGTCATTCACGTATGTATAGTAATTTAAAACCTCTAATGCTTGGTGTTGCAACGTGTTGATCTAATGTATGATAAAGCTGTGCCTTTTCGCTTAGAGCTGCTCCGCTGGGCAGCTGCCAATTACAGCGTCATGATCTCAGTCGGCGATATAAAACGAAGTGCGACTGGCAAAAATTTCACTGAAAGAGGCGAAACAACAGCAGCAAAAGTTTGTTGAAGGAGCGACTGCGCGTGCTCGCTTGACGTGCGTGGCAAATTAAAAGCAAAGAAACAGTTTTTTGTTGTTTTTGTTTGTGGTTCTTGCGGAAATCAAACTCCGAAAGCCTAATTCGTTGGCGCCAGGTGTTTAAGATCAGTTTAAATTACCTGCTGACTGCCGAAGAATTCTAACTGAAAACAAGGTGCGCAAAGGGGCCACTTTGTCTGCAGTGCGTTCGTATCCAAGCAACGCCTTTCATCTTTGACGAAATTTTAAGTCGGTGCCGCTATTACACGCAGAAAATTGTTACTAGCGCCATAACAGGCCTAGCGTCAGGCACACTCGTATCCAAGCGACTGTCACAACAACGTGTGCCGCGTTGGTAATGCGCAGCAATGTATTCGTCGTTTATCGTCCCGTGAGCATGGTGGCGAAAGCCAGCTACAGACTATACAGGAGGTTGATAAACACGGCCTCGACTAGCTCGGACCCGGTATGTCGCGTTCGAAGTTCGCCTACGACAACACAGACCGAGTCCCGGCTTGTATCGCTCGCGGTTTTCTCAGCTCGTCGTCGAGCTCGCAAATAACCATAACGCGCGACTGACGCAGGCAGCAAGTAAGAGTTGCTGACGGCCCTGACTCAAATCAAACAAATCTGCGCAGCTGTTCCAGAACAAGCAGAAGCGGCTTGTTGTTGAATGACTTTCGAAAACTCGCGAGGGGAGAGTTACCGCTGCGTTCGGAACCTGGGAGCATGTCATCTACAACCAAACATGCCTCAAACGGTACTCGGTACAGGTTCTCTTCACTGTAAATAACTCCTTCAGCAACTGCGCATCATGTACAAACACAGCAGTGCACAGCGTAACATCATATGCTTGTTTCGTGTATTGAATGAAGTCCACAAAATGCGACCTATATACAATTATCTGAAATATATTAAGGGCGCAATTTAAAAGATCCAAAAAAAGTTACAGGTCTAGAGCAGTGTTTCGCAACATTTGTTTAGCCATTCCCACCTAATTTAAGTGTGAGAAGCCTTCATTCGCCTTTGAAACTCATTCTCAAGTGCCCCCTCAAACATCGAATTGCCCTGTTGATTTATTCTGCCATTGTGTTTTCATTTACACTGATTTCTACAGACAGTTGGTTCCTTGTTATGCGATGGCTGTCAGTATTGTTTCTGTTTAATAACTTATTGTTTCTGTTTAATAACTGAGTCATTTGAAAAGATAATATACTTGAAACATGAAACTTGAACCAATGTGGGGCGTGCGCTCCACTTTGATAGTCACTGATCCAGAGGATTGCGAGTTGAGCTTTGGTTTATTTCAGGACCCATCTAATTGCGAGAGCAGTTACTCTCTGACCACTTAGCGTTAAGCATAACTCATGGCAATCGCCCTCGTGTGGATAAATTTGATTCGCTGCAACAATTTTCAGTAAATGCTTTAAAGTCTTCTAATAGGTTGGCAGTGCAGATGCCGCAGATTTTTTTTCTTTTTTGAAGTCAAATGTAGTAAACACAATTGCAGAGGAAAACACTTGCCTTATACGGGAAGTTTTTTTTGCTGCAGTCCCAATATAAGCCGTACTGGATCAAAATGTCAGCTTTTCCCATTTTAACACAATGTCCCCCCTTGCTGTTCTTCATTGTACTGGGCGTCGTAGGGTTAAGAAGATGGCGCAGGCACTAGACCTGCGAGGGCCCCTTGCCTCGCCTTGGGTGAACCAAGGATTGTGTGCTGGATTGTGTTCGTAACGAACCTGATTATATGTTTCCTTCAATATTCAGTCGAGCGTTGAACGTGGCGAGCATGCTTTTAGTGCAGATCTTGAAACCCTTTGTTATTTTGATCCTTTTTAGGTAGAAAATGAATTACGTCAGGCAGGAGCGTTGTGTTGGTCGAAACGAGCTCGTTAAGTTTGCGCGCAGACACAATGGAAACCACGTCTGGTCTTGTTGTTGAACCCCCCGGACCGTGAACTTGATGCCGTCAGTTTTTGCTGGCATGTGTGAATACAGACTTTTTTTAAAACACGAGTCAGGAAAAATTTTTCAAAATTTATTCACATTTACAACTGCTTATAGCGAAAAATAAACAGTTTTTTCCTAAACGCTTTATCCAGTTGAAAAAATCGCCAGTTGATATTGTTCTGTTTTTTCTTTTTTAATTTTTTGGATATATATTAGCAGAGTTGATAGTGAAGCTAAACAACATAAGTGGCTTTTTCTAACGCAGTACTTCCCAACCTTTTTTCAGCTTGCGACCAACTTTTACTGACAATTTTTTGTGGAGCGCACTATAAAGCATTGCGGCAAAACGACAACGAAAAAAATTGTGATACGGGAGTGAGGAAGAAAGTATTAAACAACACATGAAATTTACTTCTAATGAGAAACTTGAGCTTGCTTATCGGACATGATAAAGCCAGACCAANACGAAATCTTCAAGAAACGTTTGAGTTAAATACCTGAAATCTGCAACATTTTGAAATGCTTCCCGGTTCTCCTGAAAGAACTTGGCGAAGTGCTGCTCTAACACATTCCCACAGAAATTTATTTTCATTCGCAGTTATTTACTTTTATATTCTGGCCATGATACAAAGAGTTGAGGTTTTGGCCACGGAGCCTTAGCCCAAGAATTGCAATTTAGTAACGTCGATACGTACTTTTGTGATCACCTTTCCGCCACTTAACTCGGACTTGAGTAATTTTTAAGGAGCAATTTGTGAAGATTTGTTCTTGATCTCGGTTTGGAGTCAGGTTTGAGATCTGTGAGTAAACACACGACCTGCAGCCTGAACTATCTGATTAAACCGAAGTAACATGCACTCAACAGTAATGGAAACATTGAAGTTTACAGTCTATTGCAATTTGGAAGTGCCTTAGCTTGGAGAAGTCGGCAAAGTTATGCGCGTGGATTCCATTTCACGCAAAGTGGCAAACAGTGTTTGCATGAAGTAGTTGTGCATTGCGGTTTTGTACTTGCCAACCGCTGCCCGTGACAAGGCTCGGAAGTAATGTCGTCTAGCGTTCGATCAGTTGGACGCGGTTCAATTCACTTGTATAAATAATGCAATTCTTAACCAACTCATAAATGTTTCATGGGTGTTTAATCTTGTCCACCTCATAAACGATTGTCACCTGGAGAAAGTTACAAATGTCTGTGGAAGCACACTTGGCTTGCCCCGTATGCTTGCTGGGCGTACAAAAGTGTGTGGCTCGCTTTTATACCTACGAACGTCATAATCGGTCGTATGACGCAGGCTTTCGGAATTGGTCACTGAACAAATACTATTTTTCCGCAGTCTTTTTGTCACCAAACGCGGCTGGGTGGGTTTGGACATAAGGTCATTTTCCTGAAAAAATTATTGCAAATATTGCACTGCGCGTGTTGAAAAAAAGCCGGCAGTGCCATCAAGCTAACCGTAAAGAAATCCAGGTCTGAAAAATCCGAAGACGGTAAATATAGTCAGTAACATACACCTCTGTTTTTGATCGTCCGCTATTTGTTTAACCCGATTTGCCTTGAAGCAACTCGCAGCGAATCATTCCATTTACGCAGTGTTCAATGCGATTAAGTACATTAGGCAAACTTGACGTTTAAAAATCTTGTTCACGAAAGTTATAGGATAGTGTTTTCATTTAGCATGAAACTAGTTTTGGCTGTAAGACTTTGCTTGTTTAACTGTTTAATTTCAAGAAACCACAAAGTCTTCTTTTGCTTTAGCAAAGTCGTCAAGCTTTGTTTGCCCTGGCGCTAATGCTGACTCTAAACCCAAGGCTATTCGTATGAAAAACGACCATTGACTTTCGAGACAATGTATTTCAATATCGCTGTAGATAATAACAGCGAAGACCAGTGACACACGACCTGACGTTTGATTTATTCGTTTGAGCAGGAGTTTCAAATCATGGGTTCGCGAACCCAAATTGTTTTAAAGAAAAGTTATTGTATAGAATAACTGGATAATTTAAAACAGGGCGCTTTAGTAAATGCAGTAAATTGCTTTTAATGTCTTCTATACCAGTGGTTCCTAAACTTGTTCGAGCCGTTACCCAAATCAAGGGAGCTATTATGTCTTAATTACCCCCAGTATTTCACGGTGATCGCTCATAATGTAGAAAAACATTGTGGTTTTGGTTCCGCATTATCCCCCGAAGAATCGCATAATACCCCCGGGGGTAATTTACCCCCAGTTTGGGAACCACTCTTTTATACGGTTTTGTTAAATCATTAATTTGCAAGTTGGATCACTTGGCTCATTCATTCGAGTAGACTTATATGACATAGCTCTTCATGTGCAATTTCACGAAATATTGATGACAACACTAAAAGATAGATGCTTTTACGACCTAGAGATGACTTATGCGGGAAACGGTTAAGATCTTTGGTCTGACTGAAAACGAACTCAAGACGAAAGTGCAAGCGCAATACTCTGCTACTCATTTTGCGAAAACGCCCATATATGGTTAACGCAGTTTTCACTATTTTGAAAATTGCCGTCAAGGTCATTTTCCGAATAGTGCATCAAAAATCGCATGCAGCGATCAACAAATATTAATCAACAATACCTTACTTTGAGCTGGGAAAAGTATTCAAAATTTTTATGTGTTTTGAACTGGCGGCATGTGTAACCTGCTTTAAGCGCGAGTACATATTGCTATCTTCCACTTTGGGGTTCGCGAGTGGATTTTTATTGCTGATAGTCTGTTGCATATCAGTAAAAACCGCGCAGTTCACCTAAAATAAGTCAAAATGAGAAAAATGTGCAAATGTTCGATATGGGAGCAATGTTGTAGAACATAGCTCTAATACGCGCTATTGTAAGGAATTGCAGCTCTATGATGACATGAATTATACTGCATAGAAGCACTCTAAACTCATGATTTCCAATGAATTATGACTCTACGACAGAATTCGGCATTCAATCTAAGCCTAAACTTATACTGCGGTGTTCGACACGTTTCTGCCTCAGTTGCTGCATCCAAAACGCAGGATATAACTCCTCTATCGTGTCATATACACTTGCAACTATACCAAGCGCTTATGTCACAGTCAAGATTGTTTTGCACCTTTGCTGCAAAATGTTTAATGAGTAGCTGTTTTTTTCTAAATATGGACGTTTTTGATCCCTAACTAGTTGTTATATGAACCCACATGTTTTCTCCACAACTCTTTTTTAAAAATGCCACATGTGTTGCGATGCACCTGTAGCTGTCTTAGCGCGTTTGAAGGCAACAAAGCCAGATCTTGCTTTTGAGGCCCTAACCAGTTCTTCAAAGTTGTCCTAGTTTATCGGCAATTCATTCTTTATTTTTCAGCGTGAAGACAGCATTCGATCAGATTTTAATTCACTAAAAAATGATATCAGTCAGATTTCTCAGCAGACTATCTTTTTGTCGTTTTCGTCCAAACAGTCGCGTTAACAAAGTTTCCACATTTATGTGAAACGTTAACATTACTTGAGCCTTTTCATTTTCTGGCTTATTTCCAAACTCCTGACCAACTTGCACATTTTCGTGGTAGTTGAAACGATACACGACATCGGAAGCTGTTGATTTACACGCTAATAGCGACTGCACAGAAAATAAGAAGTTTGAAAAACACTAAACTTTTGCAACCACTCGTGCACATAGAGTAACGCTATCTCTTGCCCTGGCTCACTTTGGAATTTCTGAAAGCGATCATGCTCTATTGCATGGTTCTGCTTCTGCCTCCGCAACCAACGTTAGGAAGAAGCCCGAGCGGGTAAGCTGTTCTCGTTATCCTACCAAAGACGCCGGCCAACGTTTGCAGTGCATTGAAGGTGCATTGGAACTGTCGCGAAGGCTATGGATTTGGAATAAAAACGCAAAAGACGTTGACATAAAACAAGCCATCTTGAACTTCTCGAAAGCAACTATTTCTAAGGCGTCGATCGTGACCTAGGGTTCCGTGATTCAATCCTTGCTGACCATGAAAGCAGTTGTTTTTGAAACGTGTATCTCAATCTCGTCTGAATCGTCAGCTTTTGCGTTTTTATTTGCAAAAGTTCCGGATTTTGCTCTGTTCAGAAAAATGCTTTGTTATGTTTGTTTACTTGAGAATACACGCACGATCGTTGGAATTCCAGGAAACGGTGACTTTCGTTGCTTTTCCGAAGTACTTTGATCAGCAAACATTTACAGTGACATTGTAACACGGGATTTGACATCAGCTGCTTAACAACAGGTTTTATGAAAGTTGAAACAAATAGGATGATTTCATTTAATAGCTTTCATACAGCGTCGCATTGCATTTTATAAAGGAACCAAAGGGTTCTTAGAAAAATATTTGAATTGCAGCGCGATTCCCGAGAGGATTAGTTTCAACCACTCAAAACTTTTCATGGCGTTTTGTGATTGGCATTAACCTGTTTGTCCACTCATGTAGTGGTTGAGCACCTACTGGTGAAATGCCTCTTGACGAAAGGAAAACGTGGTAAAATATTTGCAATAGCGCACTCTAGATGCCAGGAATACTGCCGTAAGGTTATAGTCGCGGTTTACAGAATCTACTGGAACCAGTGGCGTAGCAGGGGGGGGCAGGGCCCCGGGCGGGGCACCTTTTGGG
>JGI24021J15306_10002829_pt1 | contig 19114 bp, 10 predicted proteins | sample Ectturendosymbi1_FD_15306 | JGI IMG/M metagenome (IMG submission 15306)
TTCAAATGGGGGGGCAGGCACCACTGCCTCCCCCTCTGGAGACGACCCTGTAGCTGTAACATAAACCGTAACCTGACACACTTACCTAAACACCAAACCCCAAGCCCTAATCGTCAGTGTTCTCATCGTATTTGGTATGCTGAATGTTGCTCTATGCATGCGCATACGCCGTGAAGTCAGAAATCTCGCTTGACACTGGTGATTCAGCCTCTAACGATATTGTAAAACGTTCTGTTTTTATTAACCAGCGTCGTGCAGAATGCGTGTGTTCGTGTTCTATGGACTTCGTGTCTGCGGGCAAAAATACATTATATATGACCATTTGCGAAAAATTTGTACCACGGTTGAAGAAGCACAATGACGTCATCGAATGAGATTTCATGAAAATTGCTCCCCCCCAAATGAAGACCTGGCTGCGCCCCAGGAACCAGTCCCGATCCATAAATTGGTTTCAGTTCTGATTCAGTCCTGTCCGTGCTCATTATTGCTACGAATTAAGTCGCGTCACGGTCAATAGAGTGATTAATAGTTGTTCCGTGACGAAGGTTAAAACAATGCGAAGTTGTATTCAACAGTTTTCAAAAAGTGGGCGATTCTGGTGTGAGTAGCCACGTAAAATGCTAATTGATCTCTATTATAAGATCGTCGGAGGAAAAAGTATGTTTCAAGGTTTCTTGAAACAAATTTAATTACAGTCAGTGGAGTGGCGATCATATAGCCTAATTAAGGGTGCCTTGCATGGACCTCCAAGATTTTTGGTTTGCCCCTGTTTGCCTCCCCCCAGATTTGTTCCGAATTTCTTGTTTGAGTTCTTTCGGTTGACATATGCAGTAGATGAATTTCGCCCATCAATATTTTAAACGATATAATTTAGAAACCCTCTACACTCTAGCCTGCATTCAATATTTCCCAAATGCATGGAATGGATGATTAGCTGTGTTGTTGTATTACTAATACTGTTTAGTATTTAATGGCCGGGTAACCAGAATTGTTTATGACGACACACCTCAGTGGTTGCTCGAATCCTGTGTTAAATTTAGTCACACTCTAGTTGTATTGAAAATTCATTTTGAAACTAAGAAACTTTCGCAGAATTGGGAAAATTAACCTTTTGTGTATTTCAGTGTCAGATGGAACTGGATTATTTATATTACTGTCAGGAAATTCTTTCTCGTCCATGTAGGAGCAAAAAAATTATGAAGGCATTGAGAAATGGTTTCAGTTAATTTATCTGATATTATCCTGGTTGCAATATATTGCGTTCTGCTGCCTTGTGGAGGCTATACAACTTTTTACGTAATAAGTGGTTTGTGACTACAGTTTTAACTCCACCCACATGTTCTGCAAGTGCAATCTCATAGAATTTTGTATGGATTTTTTGTAACAATTCAGAAAAAATCTTTTCACATATTTTAGCTTCTTGCCCTAAAAATCAAACATTCACATTGTCATTTCTATCAGAAAAACATTTGAAAGAATTCGCAAATCATATTCATTTAGTGAAAATCATTTAAAACATGCAAGAACTTTGGCAAAGAATTAGCTTAGGAAGGAGTTGAAGGTGCCTATTTTGCTCTAACATTTTTTTTTCATTTATAGCTACTTAGAGACCTGCGTTTAATTGTTACTACTAGCTGTAACTCTTCTTGTCACCAGCACTTGACTTTATGGCGAGAGAAGTTCTTAAACAGAGTCAAATTAGTGAAAACATTTCCCAGAAATTTCCTAACCAGTGAAAGATTAAGTAATGGAAAGGTTCAAGGTGAAAAACAGATTTAGCAAATTTGTTTGATAAATGATTTTTTGACAGTTGACATGGATGATATGAAATTCTAATGTAGACTGTGCAGGATCTATGTGAGAATTGTATTGCTCATTGTCTATTTGTCAGAATCTTTTTAGGTTTAGACTTGATGTATGTTTTGCTTATGACAAGACAGTTGTAAATCAACACAGAATTGAAAAGTCAGCTTTTGAGAATAAGTTTTATGCTTGCTATTAAATCTTGCTATCAGGTACACATCCTAAAAACCAATGCACACCAATCTGTGGTGCTGCTATGCAAATGGTGCCAAAACCTCATTGCTGTTAGCTGCATATTGAATAGTCCTGACTCTATTTGTGCTGCAGACGGGCATTACACTCGTAATAGTAGTTGCATAACATTGTTATGTTGCACCATAATCACAAAATGACCATAAGCTACCATAAAAACGGATTATTCAACAGTCACCAATCCATTGGTTGGCAGATTTTTTGTTTTTATGTGTTTTATAGTAAGAATATTTTGATGAAACTAGTTGACTATCAATGGCCTACTCTGTGTCAAGATGGAATTCATGGTTGGAACCATTTCACTTTCATGTCAAGGTTCTTTAAGGTGGTTTAGGGGCCCGATTCAGGTCCTTAGAATTTCAAATCAGGTGCCTAGAATACAAGAAAATTATCATCGGATCCCTAAATCAGAGAAAATTGTGTCCGTAGAATCAGAGAAACGGGTCCCTACAGATTCATACTAGGTACCTAACGTTTTCCTTTAAAAACACTCTGCATGTATTCATTTTTGTGGAGCTGCCCTTGTTCATGTGCGGTTGGCACAATTGTATGCGGGAAATAGTTCTCCATTTTGCATGTACAGTGCTGTGGCAGTTGCATGGTTAACACAGAATATTCGACATAGCAGTACATGTGTGTGATTGCAACTACAGTGGTGTTTAGGTTTCTCTCAGTGAATAATAATGCTAGTTCATATTTAATGATATTTATAAGCCTAGGTTGGGTTTAATAGGGTTAATCATACAACTTAATCTTCAAAACAATTAAAAGTCACCATGTAAGATAGACATTTATGTTGGTCCCCCTCTCGTTTTCATGGCCTCGCAGTGCCTCACCACTTTAATTCTAAAATTGCCACTGATTACAGTAGCTATAGGCATAAGTAGCCAAGGCCCAAGTAATATAAGTATGGTACAGTGACTTATAGTAACTGCTGTATATATTGCGGTGTCCACAAGGCTTGTGCTGAGTGGTTGGGGCCCCAAGCCTGGGACCCCAAAATATACAGCATGATGCGGTCAATTTTTAGCTGAACTCCAAATCAGAAAACAACAACAATAAACATGCTGATGGACTTACTACAATTTACCGACAATGAACATATGCATGAAACCTGTCGGAGGTGAGTAATTTCAAAGTTACATGCATTGAAAATGTTACCTGATATAAGGTATGCCTACTTCCACCAACTATACCCAGCCACAACATAACAACGACAAAGGCTATGAGAAGTGCTGAGTCATTGCATTGGTCAAGTTAAATCCACAGGTGGCCACAGATCCAGTTACAACAGTACTCTGCCTTTTTTTAACCTGGAGACAAAACTTTGTGAAAAACCAGACAGAGATCCGGAGTCACTTGATATTTTTGACAGTAGCAAGAGTCTGCGTGGTCTTTGTACATGTCATTTCATACATGTCGCAAAATCATTGCTGAATTTTGGTTGCGTTGATGACAGGGCTTAACAAGGTCAATTGACGCACAGAGCAAGAAGCAATTTTAGCACCCCCATGTTTGAACCTGTCATCTTCGGGAAGCAAATATATTATATTTAAGAAATTATTTGTGACATTGTAATTGTTAAGACTTTTTGGTGCCCCCATAATGATTTGGTGTCCGGGGAAATCTTGCTCCCTTGTGGCATCCCTGATCGATTGTAGCTAGAATCTGAACAAAAGTCAGATTCTCAACTTGAAATATTTTTAAACCCGAATCCAGATTCAAACTTTTGCACCTTGAACGTAGTCGGAAATTGTGATTCGGCTAATCTAACTCGAAAACCTAATCCTAAACACTGTGATCCTAAAACCCTAATCATAACCTTAAATCTAAAACCCTAAACTAAACCTAAAACTCCACAGATGCAATGTCTGTCTTTAATGCAGTTGCAAAAAGTGTCTGTAACCCTGTGATTTCGCCGGCTTCAATGCCTTGCACTATGTTCTGTTTTGTCTGTATTCATCAACCTGCGTTCTGTAGAGTGTGTGTGTTCATACTATGGACTTCGTGTCTGCTCATCAACAAATAAATTAGATTACGAATGTTGCTGCATGGAAGGTGAAATGGTTAAGGTAGAGTTCCTTATGCAAGGTGAAATTTCATTGTGCATAACTTTGTTAATGCTCGCTTCCAACAAGGTTTCATGCATATATTTCTTGTCAGTGCATGGTAACGAGTAGCCTAGCGTAAGTAATGCCATTTTCTGATTTGGTGTTCAGGTAACAGTTGACCCATATTGTATTTTACACATTTTGTTTATGTGAACAAAATCGTAGATTCATGGATACTGGAGCAGCAGTAGAGCAGGAGGGCATTGAAAAAGTGGAGGACAATGGAAGCCATAAAAATAAAAAACTTCATTGCCAATTATGCTTTTGTCTGTTCAGCTACAATGTTGACCTCAAAAATAATAATAAAAATTATAGAAACCCATTCTGAATTTAGTGGGTGCGCGAATAGCAGCAATAAATTGGTTTCAAGTCGATCTTTTTAACCATGATTTACTGTTATTAAAAAACGTAGCTGTCATTATTGTTCCCCTTAAGAAAGAACAAGGCAATACTCCCATAATTTCTCTCTTCTTTGGCATCCCCGGATTTATTTTTTTAAATGTTTATAAAAAATTTTTGTACAGCTCTCAACTTAAATAAAGACTTCACCATTTGCCAGACTTTTTCCAAGTTTTTAAAGATGCAAATGGTTTTGTCAACTCATTAATATATATCTACAGTAATATTTTTATAGTTTTACATTCAATAGATGTCATAGCCAGATTTGTTAGTCTTTCAACAGTCGTTGTTGATCTGTGAAACATTTTGATTAACCTAAACTTGCTGAAACTATGTTGAAGAGTATTGAATACAGCAGTGATTGGCAAACTTTCATTGTGATGACCCATTCCCCTTTTAGTTGTGATTAAAGGTGCTATTTTTGAAGGCCTAATTTCAAACTTATATTATGATCATGCATCAGTAGCATAACAATGCTATATTAATATCATAAACTCTGTAGTCCAGAGGTCTGAAACATGTGGCCCGTGTGAACGTTTTGTGAGAGCACATGATGCTTTTGGGAATTTTCAATAATTAACATCATGTTATTTAGCTATAACCAGTGTTTAAAAGTGCTTGGCTATCAAGTGAACAAGTTCCTTGCAAATGAATCTTGGCAAGCCTAGAAATGATTCACCTACAACTTATGATAGGTTTTGCAGGAAAAAACATGTAAAAGCTGTTACTAAATTGTTAAATCAAATTTTATTCAAAAATCAAAATTGTAGAAAGACACAGAAACATAATCTCTAATTTTCTACTGAGACAGAATTCTCAGTATGAATGACCCTTGTAAAAATTCAAATACACTATTGCAATCTGATCTTAAAGACAATTGCTAATGTTGCTTCGTATGAAGAGCCTAATGCTGTCTTTTAAAACTTTTGAATTAACCTGTTTCAAATAGATGTTATGCTTAATCGTTATAAATAATTTTTCTTCAGCAAAATACAGAGCTATCTTTTGTAAATTGCTTTGTTTTCAAAATTTTGTTAGTTGGTGTTCGAGGAACTGTTGAAGCAAAACAACCGTGAATCGTCACTGTGGTAGTAAACTGTAAAATATTTTTTTTAAGAGCAGACACATGCTGAACTAGTTGACATTGTTTTGCATTGGTGCAGTTTTCAGTGATTAATCAGGACATGGTAAGTGATTTGCGTTTTGCTGATATTGTTGCCCATCATAGATCATGCTATATGAAATTTAACTGACGTAAGGCTTACTGTAGTATGGAATTTGAATTATTGTGCTTTCATTGTTATCTTCTAATACAGGGATTCCTAACCTGTAGCACACTAGTGGTGCGTGAAGGTCTTTCAGGTGGTATGCGAGTGACGTCCTGTTTTTCACAAAAGCCTGGATTAATAGCTTTTTAGTTTACGTATTAGGCTTTGTTTCTAAATAAATAAATTTTCCTGTAGCCTGCTACTCATATTGTTTCGTTACATTATGACTTTCAATGCACTGTTAGCAAATTTATGCCATGCATCGACCAATTGGTGGAAGGTAAACAAAAAGAAAAATATCATTAAATTTAGTTGTGGTCTTTTATTGTTATTTTAAAGTATGTTATTCTTCTGAATCAAATAAGTTCAAATTAGTTGTTCTGGAAGATGTGGTACACATTGACAATACGGGGTGCTCAAGTGGTACGAGATCGCAAAAAGGTTGGGAATCCCGTTCTAATATATTTGCATTTAACTAAGTTGTAATGGAAAGTCTACAAAGATGATGCTGGGTTTGATTTCAATTGCTCAAAGTGTTTTATGCTTAATATATTTTATTCTTGTATTTTCACGCTATGACTGCTAAGCATATAAAAAACAATATTGGCACATTGTTTTTAGACTGTTTTCTTGCCTTGCAATAGAACCAGCTGAAATACATTTTCAACCAAGTGCAGACAGCATTGTTCTTCATATTTTAAGCGCACCATTTCCTGCAATTTCAGTGGTTTTAACAAAAAATGATTTGGTACCAAGCATTTTGATAAAACAAACAAAAAGTATTTCAACGAACACATTATGGAAAGCATTTATTTTTTGTAGATCACACAGTTTTTTCAGGTGTTTTTCAGATTTTATGCCAAATCAATATCACTCAAACAAAAAAAGTAAATGAAAGTTCTGTGACACTCGCACTCAAAAAGATTACCTATGTCATTTTTGTGTAGCTGCCAATAAGAATCCAATGGCTAGATGCTACCTGCACTACATGATATTACAAAGCATGGTAGTGAAGGTGTAAAGAACTGTTGAATCCAAAATCAACAGCAACATCTATGTTGCATGTTCTTGCAAAGCTGATTATAAAACCTGTCAGTGGCATGATTGATTTCTTTAATGCACTGTTATGTTCAAAGCCATAATACTTAAAAAGGCATTTATAAAAATATTGACAGATGAAATACAAAGTTAGTGAAACATAGCAATAGCCTTAGTTGTTGCATGAAAATTTTTATCAAGTCTGTAGTTGTTGCATGAAAATTTTTATCAAGACAAATTTCATCTAATGTTGGACAAATTCTAAAGTTTGGTTAATAAAAAAATGATTTTTAAATGGTTGTTGGTATTGCTTTTCACCAACTTGTATCTAATGCCCTGCTGATTCCAACATTGCTATAGACTAGAGTGCATTCAATAATTTGTATTGTTATGGATGTTTACAAAAAAAGTTGTTTTTTCTCAGTATCAAAATTTTATTGATGATATCAATTTTTGGCTTATGTTACAACATTTTTGCTAATTTAGTATTATTAATAATAAATTTGTATCATTATCAGTATTGTTAATGAAGAACACCATCATAAAACTCCTTCCACAAAAGTGCTTGTATTGTGGAAATGTCTGAAATCTTTTATATAATTTTGGTTTCAGGATATTGAAACTGATGAATCATCAGAAATGTCAGATGTTGATCCTCAGGAAGTCTTGGGTTCTTTGGAAGTAATCAATGTGGTTGATAATCATGTGTGAAAATTTGTTGACACTGTTTTGGGTTTTCTCTGTATTTTGTAAGCATGTCATCTGACATACATTAGAATTGTACCATTTCAACAGGAAAACCAACTTGGAAGTGTGATGTAAAAAAAAGGATCCAGCTAAACTTCTGGAATCAGACAAAAAAAACTGACTCCGACACAACTCTTATCATCCAACTGCACCCAAAAACCTCTGACTCCTTGCGACTCCGACACCCTGTGAAGTGGGACCATTGCCAATATGAATCAAAATAATCCCATGACATTTTAGTTAAACAACATATATTGCATGAGTGTGAAATCTTTCAGTTTGGGAAATCTATCTTTGCTGAGTTCACTGCGCCAGGTACTGAATGAGTTCATTGTGCCTGATGTGCTCTTCATGACAACGAACGCCAGGGCACTGAAAAAACAGAGGTTTTCCAAACAGGTGTCACAGCGGAGGGTTAGTGGCGAGCCATACCTTCTAGGTAATTTGATCGTAAAATAAAATATTAAAACAAAACGGTACACAGAAAAGGTAATATTCATTGATATTGCACAAATGCTCTTTATCCAGTGCAAACAATTCAGTGAGATAAATGTAAACTCACGTGCTTTTCAACAAATTCCAGATTTGAAGATTTTTCCTGAATGCTTCCACGAGCCACAGAAAACGCTGTGGTGGGCCACATGATGCAGCACGTGGGCCTGTAGTTGGACCACACTAGTCTGAACTTGAAAAATAGTAATTTTCTGTTTTGCTTTTGTACCCAAGTTTTTTCTCTTGGCATCCCAATTAATATTGTTTGCAAATGATTCTTATTGTATCTGTTGAAATTTTGATGCATACTTTTACTGCTGAACGTAGGGTATGGACGATATGGATGCTGAACTTTTTGGACCAAAAAAAACTGGTAAATCACCTGATGCCAAGGCTGCTAAGGTAGGCAACATTTCAGAAAAATGTGGACTGTTTGTGGCTAGTATGTATCGAATACAGAAATTCTTAGCAGGTGTTGGCAAAAATTATGGTGATGATTAGTTATGCGATTCGATTGATGATGCAATGTTTTGTTACTTACCGATGTTGGTAAGAAAAATGTGAGTTTTCTCTAGAAATGCCAACTAAACCTGGATCTGTTACAACCAGGGCTATGGGGCCAGAGCCAAAGCAATTTTGGATGGCTGGAGCCAAAAATTTTTTGATGGTGGAGCCGGAGCCTGAAATTTGGGTTCCGGTTCCACAGGTATAGTTTGTGGGGCAAGCGAGTTATGCAAATAATACAATGTTTTTTCAGATTTTTTTGACGAAATTGTTCTAGTGCCAGAGCCAAAAACTTCTAATCTAGATGCTGAAGTCAGAGTCAAAAAATTTAAATGCCTGCAGCCGGAGTCTGAAATATGAGTACCAGCTCCACAGCCATAGTTATAACTCTATTTTTTGGTATAGTTTGTCAATCAAAAATCTTCGTTATTAATGCATAACACTCTGTCATTGAGACTGTTCATATCAGTCTGCTCAAGAAATCTGGAAATAAGCATAATTTGAGCTTTAGCTTATCGCTTGTCTTTCTCAACCAAAAAATAAAAAATGCCTGTGCAATTGTAATATCCTTTGCTTAAGACAGTATAAACATTATTAAAGATTTTTGTTGTCAAAATTGTTCTTATTATAATTATAAATACATTCATTTCAAATGAGTTTGGGGGTGATGAAAAAAATTCATGTGTTGTTGTACTAGCAGGTTGAATCCAACAAACCATCCATCAAGAAAACCTTTGGAGAAAAGAAGAAAGTGAGTTTTCTTGAAGAAAGCATTGAAAAAAAGAAAGGTTTGCAATGTGTGAATCAGATGTGTAGATTTTGTGAGGGTTGCATGTTCCGTTTTTGTCACCTCAGAACTGGCATTAACTTGATAAAATAGGTATGTAACTTAAAGCCTACTGAAGCTGTTAGTTTGGTATTATTAAATATAAAACCTCATAGGTTATGGCCGTTAGCGTTGATACATTTTTTGCTGGGTTTCCACTCGGTCTGATTGACCAAGCTAACTCGGAAACAGGGGTACAAACTTTTTCGCTATTCCGGTTGCATTATGTTTTTTTTTATTAATTACCACCCCTAGTGAGTTAAAGATATTTCTATTTTTTGCACTGCTTCTGTTCTGCTTCCACACACTGAGCCTAGCGTATTTTCACATTTGGCCGTCTTACTTAAGTCTCTTCATACAGCAGACAAATGATTTTTACTTATGCATGGCTGCCGTAACTTAAATAACATGTGCACGGCCGCATAAATGTTTATCGAAAGCCGCACGGCAATAATCCTGCAGCCTCCACTGAAATGTTAATTGCTTTTCTATTTGGATAAGATGTGGATTCTCTCTATGGAACACTGGTGCTAATAAACATGGTTACATGCAAAACCTTGTTCATGGTCATACCCTAACAAAAGCTGCTGTTCTAGCAGATTAATTGTGTAAATGTTGTTACTTTTCATGCCGATTGTTGCCATGTCCAGCTTGTTAGTTGATGCTAATAGCGTTTTCGTTGATTGTAATTACGCTTGTTTCTCCATTGGTGTCCGCTAGCGTAACAACTTCACAGCTTAGGATATTCCCTGATAGGCACGTATTGAACAGAAATTAATGCAAGAAAATATTGTCTCTTTGTAGCGTCTGTATGATTCATTGAGATTGCCGTTACTGGAAGTGGAATAAACTGTTTTTGTAACCTTCCAAATGTTTTTCTGGGATATTCTTTTCTCAATGTTGGTTTTGTTTTCAAAATTAAAGCATTTTGAAAATCTTTGAAAATCCTTTGACTATCAAATTTATTTTGCAAAATCTTTTGATACTCTGATAATTGCGTGCAAAAGCTCAATTTTTACACTATTTGAGAGTGAAGCTCTCTGGCAATAAAGCAAATCCAAGTTTCAAGCTTTGAGCCTGTGAAGCTTGTGGTTGACGTTAACTTTCAATAACATACACCTTGGAAATCTAGATTTGCCTGATTTTAAACTGCTATGTGATTCATCGTTTTACTTGCGATGAGAAAATGTTGTTTCTGAAAACAACCAACCCTTCTTAGTTACATCTTTTCTGTTCGTTTTGCAGAAGGATTTTGAATCGGTGTTCTGGTTTGTTGGTACTGGAGATACCGCCTAAAAGAATCAGCTGCTGATAACATGGAGCACGTGGATCGTTGATGGTTTGATTTGATATCTCTTGTTTTTTTGCAGGGTCAAGTGAGCAAGAATTCGGTTTTGATCTTGACGATCCCCTGGCCGACTTATCATTTGATGAGGATTCTCATGCTGAAACCCAAACCAAATCTCATCTGAAATCCAGAAAGAACAACGAAATATTTTCAGGGACAAAAAAAACGACAGGTATCAGCTAGAGTTCTGGCTTCAGTGCCTTGATCATCATGCCTAGTAGTCTTCTGATTAATTGTCCGTACTATCTTCGCAATTAATCTTGAATAACTGTGTTACTTTTGGTCCGTGTTGTGTGGATGTTTCACTGCATCTAAAATTGAATGAAAAATTATACCAGTTTGCAAGTTCGAAAGCTTGTTAATGTAATGTTTTCGCCTTCTGGAAGATGCAAAGAAGAACAAGAATGCTGCACCTGATCTCGACGACTCGCTTTTTGCCGATGATGACAATGACGCCTTCGACGCTCTCGGATTCGGGGATGACGACGATGGCAATAATAAAACTGGTCTTGGGTAAGCTTACCACTGCGTTTGTATTTTTGTGTGTGTAATGTGTACAGTGGTGTATTGCGCGCGACCTATCTACTTTATTCTATGGAGTTTTAATTGGCAGTTAAAGCATTTCCTTTCATTCCAAGCACTTTTCAGAAGATTAACGCTCTTTGAAAAAGTCTCAGGCGTTATGATACAATAACTCTGTTGATGTGGAAGTGAAAGATCATTTGTGTGTAGAATTAAACTGTTTGAAATACACATGCGTGTGCTTTCGAACATGACTGTTTTGAAGTAATGCTAACAAAACGTTTCTGTTTCCTAGTTCTAGACTTGACACAAGCTCTAGGCTGGACAATCTGCTGTCTGCCAAAACAACGTCCAGGTCAAGTGCAAAAGCTAATGACAAGAAACCAAAGACTGTTTTCGACAAAGACGGAAATTTTGTTCAAGGTTAAAAACAGCATCAATGATTTCTTATACCCCATTTGTAACTTACACTCTCCTTGCGTATTGCAATGCCAGCGTCAATCTTTTGCAAAATTGCTGCTGATGAAAGGTGATTAGAATGCCGAAGATTGTGAGCATGAAGTGTTGATGTGTGTGTTTACTTTGCTCTTCTTTTTTGTCGACAATGTCGAGTTTTACGGTTTTGCCTGCGAAATGTGCTCTTGACCTCTCGGATTTGGAGAAAATGTGATTTGAGTGTCGACCTATTGGGGTGGGTTGTGGTTCAAGATGTATAGATTGTACCTAACTTGGCCTGAGTCAAGATTGCAAATGCTCCAATTTAAAATCTTGCTCGTCTGTCACGTGATGCAATTCCTGGAACAATGACATTGTTACATGGGCTGCAGTTTTCTTAGCGATTGGCAAAGTTCGTTCGCTGGTCACTTGCATCTGTTTGGAAAGCACTCATGAATGTTACTGATTCTGGAAGGAACTGTTTCATATTAATCACATTGCTTACTCAGAATCATTTTCGCATACCGCCAGAAAGAACGAGCTCGGCAAAAGCTCAACAACCGATCCAGATGTGTCTTTTGGCAGTTACCAGCCATCAGCTGGATCTAATACTGTCGGTGGCCGAAGAAGCAAGCCTCCTTCCGGTGCAAAGTAAGTGTTTTTAGTGTGTTTGAAGGATTTGTGTTAGTCCTATAAAAAAGATTTTTGTGAGTGTCGCTCGACTCTATTTTACAAATATCGCCACGAATTCACTGAATGAGATCATGCAATTTTTGCCCCTAACATAAGGATATCTTAATTATTGCAAAAGCCTCTGATTAATACTGTTCCTGGGTCTGTAACACTTGCACAGCAATGGCTTGCTAGACCAACACGTTAGGCTATAGGATGTAATGTTTCCTGCCTCACTGTAAAGAAGTTCGGTCAGCGTATTGTGTATTGTTTAATAACGTCTTCACACTCACACGCAACGGCGTAGAACTAAAGCACACATCAGAACTGTCGCCAGAAAGTCTTCAATAGTAGTTGAAACGACTCGCCAGATTTCGGTAAAACCGGTAAATAGGCTCTTTTGTTTCTGACAGAACGTATGGTGTATGTCTACAACGTGCTTGGCTAACTTTCCTACAAAACAGCATTACGCCTTCGAACAGGAAGGCTTTGGTTTTTGCGGAAGGCACACGGAGACCTCATGTCATTGATGAAAACATAGAATTCGGTGCTAATGTCACAAAAAGCGACGAACATGGACGGTTTTCGTTGTCAGTGTTGCAGCACTTGTTTTGCAAAAATTTGTGCTACACGTAAGCTGATGGAAAATTGATTGAAATCTGGAAAAATGGCATCAAAACTGACGAATGTCGAACTCCAAAAAGAATTGTCATTCTTAAATTGATGGAAGTTATAGCTCTGGAAACGTGAAATTCTGTGACATTTATTTTGCGGTTCGAACTTGCAACCACTCATTTTCTAGAAAGCATGCATTCATTGCTGTAGGATGTATTCTCACCAAGGCATGCCTTAAAACGCTTATAGAAATAGATGGTATTGGAGTGTGCAAGCCGACCGGATGTATGTATTCGGGGCTGATTCAAGAAATGTTTCCATCTGAGTTTTTTTCGCTCACAGACCGAAATTTTTTTTAAATGACCGAAACAAATTGAATCAATTCGGTCACAGTGTCTGAAAATGTAGAGCAGTGAATACTGCTACGGCGAGTTTCAATACTACTATGGGACAAATAACCGAAATGCCTTAGCGAAAAAAAACAGGTACTCAACGTAAGAAAGTTAAAAAAGCAACTCACCGCGTTCGTTTCTTAAGAATTCTGCTAGCGGACAAGGTTGAGTTATAACAGATGCCTAAACGGATATTGTAGATCTTTGGGAGTACCCACGCAACTAGACAGGCTAATTTTGTTTCACTTTTTCGATGTTGATGAAGGGGCTGTCATGCTTTTGAGCTGCTCTCTAAGTTTTTTGTTGCTACCTTCGTTGCCCCCTTAAAGAGAGTCAGGTAAAAATGAAAATAATCCCTTCGCGTCGCTATCACCGCTGCTACTTTACTTGTCCGTAGTATTAGCATCTTATCGCATTTGTTCACTGAAAACTACAGGTTATTGGCCAATTGCGATTACAGTCATCCCGCAAATCTTCAACATCATCATCTTTGTGTATTTTGCAGAACTGAAAGTTCAGACAAGTTCTTCGATTTCCTTTCAGACCTTGACGCATCGAAAGGTACGCTTGAAACAGGTTTTGAATTTTCAGAGAATGTTTTGCTGCGTTGTTTTCAGGTTACCCGTCTTATAATTTGACTCTGTGCATACACCTACTTCTTGGACGGCTTGAGCTTTTGCTTGTTACAAAAAGTTAGCATTGACATTCTGTCTTTCCGTGGCTGGTGGCGAAGTAAGTAAAGTCTCGTAGAACGATTCGGTTGTGATAGGTCACTTTATTGCTATAGAAAACCTTCCTAATGACAAGATTAACGAAGTCTTTGAACACTAACTGTTTGACTTTTTCTCCCGTCAAGGAATAGTTTAGAATCATGGCAGTTCGCAGTTCTTTGTTTCAGAGGTTACAACAAATTATAGTCATCACTGCAATGCAGTTACCGAAATTGCTTAAATCAGCCAAACTTTTTGGTGTACTGTCTAGAATCGCTTGTATGATGGAGCGACTGCTCTATAATTGTAATAATTACTCGCGTCGATGTTCTGATTTGTTTTACCACGTGTACGCGTAAGCTGCTACAGAAGCAACGAGCAAGAAACATAAGTCGTTCTTAATTTGCTACTGTCCCGGTTCGATCGCTGGCAACAAACGGTCTCTGATTTTTTTCATGACTTACTCTTTGTGCCTATTCGGCTTTCACTGCCCTTAAAACCTCTATGTACGTTATTGCTGCGGGGTCCTACGCAACAAGTTAACTTAGCTGAGCGACTCCGACTCATCCGTCAAATGTCCTCCTCGAACAGAGTCCTTCAATTCTCTAGGAGCAGCGAAAGGCGACGAAAGAAGCGCCAGCGCGTCTACTCCTAATGAGCGGACAAAAGCGAACGATTTTCTTGGCTTGGGTGAGGAAATGGACCTAGACTCAATCACCAGGTATTGCACAAGTGCCGTTCCGGTTTCGCCGTGTCTCCCCTACTAGACACGGTAATGCTTTCTTTTGACGCCTGCTAGTATCGGCAGTGTAGTTGCGGTACCGAAATCGACAGTTTCTCGCAAATATAATTGGTGTTTCACGTAGTAATATTTTTGCAAAGAACGCGACTACTTGCAGTATCAGCAGCATACGCTTCATTCGAATAGTGTGGGAACCTTAGATTCCTGACTCCTTACGGCATTTCTGTCTAGACCATCATCGTTCTCATCAAGGAGACGTACGGCACCGAACAAGCTTGACCCATTGTTGAAGAAGGTGAGGTCTCATGCGATGTCTTTTGTCTGTACGGTGTGTTTGCTATTGTTCTTGATCTTTAACTCTATCGGGTGTACTTGGTGTTGCTTCCAATCGTTCCTATTTGACTGCGGTGCTTTCGTGAAGATAAAAGTTGTCCCACGCAAGCAAATTTGTGGGATTATCGCTCATGTCGCCGCCTTTGCTTTGGATTACGCGAAGTTGCCGATTGCGATGACGCGTTTATGAGGCTGGGAGAAAAGAAACAATGTCTTCGTGTCTACCATTGCTTGGCAACATTTTTGCGCATGCGTTTGCGACCGAAGTTTCTGCTGCACACGCTGCTCAAAGACCTGAGTTGAAACGGACCCGGTCGAAACGTGTGCTCGGTGTCTTTGGTGTTTGCTCACAAGCAACACACACTATTTTATTGCAATTAAAACCCTTGTTGATTTTATGCTAAAAAAAAACCCTTGTTGATTTTATGCTATTTTTTGTCCTTTGATCTTCCACACGAAAGGCGTCCGAACTGTTCAAAAATACGACAAAACTTTTATCGCATGAAAATTGTGCGAAAACTCGCAGCGATTACCGTTTCATCTTCCCAGCTCGCTTGTCAACGATAAAGCCTCGAAAAATTCTGAACGCCTCTTTTGTTTCTGTGTTCCAGAACGTGGTCAGCCCCGCATCGTCGATTGCGTCGGAGGATCCACCTGTGGCGAGCAAACCCCCCCGAGTGCGTTCATCGCCTTTGTCGTCGCCGCTGGTCACACCTTCATCACCATTTCTCGACCAGTCCACACCTGCGAGTAACAGGTGACCTGCGTCGAAGTGAAGGCGGTTGAAGTCGCTTCGGTTTGAGAAAAGCTGGAGTTCGCTACATTTGTTTAATATTCTGAAAAAAAAACTGAGGTTGACTGAAGTGAGGTTACAGTCGCACAAAGCCAGGATGGATATGCCTCTGTGTAACTGAATCTCTTTCGCAACCACGCTGGTTTTCTGTTCGTAATCGTCAACGCTGTTTCGATACACACGAACAACCTCAGTTTTTTTCTTGCATTCGGTCGCCCGCGCAAGATGCTCGCGTTCTGAACCCTGGTTATTAACGTCGGAGTGCTGCTCTGTCTCAAAAGTGTGCAAGGTCCAGCATGTTTGCCAATTCCTTGAAATGCTCTCCTTCGTTCCGCAAAAACGGGAAATAGTGTTCAGTGACCTCTGTGTTGTCGGCGCAGTAATCGTGGCCCCTATGAGATGGTGACACCCCAAATAATCGCAAAGGGTCCGACGTGAGATGGCTGTGCAAGGATAGCAAATAGTTAAGAGGGCAAAGAAAGCAATTTCTTTAAACCTTGTCGGTGTGGGGATGACTTAAAAAAAAACGTCACCACTTTTCTCTGGGCCAGCTATCATGCGGTAATGTTACAGTAAGTTTTGCCCAGTTTTTTCGCATATGCAACTGTTGTCTTAAGCACTTTGCAAAATTCCAAAATAATTAAAAAATTCAAAGTTAAACTTTACACAGTTTGCATCTTCCAAAGGTTACAATGCTCGTTGAATGTGGGCCCCTAATTAATTTGGGTTCTGCTTTCTCGCCCGGACGATCGTGGACGGAGAGCATCCCTCGGCGGCTTGTTCTGCGTGGGCAGGACGCGTGGTGGATTTTTTTACATTTAATTGGGTGGTTTTTTTCGCTGATAAATTTGCGCCTTGTGCCCACAGGCCAACTTCAACAGTCGCCAACGACGACCGGGAAACTGACATTCTCGACCAACTCGCCAGCACTCCAACGGTCCTTGGACGCGCTGATCGCCAAGCGAGGCGCCCGATTCCAGACGTCTCCACTCCAACAGCTGTTCCTGTTGCAAAGCAAAACGTGAGGACGCCAACTCGGAGTCTTATAACTCCTGGAGGTGAGAGCTTCATCATAACATATTATTTTTTTTCTTTTCCATAGTGTCTTTGGGCAAATGTCAAAAATGCGAGTGTGTTAGAGTGCATGCCAAGATCTTTGTTAAAGTACCGTAGTCAAAGTAGAAGTTGCTCTTTAAGCGAACGCAAGTGTCATTTGCCCGATCAACATGGCGAACTGATTTTTATATACGTAGTGCGTGGCCATATTGTTAGTTTTTTTCAACTGAGAAACATAGCGTAAGGGTGGGTTCATGAAGAACCTTTTAGCCGAACTAACCATAAGAGCCAGGTTTTCTCAAGGTCAAGAAACCAATACGAACTTTTAAAATGCGTGAAACCCCAAAAACAGGCAGATTTCATCACAGAACTTTCAATACAGATCTACACGGTGACCACTTTCCGTCCCAATCGCCCGCCCTCGATGCTGAAGTGCGCACTTTGCAATCTCAGCTCGAACACGCGAGGGCGCTACTGCACGAAGCGCAACTCGGATTTCGAGCCGACCTTGAAATATCACAGCAGACCTACGACGGAAGAATCGAAGTAAGGCGTAGTGAGTTTTGTCGGATTGCGCACCTGGTCCGATGATGCTCCAAAGCTAGATTTTTCAAATTACCGCTACAGCATAAACTCTTGTCCTTGGAGCTCGTGGCGAGCGGACGTGTTGTTTCCCTGAAAGGAAACCTTGTGCAGCTTTTCGTTTCCGGTAACTAGTCTGCTCTACCGCATGAAGCGTCAGAAGTTGTGTGGAGCTTTTGCTGGTTGGTGTTGCGCCGTCGTCGCGATTGATTAACGTTGCGAAAATTATCTTGCCATTTGACCGCTGACCAGCTGCTCCCAACCACGAAGAGTAATGACTCGGTCGACACTTGCACGTCACGGATGCGCGCAGTGGACCTTAACCCCTACGTCATTGGCCTCTAATCCTTTTTTTGCTACCAAAGCAGCGGGGTGCGAAGATTGCGAAAGTTATTTTATTTTAGTCAACTTTCGCAAAAATGAGTTTTGCAAATTCCTGCTTAGGTTTTCAAACGAATGCATTTTATATTCTGGAACCCTGGTCTACTGGCGAGCCGGCCGGTGGCCAGTCGAGTGTTTTGCAGTACATCGGTTGCTTTGTTACGAAAGCCAGTAGTTGATTTAAGTCAAACTACATTGCACTCCTTCAAACTTCCTCACATTCCTGGACTGACCGGTGTTTTGAGTTCGCGTGCATGTTGTATCATAGCATTATATTTAAAATTTGTTTTCAATGTTTTTTCTTAATGTGATTGCTTGTTTTTCCCTTGATTACACGACGCCGTTCAATCCACTTCTCCGGCTACTACTTCCCGGCATCCGGTGGAGTCCACTTGAAGTGTTTGTGGCACATACAAGAACAAGCTGAAATTGGACATTGGCAAATTGGGCACTCGCTCGCCGGCAGCGGAATGCACTTTTGAAAAATGCATGCGGTCGCCTAATATTTGTTCCATGCAACTTGGCTGTTCCTTCAACTGCCCGACCTATGTTCCAGCTCCTGCAGCGCTCATTGGCGGAAATGCGGCAGCGAAACGAACGCGAGGTCGAGAGCATCCGCGAGTCGTACGCTGCGAGGCTGGAGGTTGTTCGGACGCAGTCGAAAGAACACGCGAAGGAGGCGGCGGGACGCGATTTGCTTGAGCAAGAAGAAATACGAAGGTTGGTGGCTCGAAAAAGCTCTTGCATGGTAATGTGATTTTCACAGTGAAAAAAGCAAACTCGGAGCACGGCCCGAAATATTTTGACGATTGCATTTTGACGTAACAAGTTCATTGGCTTGAATTCGTTGTAGCTTTGCTTTCGTACATTTTGATCAGACTGCGCGACTTCCACCTGAGAGCACTGGAAGAGACGCGGCAGGATTACGAAGAGCAGATCGCAAGGCTGAAGCGCGTGCACGCCGATGAATTGGATTCTCTGACGAAATCCTCCGTTTTTGCAAGGTTATTTTATACAGGGTGTTTCACAATTGTTGAAACAAAGCGGCAGCTTCTAAAACCTTTATCGATGACCTTATTCATTTTTCTCTTTC
>JGI24021J15306_10002830_pt1 | contig 19114 bp, 15 predicted proteins | sample Ectturendosymbi1_FD_15306 | JGI IMG/M metagenome (IMG submission 15306)
TGATCATCTCTTGTTGAAGCGTCAAGCTGCTTAAATTGCCTAGTGTGACGTTTGTGGCACAAACAGTCACAATTGGTGAGCAAAAGGTCTGCCCGGAGTCGGAGTCGTTGAAATTTTCTACGACTCCGACTCCGACTCCTCAGGTTGAAAATCCTTCCGACTCCGACTTCACAGCCCTGGTTTCCACGGCAAAATTTAGTGTTAATATTGAGTGTGACCGTCCGCAATCTTGCTCTTTCCCCTGTAGTTGCTCGTGAGTAGTGGTCTTCACTGAGTAGAAGTTCCCCAACTAGTAAGGCGTTTTTTATCCGGCAGGTTAACGGCCTGGTGAAAAATGTAGTTTTGCTGTTCATGCCCGTGGCGTGTTTGTCTGAAACAGCAACTGTGCTACCAGTAGCGGACACAGGCTAATTTGGTGGGGGAGATGCAACATCGATTTGCAATGGACCCAATGCTTCACAAGACCATATTGCGTAAATCAAACTTACGCATACGTACATTTACGAGAAAACAAGTCTAAGCTTGATTTAGAAGAAGCTTCATTGATAAAACTGGTCAAACTTTAACACTGCACCGCTACGGAACCAACAAGCAATGTGGCAGATATCTACGACCTGACGTGGCCGCTAGCGTCGGCGTAGGTACATCGAGGACTCCAGATAAACAGTTCACGTGACGACATAATAGTTATTCTCAGTGTGGGTTACGTTTGTTACATCACAATAGTGCAGTAGTGCTGTTTGACTTGTATGTTGCAGCAAGTGAGCGTAGTCACTTGGATGCTGTTCAAATCAATACTCTTCGAATGGGGAACCTTGTAGTTTGTAATTGTCGTTTGGAAGGCCGCAGCACCCATAGTAATTTGTGTATAACATTTGTTATCTCAGGTAATTTTGATNAAATAACAACAAGAAGCGGGTTGATTCTGTTTATTTTGCAATCGAAATTAAGAGAACGGAAAGAAACAAACAATTCGTAATATGTGAAAGCACGAAAGTAACGAAAAAACGAAAGCGAGAAAGCACGACCATTCATGGGCGTCCGCAGAAATTTTCCGATGGGAGGCAACGTCGACATTTTGTTTATCATTTTTAAATTGCTGATGGCCAGTGTTCCCTCTAAGATAATTTTTATACTGAGCAAATATTTGTTTTAGTGAGCATGATTATTTTAGTAAGTGGAGTTTTCAATGAATTACAAATTTTGTGAATTATATAATAAACATATAATCTTATCAAAATACGAACAAAATACACATTTTATTCAAATAGCTTCTTGTTTGCGTGTTTGTCCATTGCTTCGAAATGTTGCAAGTGCGCGAGAATGAGATTTCACTTCGCAACAGTTCTGGTGGTCCTGAGTATTTGCGCCTCTTAGAGGGAACATTGCTGACGATGCAATGCAAATGGACGTTCACAATACGCTTATCCTTTCTACACTACAAAGAAAATGCCCCATGTTACGGTAACAATCACAAAAAAACGCTTCGTTGGCAGCAATAGCCAGGTGTATTAGTATTGCGATACGACAATTTACACAGTAGGCTATCTGCAGAAATTCAACGCAGTGCATTTCGTTTCAATAAGCATTGCCATGATCTGTAAAGAAATAAGTATGGGATTGCCATGGTTTTTGACGAAATAACAAATTATGACTTTACCTTACTTAGCAAGAAGGGCCGCAGCCAGCTGATATATTCAACTGAACATGTTTTGAAAATTTTTTGGGGGAATTGCCCGGTTGCTCTCCCCCTGATTGCGGGTTCAGCTAATAAGACTTGTCAGAACCACTTAGAAACAGGAGCTGCAAACGTCTGGGATCTCAGCCAAAGCGATCAATGAAACCTTGCTTGCCTTTGGTATTTTTTTCACCGTGAACGCTCATCACACACAAACCGGACAATTAAGTAGACCAGTATGTTGACACGACTACGGAAAACTTACTAGAATTAGAACACCACGCAGGTTTTGCAAAATTGACCAGATGAATTATGAAATCTCGCCACAGCAAATATAACTTTGCATTCAGTATTCCCTCAGATATCAGAACTAAATCTTAACGATTAAGACGTATTCCCACAAGCCTGCATAGATGCATTCTAACAAGCCACGTAATTTTTTACTGCATGAAAAGAAGCCTGCAGAGTGTAGTTTGACACTCAAGCACATCGGTCACACTCGCACTAATAATGGATGTTTCAAACTTGTGGAAGGATTGTAATAGACTTACCCATGCTTCTTTCAGAAAGTATAAATGTACGTGACTTGCCGCTATCAGCTGGTCAGTGTCTCGCTACATTACCTGCCAAGACGTGTGCGTTCAAGAGTCTCATGCAGCAAAACGCCTGCTACCGTGATATAAAGTGAACTTTTGCAGACTTGTTGCCATGTTATTGTTACGCAATAAAGACCAACAGTAGAATAATCTGCTCGCGACTTTCGCAACAGCCAGGCAAAGGAGGGGACATGATTGAATTGCATGCTCATTACTGCATAGCCTATACTTGTGAACCTGAATCTTGTGCAGTGTGAGTTTCATACCGGCAAAACAACTGTCATTGCAAGAATCAAATCAATTAATCGGAATTAAGATGCCGACTTCAGGTTTTTCCAGAAATATTTGTTTCTTAATCCCAATTTCCAGGGTTTTACATCAGGTTCCACAAACTAAAGCCAGCTCATGTAATGAAAAGAAGGAACGTTTTTACTAATTGTTAGCATAAGTTAATTTTTAGCATCTTTAGCGATTAATAATGTGCAGTACAAAAATATTTTTGGCGATGATTTTCAATCAAATCAAGTGTCATGTCAATACCTTCAGGTCTGGTGGGAAGGTGCATCCCCTGCACCCACCGAGTCCCCGCCTGTGTGCTACGTAATTTCTGGTCGTTTACAGGAGTTACACTAGCGGGAAGTATTAAATACATTTATAGCTCAGTCATACCCAGATTTCCTGCAGTTTTCAACACTAAACAGAAATCCGATGCTATGAAAATGGAGTGAAGAACTCGTTGCTTTAAAACTACGATCCTGTGAAAAATCATCTCCTTTCGATCAGCTACTTTCTGTTTATGGTTTGCTTTTTCCCACAAAGATTTTTGTGAAAATGTTTTTGTGATAAACTGCTATCATACTATGAAGTCGTGATTACCATCAGTTTGGTGAAACATTAGTGTGTTAACTGTTGCAGTAGTAAAATATTGCTTTTACTGCTATTTTTGCAAAGATGATCAGCTCGTCGTGGCCATTTTGCTGTCGTGCATACGTTGGGGCAGCAGATCATTCGAGGTTGTTGTTAATAATGGAAAAAGTCTTACCATGAAACTTAGTCGCCTACCATCCTCTCAAAATAAAAATAAAAATTTATCGATTGAAAGAGAAAAAGAAGATAGCGTTTGGAACAAGACACAGGGTGGAAATCCTTCAAAATTACATTTGCAACGACAAAGCAAAAAGGAATGCTTCTATTTCGATCTGTTTCTTTTTCTTTGTTGTTTCTAAAGCAAAAATTCCTTGCAAGATTATTTCAGTACATGCTAGACATGCGAAAAGTCCTTCGACATGAAGTAATCAAAAGTAGTTTTGATCTTGAAGAAAATTAACAAAGGAGAGGATCAATCATAAATAACCACTGTTGCCACAATTCCTGAAATATATTTTCAGTGAAACGTAAAAGTGCCAAACGTGTACTTCGGTGCGTAGACGTTCCAGACAACAAGCATTTTGAACGACTGATCAATGAGTAATTGGATTAGTTTTATTTTTACATCCAGTTCAGCACGCATTACAAAAAAAATTCAGTTCGCTGAAAGGGGGGAAAAGTTGAAAACAATACTGCACATGGATTTCCTCCACAAAGATGTTGCTTTGTTTTTGCTTAGTGTCTGGGAAACACTACGCCACGTCAAACAAATGACCAAAAAGCTGATATCTGTGACACATCAACCGCCTTACAAAAGAAAGAAGCGCTGGGTTCGTGAAGTTTTTCTCATCACGTGCTATACTGACTTAACAGAGTTACAACAACAAAGTAGTGATTTATAGTTAAACATCGTTGGGTAGACTCTTGTTTTTGGCAAGCACTTTTACGATTTCCCAGATTGCCAAGTTCAGCATTTCTGTGGCAGGGACTGGATGAAAGAAGTGCAGGTGTTTTTCGCAATGCAGCAGGAATGATAAAGCAACCTCATGCTTTCTTTTTAAAAAATATGTTCTTAGTCTCGCAGGCTGTGGCACAGAAAACTAAACAAGACACCAAATGCAGAGGTGATTGATTTGTCGGAGCTTGCTTGCTAGATGCAGGTTTGTAGGTCTTGGACTCTTGATAACGAGCAAACTTCAGGCTTCGGTTTTCCCCACTCATCTTTTGTTTACTAGACACTAGAGCGATAAAGCTTTGGGTTAAGGTTAAAGCTGTTGCCATCGTGAAGAGAGGCTACTGTTCGTGAATCTTAGATAGGGTGCTCAGATGGATTTCGGTCTAGGGGTGTGGAAGCGGTCCTTTTTCTGTGGAAGCGGAAGCGCGAAAATTATATCGCTTCCGCTTCCACATAGGTTATTTGCCTTGAAGAGTAACTTGCCGAAAATTTTTTGTCCATTTCCCGATGGGGATTAAACGGTGAAGTTGCACTACAAGTTTGAATGAACGTGCGATATCAGTAGCACGAGAGAACGAGGAAAAGCATAGGTGAAAGTCGGCACCCACGAGCAACTTTTTATGATATCGAGCGTAGCTACTGTACGATACGGCGCAATAGTTTTTGCTCAAATTTTTCCAGTAAGTGTCTTAGGGTTGTGGCATGCTTTGTGGGAATTTACGGAGCAAAATACCTGCAAACCTAAAAGTTACATGAATTATTTTATTCGTCATCCAAGTGCATCAAGGATTCCCATGCATCGGGACCCATGAACCGGCTTGAGGGACCAATGAACCATGCTTAAAACTGTACAAAACTGTTGGTCCATTGCTGCACGGTTTATGTGCACCATTCCTTAAATCAAAAACTGTTCAAACAAAATTATTCGCTGTGCTACTGCTTCAGGATGTTCACTTATATCTGTAACTTTTCCATGAACAAAAATATTTTTTACTAGCTTTTGCTTTAATAGGCTGGGTCGGTGATAATGGAAAGACTTAGGCTTCTTCCTGGTTCGTATTTTTGTGATACCCTGACTTTTGGCATATGTTTGTGTTTCTTGAAGAGTTATGTTATAGCTGGAGGATGCTACATTTTCAGAAAATGCGTAAAAAATTTCTTCAACATCCCGATCAAATTTCTATTCTGCAAACGTTTAGGATGGTCCGCCACGGAACGTGACGGACAAACGTCGTCTGAAAAAGGTGTATATGTTAACTCTATGGCGTCCGGCTGCTTTCGGGGATTTTCGGTAAAAAAACGCCTAAACGCACGTGGCTTTGCGCGGGAATATCTCCGCTCCTCTTCGGGTTATGGACCTAGTCGAAGCCTCAAAAGACGCGGCAAGTCTTCTAGGCTGCACTCGAAAAAAAATTTTTTGCTTAGGGGGTGGGTTTTTTTGTGAGTGACGTCATAAGTGGAGGACTTTTAGGCCACCTTGGCCCACTTTGCCTGGCCCTGGGCGCCAACCGTTAGGAAATTTCCTTTTTTTGGAGGTTTGTCCCTGACGACGGCATTCGCACATTTCAATGTCTTATTACAAACAGGACTGTCATGTTTGATGGACCAAAAATGCCAAATTGCCCATCGTAACATGCCAAATAACATAGTTCCCATCTAATGTATTACTGGGGACTTAGATCTTAACGCCTTGCAAGCATTCGTTTGAGCATCATATTCCTACAATGGGCAGGCCTTGTTTCGTTAGAGCGCTTAAGGTCGCACCGAAAGAATGTAGCAGTAATCTGATATCGAATCGCATCATTACAATCACGAAAAGAGACTGCGCATGCTTAGAAACACTAGCACGATTTTCCGAATTCGAGAAACCTTCAATTTCCGCAAGTGACGTAAAAGAGCGTGCGCGTATTTATCTCGAGACAATTGACTGGACGTAGCCAGCAGTGTTGCCACTGCTAGTTTTTTTTCACTAGATCTTGGGTTTTTCTGTTTTACCTGGGGTTCTGGGGTTTTTATTGAAAATCTGGGTTTTTTGACTCAGGGCAAATTTTAGAAATGTATGTTGTATTACTGTATATTCCATTCAAGAATACAGTAGTTTGACAGGCGTAATAGCCCATGTGCAGTAGCCAGACAGACGAGACCGAGCGGGCGAGGCTTAACGAAATTGTTTGAAATATAATGGTTTACAGATTAAGCACTGACAAGCCATAGGTCAGCACTCTTATCAATCGCTGATATGTCAAGGGCTGCTGTGCATGATTTTGGAATGCTTTTTTTTTGTTTTGAAGATGCTGTGGTTGAGAATCTGTACATTGCATTGTTTTACAGGCGCATTGTGATATGAATGTAAAATTTTGAATTTTAAATGAATAGTCAAAGGTTGCAATGAATGCAATGGTTAGGGTGAAAAGATAACTGTAAGACCTTGAATGTCTCATGTACATGTTTCAATTTGTGCATTTAAGTGAAAGTAAAGGAAAATATTTAACTTTTTTTCAGAAAAGATCTAACTAGCCTTTTTTATGTTACTTCAAACATTTCATTTGCTGCTAGCCTACTTGTAAATTGTCAGTATTTTTAAAAAGAGACTTGAACTTGTTAAAAATATGATACAAATAATACATATTACCTTAATTTTTATGTGCAAGTACCGGTAGCGTGCTTTTCTAGTTCGGTTTTGACTTTTTTTAAATGTGTGGTATGTCTGGAGTTTCTTATTATTTTCTTTTTTTTCTTTAAGGTAAATTCTGTTTTTTTTTTCATAACAGAGTGGCAACACTGGTAGTCAGCCAGTTGCTGGAGCTATGCTTTGTTGTTCGTGATGCGTGAATCCTTAACGGATTTCTTTGAGAAAATTTTAAAAACAAGCAATTTACAAGAAAAAGTATAGGCTGCTGCATTAAAAGTATCAGAGCGACTTTATGATTGTTGCCTGGGTGAAGCATGTAGTTTGATTACTTTTCGACTCAATTCTATGACATCAAAATTTCCGAAATGCAGCTGATTTTCAGATGAGTAAAAGAAAGCCAATGGTAAATGTTCACGTTTCTAGTAAACATCATGTACTGATGTACGTGTACCGTACATCGTTTCGAAAAATGCTCAGAGTTGTTCTATTGGCAGCAGACCTCAATCTATCGCATTTTCTAGTTAAAACGAATAATTTTTTACAAGTACCATGGTCAATTTACGCTTTGTAATAACTTGGCCTGTGGTGTGCAAAAAATTGGAGCAATGATAACGCACACTGTTGTAAACTGAGTAAATGCAAACTTAAAAAATGTGGCGGTGCGTGGATATTAAAGTTTGCGAAATGAGTCTCAGTAAAAAATGCTAGCGTTTTGACAAATGTTTTTCGTCAAGGTTTAGTTTTCAGTGGATAAGGCATGCGCTGGGCCGGATTTACCAATAGGCTATATAGGCTTAAACCTAGGGCCTCAAGATCTACGGAGGCCTCCAGCAAACTATGGTACACGCATAGAGTCACTTGCCAGTGTATGATCAGTTCGATAAATGTTCGTCAACAATTTATGTCCTATTTATTTATGTAATTTAGTTTTATTCACCTAATCGGATTTCGTGTTGATAACGCCAGGGTGCACCAACGAGTTTCCATGAATCTCAGTCTGGCCGTTGGTCAAGGCGCATGCAGACTGCAGTGTCGTCATACTCAAAGTCCGTTGGCTGCGTCCTGCATTTGGTGAATCGTGTCGTTTGTTGCGTGTGAATCAGGCGAAAAGACATGTGGTTGTTCGTGTTTGATATTGTTGCGATCGGAAAGCCCGTGCGCAAAGCTTCACAGTGTGGCAGCAAGCAACAATAGAGTTCATGCGTTGCAATCACTCTATCATTGCTTGTTTGCGCCACGTATACATATTGTTGTTCTTCGCACACATCCCGTTCGTGGTGAATCACACATTCAACGCAATGCCACCGGAGAGGTTGCAACAATATACTCTAGAGTCCTGCGCGGGTTGAAAGATTTTGTCCGATCCCGCCCGCCGGAATTTGAAAAATCCTGCCCGCTCCCGCCCCGCACTGTTTCCGTCCCAAATCTGTCATGGAAAACCACTAGAAACTCATGCCAAATGTTTCGCTAATGGCAATTTATTCAGTGGTTCATTTCAAAACTGAAGCAGGTCTTTAAAAAAGTCTGTGAAACAAGAAAGTGCAGCCTTCTTTTCTGCTCATGTCACTTTCACATGCATTGAGTCAACATTCAGCAACCCGCAAAAAATTTTTTTTATCCCGCGCCCGCCCCGCACGCATTATCTCTTCGGGTTCCCGCACCGCAAATGCCGGTACCCGCAGCCCACGCGGGTTAACCCGCCATGAGCAGGACTTTAATATACTCCTGTCATCACATTGCGGCCCTTGGTCACCCTTACTTCTTATTTGATGGTCACTAACTCCTCAAGAGAAAGGTCTTTATCAAGATTATAAAAGTATTAAAATGAATTAAAGGGTCGCAATTTTCCAGGATAGGTTGTCCACATTAAGGATACGGTCAATTAAAAGTGACAAACGTAGGCAAACAAATTTGATGATTTTGTTATGAAGAACGCTAGGACCAAGCCTTTTTGACTGTGTACTGAACTCTGTTCAGCTTTACTTATTCGATGATTGTAGCTTTTTATTTCTTTCATACGCAGACCCGTAACTGGGGCTGGCGTGGAAAAAATGTGTTGGACATAGTTAAAAAAATTAGGGCCCCTCTCAGAAAACTCATCGACCTCCTGATGTCCCAAGCATGGGCGTCAGAAAAGGGTGCAGGGGGAGCCTTGCCATCCTGGATTTTGAAATTTTCAGCAAAAAATGGTTGTTTTCCTAGTTTTAAGTGGGAAAAATCAAATTTACCACTTTTGCCCCACCCCTGGAAAAATTTAGGAAAAATCCTCTAGTGCCCCTCCCCTGGAAAAAATCCTTCCGGCACCCATGGTCCCAAGCTGGTTACGGGCCTGTTAATACGTAGGGGTGGGTCAAAAGTGCAGCCAAATGTATTTCAATAATGACATTATAAGGGAAGTTAAAACCTCACATCGTTTCGCGCGACGGTTTCGTTGCGTTCGATTCTTTGCAGTCTGAAAAAGTAACAAACACGCGAATCGTAATCCTAGCAGTTGCAACCATTTGGGTGCGTTTTACTTGACGTGTTTTGTCCCTGTGTGTAAGATTTTTGCAGCGAGTGGCAACGTGGTCCTCATACCCTGGTGTTTTAACGAACTGTATTTATGCTGCAACACATATGTGCAGTGCGTTTGGTGCTTAGGAAAGTGTTGAGCACAGGTAAAGAAAAGAGATGTGAAATTTAACGTAGGTCATAGGTCATGTGTTTCGCCAAACATTTGGGTGGTTCGCCTGTCGAAATAAACAATCGTGTTCCCGCCAGCCAAGCACGATTTCCACAATTTCGTGGCAATGAACGCTTCTGCGTCAAAAATAGCAAAAAGCGCAGTTATCATGGGGTTCTCAAAGCAGGGATTTAAAAACCATGCATTACTTTAACAGCGCGAGATGGGGCCTCACAAGTGCATTATCCTGGGCAGTGGCGGATTCAGGGTGGGGCCGTTTGGGGCAACTGCCCCCCCAAACCTCTGTGGCGCCCCCTTGATTGGCGCCCCTTTGCCACAAATGCGCCCATTTTTGGTGCCCATGGAAGTAGAAACATATCTTAAAATGCTTTAAAATAAAAATTGTTTTTCGGTTAGTTAAACGTTAAGGTTTACGTGCCGGACTTTAACCAACCTCTTATGGAATAGCGGGAACGATGCTACTGTTTCGTAATAGTTCCACTGTTTCGTTATTTCTTTGCCGCGTGAGAACTGCCCAGCCTTCACAAACGCAGTCGAGTTCGCAGTTCTTGACTTGCTGCTGTGTTGTATGAAAATGGTCTGTTGTTTACAACTTTATTCTTTAATGCCTGATGACCGCCCTGAAAGGAAAAGCAATGCAATGTGGAAATCTTATTACTGACACAAGATTTTACAGGCCTCCAAAATGAAAACGAAACACCAGTTTCAGTGCTATTATCAGTGCAGTTCGTGTGTACGCAGTTTGTCTGCATCGTAGTTTTGCAACATAAAAGTGAGTGGATGGGTTTCTTGACGGAACTGATCTCCAGATTGAGAGGAGCGTAATGAGGTTAGATGGTGCCCGGGGCAAGATGCAAATTTGGCGCCCCTATGTTCGAACCTGAGGTCTTCCTGAAGCAAATGTACTGTATTGAAGAATGCATGTGTGACATTGTTGGGATTTTTTGGCGCCCCCGCAATCATTCGGCGCTCCCGCAGTATTTCAGCGCCCGGGTAATTGCTCCTCATTGACCATTCGTTACGCCCCTGCTGATTGAACCATAATGCACCGTGTAAAAAGCTACAGATGTTTACGTTAGCAAACAACTTGCCGCTATGTGACAAAAATGCATTAAACGTGCTCGATTAGCTCAAGGAAGTATCACCTGCGTAACTATGCAATTGTGCAACTCCTCACTTCATATACAGTACTGGAATAATTATTATGGATTTTTTGTTTTTTCATGAAAAAACGTGTTTTTCATTCACAAAATCAATAAAACTACAAAAACAACTTGGAAAACGTTATGACACTAACAAAGCAATATTAGAAACGTTTTTATCACTTGCTGGAGTGGTTCAGTATGCAGTTTATCATCCCTTTGAAGCTTTTAAAACTTTGATCCTGTCAGGCATGCTTTCAGTATGGGTTTTGCAAAACCTAGGTATCTTTTCGCTGTGAAGCCACAGCTTGATCAGCTGTTCTATCAGCTCTCTTTTTGTAGTTGGTGGCTTGTTGGTTGGTTCTGAATGAATTTCATGTTTGAGGGTGTCCCAGAATTCATTAAGCGACTAGAGAGTTTCCAGACCATTTCATTACCTTAATTTTGTTGTCCCTGAACCATTGCATCGAGATCTTTCCAATATGGCATGGAGAGCCATCCTGCTGAATACCGTAATCGCTGCCAGGAAGGAAACCACTCCATAACTTATCGTAGCACTATCAGGCGTCTTTCTAGCCCTTCTACGTATTTTATTTGGTTCAATTATGTGAAATCGGCTGGCTCATGAATCGATATTAACCCCAAAAAATGATATTGGCAGGATATTTGACTGTTTTTTCAAACGTTCTGGCAGACATTCCTCACCAGATTTCGGCAAACTGTTTGCACCCTGTCATCAAGTACTGCAATGGTTGATTCATTCGAAAAAATAACCTGCAACAGAGATAAAACTCATTTTTTAGATTGTCAGCATGATGTGAAGGAAATTATCACTGGTTAATTGTTCTTGAACAGCTCGCAAAGCATTCTCATTAACAATTTTTGGCACAAGAAAACTGACTGCAAATTTTCCAATACGTTTAGAGTCACTGTATATTCGATGTAAATTCTTTAGAAAAACATTATCAATATCAAGAAAATTATTCCATAATCTCTTTATAACTGTATCTGGTGTCTTACTCTGGACCAATCCTCTGATGTCCAATTTGCGGCAGCCTGCAGACCATTGCTGTATCGCCTGCTTCAGTTTTGGTGTCAAACGAGGCTTTTTTCTACGCCTGTGTGACAACAGAATTTGTCCAGAAGGCGATTATTGATGGTTCTCCTCTCCACCATAATACCCGCATTTGCCATTTCCATACAAAGTTTTAGGCCTATACATCAAAATCTTCAATTTTTCAATGCCATTGCCTTGATTTTTCGGTCAAGCCTAGGTGTTGTTTTCCACTTCCGTCCACATTTTCCCAACCTTGAAGAGTCCATCTCTCTTCCCAATACCAGATTCGTTCTTACAGTACTAATGATTTGACATTTGCTTCCTTGGGTATGTCTTTCTGTTTGAGGCCAGTATGCTTGAGTAAAAGTGACTTGTTCTCTTTTTGGAGGGCTAAAATCCTTTCTCTTTTCCATCTCTCTAACTTCGTTCAAAAACTTAAAATTTGCCTGTGTCGTTTCTTATCCCATTAAATACTGCAAGTAGGAAAACGTTTGAAATAATTTAAAATCCTGGATGAATATGAAACTTTACTAACTAATATAGACTAAACTGGTCCATCAGGGAGAAGAGACCACTCAGATTCAGTCGAACTATTTTTCAACTAATATTCCCTTGGGTAGTTATTACGTCATAATGAGCAGTTTCGCAAAACGTGAATCTAGGTTATGCAGAATTGCAGCCTCTTTTCTTTGAACCATCCTCACATTCATTCATGTGCCGTCAATAACCGAAAAAAATCATCAAAAAACAAATATTTGCATAAAACTCTTGGGAAAATAAAAAATCCATAATAAATTTTCCAGTACTGTACATGGACAAAGCAGAGGAGTATTGAATTACTGCTAGGGACGTAACGAGGTTAGATGGCGCCCGAGGCAAGAAGCAAGTTTGGCGCCCCTATTTTCGAACCTGAGGTCTTTCGGAAACAAATGTACTGCACTGAAGTTCTTGTGACATTGTTGGGACTTTTCGGCGCCCCGCAGTCATTCAGCGCCCTCATAGTGATTCGGCGCCCAGGGAATTGTGCCCCTTGCCCCCTGTCATTACGCCCCTGATTACTGCGCGCAGCGACGTGCCTCAACAAATCATGATACACTGCTCTAACCAGAGGCATACGGGAACCTTGGGCTGTAGGTAGGGCAAAATTTTTAATTCGCCCGAATGTTAGCGCCACTTTGCAAAAAAAAACGAATAGCAGAATTTCGCAGGGCGATGATTCTGTTTCAGAAACTTGCCCAAAAGTATCGGGAAGTTTTTCCTGAATTTTTTTGAGTTTGCCCGAATCTCCCCCCAACTTCGTTCGCCTATAGCTTTAAGCCACAAACTTTGGCAAAATACTAGCTATCTACAGCTTAGTGGATTGAATAATTGGTTTTACGTGGTCATAACAATTTTTGCTCAACACTTAATTATTTGCAGTCCAAAATTGGTGGAATGACGGCTCCTTTTGCCCCCACCTGGCGACACGTCAGGCAACAGTTACTGATGGCTGTGTGGTTTTAAACCTTTTGTTGCAATTGCAAACCCGTAGAAAACTCACACTGGCCATGAAAAGACAAATATGGCATGGTTAGCGAAATCTGCAACCGACAGAAAAATGTTTAGCTTAGTGGTTGTTAGATCTTTCCGCTCGCATCATATAAATTTGAGCAAAAAAGCAATCTTCTGGTGAAATCTTTAACTTTTTAACTGGCGACCGTGGTGTTGGCGAAGGTTCGTGTTTTCAGATTGGTGATAGGCTGATTCGCCTCTGTGTTTTCTGGCCTGGCTGGATAAAACCAGATCCATCGCCAGGTCAACAGCATTGGGGTGGCCTTGAGCTTCTTCGCGGCTTCGAAATAGTACACAATGAATTGAAAAATGACTTCATGGGGAGACTAGAGCTTGACTTGGATGTATTGATTGTGAATTTGGGGGGCTCCGCCCGCTTGCTTCCACTTCTGTTGAAAAATGTCACAACTTTTTGATAACCTGGTCTAGTGGGATTGATGTTTTTTTCTTCACATCAGCAATCTAGTGTCGAAAAATGTAAAACGGTATTTAAAGACTTGATTAAAAATTTACCTTTATAAGTGGCGTTAAATGTATTTTAGGGTAATATGCTTTAAGGCCCAGTGTAAATCTATCATGCGATTATAAGATCGTTTTTCACGATAGTGAGCAAGGCTACCTAAAATGGGAGTAGTGTCCTGGCAAATGCCTTTCATTAATGTGTTGTTTTTGAATTGTCGCTTCAGCAACAAACGTGATCGTCATTTAGCTTTTTATTTGAGTCCTATCGTGGAACATGAACTATCACTTCCAAATCTAAGAAAAACCGTTCTGTTTCTAACCAGGTCGGGAATGCGTTTCAGACACTGTTCTTCACTGATCTCGCTAGGGATAGCCAAAACAGTGGCAAATGTTTGCGCGCAGCATGCTTTTATACCTTTTAAATTCAATTTTTAGATACACGAGATCCGTGTAGCTTGTGAAAAACGAGTCCCACTGTTTGGGACCCGTTCCAAACGTTCTCCGAATTAATGATATAAAGTGCTTTCAAACTGTGGTTATTCCCTGAAACATAGCATAGTTCGACCAACAAAAATAGCCACTTTTTGACGTACAAACGTTAACCTCTTGTGTGTGATTCCCAACGATTGTCGCAGACAACCTTTGGCATTTAAGCAAGTAAAGACGTTTTTGGCGCCCGTCAATGTGACTGCCCCCCCAAACTGGATCCGCCACTGAGCCTGGGGACCTCGCATCACTTAAATCCGGCCCTTGGCATGCGTCATTTGGGGAAGTTAAGGTCCTTTATTATTCTTCACATTTCAACTCAGACACGAGGTACTGGTCTAGTAGTACAAGATATGTATGGAAAGAAGTAGTCAGGACGTGGCACAGGAAAGTTAGTATTTTAACACAGGCGATAATGAAGAACAAGCAACAAAAGAGCACCTTCCACGATTTCTTATCGTCGGTTACAGGGACGTCACTTTAGATGACATAACATCAGATTTAATGTTATCAGCAATGCGTTTGATATTTGATTATCATAGTGCAAATTTGATGTTGAAAGCGCTTTTAATATTGTAAGCGTTAGGAGGGACCTTGTAGGCTAACTTAGCGTTGTCTGTGTGATATGGGAAAGCGTGTTTTGTTGTAACAATGGTGAATTCAACATATTTCTTTAAAGTTTTTTTACCGCGATAGCGAGGTTTTAGTGTATTTTCAGAAAGACAACTGCTTTCACCAAGGTTTTTCCATACCCTGGGTTTCGAAAGTGGATAATTTTAACATCCAGGATGGGAAGCATGCTTGTGAGAGTGTACTTGGAGATCTTTTGAGTGTTTCAATTCTTGAATGTGGTACCATATGTATTTTAGGCCAAATTTTTAACAATAGTCAAAAAAGGCCAAAACACCAAACAAATTCTTGCCGCCATACTAGTTCCGAAAACGGTTGCAAAAAGGCCAAGTTCCCAACCCTGGCTTAAAGTGAGTACTGTACAATTAAGATGTTTGGGGGTGCGGGGCGGGTACGTTGTAGAAATTTGCACGTGCGGGGAGAGTTTGATTTGAATTTTGCGGATACCGGGAGGGAACGGGAAAAATTTTCAAACCGCACAAGACTCAACCGGCAGGCATACATGCCACTTTGTGAAAATTCCCACAAATAGGTTATTGAAGAACCTGTGGTGAATAGTGCGCCATTTAGGAGGACCAATTTTAGAAAATTTGGGGACCTTTTCATTTTATGATTTTGATTAGACACCAAAGCCCTGGAGCTTTCTCGTCGTTTTTTGAATTAGAAGGATGAAATGCAGTCAAGGGCTTAAAATACATCCATAGCGCTCTATGCTTAAAGTGGAAGAGAATTTGTTTATTGCTGTCCAATATTTAATATTGAGATCTGTTTATATACCCTGCAACCAGATTCGAATGCAGTTTGAGCCATTTGTATGCAGGTGTGATGAACGTGTACATTATTTAAATAAGATAAGAAGAAAGACAGCTTCTATGTCAAAGGACTATCCATACATCAACGAAATGTTCGATAAACAAAGTACGTTTGATTTATCTGTTAATATCAAATTAGCGGAAATTGGATGGATCAAGGAAACGCTCTTGTCAACTGTAATGTATTACTTTTGCGGTCGGGCGTTCAGGAAGGTTGGAAGATGGGCCTTGCATTTTTAAGCAGAATAATTCAAGCTTGACAACAAGAGTCATTTCACAATATGCGTGTTGAAGGCATTTTATTGGTGTGTTCCTCCTAGCACCAGTGCATAATTGCAGACGTTCAAACTGATCTTGAACAATGGTACACTAACGTTTCAAAGATAACACGTACCCCTCAATATCTAATGATTAGTCTGCATGTTCAGGAAGTGACGTTCTTTGTGAAGGTAAATCGGCTGTCGTCAGAAGCCATGAAGCAATTTTTTCAGGTCTAACGGTTTCCGACTCCCCTGGCATACGCCTGTGTTTTGTTGTCACTTCCGTGATTTATTTAGTTCTTGCGCAGCTACCCACTTGCAAGATCGATTGGTGAATAAGCTTCCGCTCAACCCACAGTGGAAGGCCAATGAGTTCAAACCAGAACAGCTGATCTATTCATCGAACTGGAAAAGCGAACACCTCAGTTGCTTACGTTAAGATTCACCCACATTTACGATTCCTGATATTTCGATCAACAAACAAGTGTCACATTTCTAGATGTGTATGATCACGCAAACCCTGTACAACTTTTCGATGGTCTGATTAAAAAAATGTGATTAAACTTATTTGAGAATGTAAATGCGAACTGGAAATAGTTTGTGATACTGAAGTATGATTGTGTGGTGGATTCATTGCCAGTTTGTCTAAACAATAAATATGGTCCACAAATCATTTCACACGCCACGGATATTGTTTCCGTCTGTGAGCAAATCTATGGTCGACGTTGGTCGCGAAATTTTCCAGAACCATCGAACGCGGAATGCAACAGGCTGAGTTGCTTCGCATTTTAAGCTATACGTGAGACAAGAAAAAACGGAGTCTTCCTTCATAGTACTAAAAATCTTGAAGTTCTGTTAAAAATTCATTAAAAATTTGTTGATTTACTTTCGACAAGAGCAGAAAATCCTTGCTCGCAACGGTACGTTGTTGGAATGCAAATAAGAACAGAAATCGCTTTTTTACTGAGATTTTGGTAATCAGGAATGTTGAGAAGTTATACGCAAAATTCAGCGTAGTTTATAAAAGTTTTAATTCTGCTTTTTGGGCCAAATCTGATCGTAGTTCACTACGTTCACTTTGTAAGGAGCCTAAGTCGAATTCTTCATTTGTACAGGGCTGCAGATCGATAGTAGAGAATTCAGATTCAGGTGAACGCCTTTTTAAAAACAAACTTCTAAGCTTTGTAGTAGAACATAGAGGTGCTTGTTGACAATATCCTAATTATTAGTTTGGAAGAAATTTTCCAAGCTTTCAAACCATGAAAAATCGCGTTTTCGCTTTACCACAAATGCAACTTTTGTTTGAATACCTGAAACTTTCTGGCAATTTCACAAACGTCACATCCTTTTCTTTTGCAACGACAAATTGAAACGATTTATGTTCTGAAATATTGCCGACAAGTAGGACAATTTTGCATACTAGAAGTTCTATTGAAAATCACGGCATATTTCAGATATCTTAAGTAGGCCGTGTTATACACGCAACTCTTGCCATATTTGAAACAACCACTTTAAAACTTTTCCTCTGGATAATCACAGTACCTCAGCATGATGTAGTACCTTCATTGCGTCTGCTTCCATGTTTTTGCATAGTTTTGAAAACATTCGATGATTCTTTGAATGTGAGAGAATGAAAATCACAATTTTATGACGTCATCAGGAACAGAAAGTCCCAAATTTCTATGGCCGTTCACCCCTTCAGCATTTCGACAGATGAGCACGTACCGATGAACTTTCGTATGACAAAAAGGCTTGGTAAAATAAAAAAAGCACTGAAATTTTTCAGAACTTGAAGATTTTTGGAACTATCAAGGTAGACTCCGTTTTTTCTTGTCTCACGTATAGCTTAAACTGCGAAGCAACTCAGCCTGTTGCATTCCGCGTTCGATGGTTCTGGAAAATTTCGCGACCAACGTCGACCATACATTTGCTCATAGACTAAAACAATATCCGTGGCGTGTGAAATGATTTGTGGACCATTTTTATTGTTTAGAAAACTGGCAATGAATCCACCACACAATCATAGTTTAATCACCTTTTCCAAGTCAGGCCAACGAAAAGTTGTGCAGGATCTGCGTGATCATACACATCTAGAAATGTGACACTTGCTTCTTGAGCGAAGTATCAGGAATCGTAAATGTGGGTGAGCCTTAACGTAAGCAACTGAGGTGTTCGCTTTTCCAGTTCGCTGAATAGATCAGCTATTCTGGTTTAAACTCAGTGGCCTTCCACTATGGGTTGAGAGGAAGCTTATTCACCAATCGATCTTGCAAGTGGGTAGCTGCGCAAGAACTAAATAAATCACCCAAGTGAAAACCAAACACAGGCGTATGCCAGGCGAGTTGGAAACCGTTAGACCTGAAAATAATTGGTTCAGGTTGGCTTCTGACGACAGCTGGTTTCCCTTTTCCTAGATAAAGGAAAAGCAACACTGTTCCTCCAAAATTTTCAAGATTTCCGTAATTTTCTCGTGAAGGAAAATGCATTAATTGTGGCAACCAATTTTTGTGAACACTAGTAAGGCCCATGAAGGTCTCACCTAAAGTTTTATCACTGATGAGCGCCATTTCTGAGTTCAAACTATATTCGCTTCGTTCTTCGCTAACCTGACTGCCTATACTTTTTTCTTCTGTATTGAACTCATTCGACATTACCCTTGACACGTTTTTTCAATCCAAGGAAATGGTGAACATTCAACAATTCTATAGCAATGTTCAAAACGTTAGAATGTACTAAAGACTTGTAAAAGGTACTAACTAGGCATGCAAAGAATGTCCCTTCCCGAACGTGTGGACCAATCATTGAATATTGAGGTGTACTTTTTATTTTTGAAACGTTAATATACAATTGTTCAAGATCAATTTGAATATATATGCACTGGTGCTAGGAGAATCAAGCCAGTGAAATGCCTTCAATACGCATATTGTGAAATGACTCTTGATGTGAAGCTTAAATTATTCTGCTTAAAAATTCAAGGCCCTTCTTTCAACCTTCGCTGAACACCCGACCGCAAAAATAATAATACATTACGGTTGACAAAAGCGTTTCCTTGATTCATACAATTACCGCTACTTTAATATTAGTGTGTAAATCCAACGTACTTGGTATATCGAACATTTCGTTGATGTATGGACAGTCTTTTGACAAAGAAGCTGTCTGTCTTCTTATCTTATTTAAATTATGTACACGTTAATCACTCTGGCCCAGGGGCGCAGCCAGGATTTTTCTAAGGGGGGGGCTGAAGTTATGGAAGCAAAAGCCTTGTAAAGGAAAAATTGCTTGTGATTAGAATAGTCAAGAAAA
>JGI24021J15306_10002831_pt1 | contig 19111 bp, 12 predicted proteins | sample Ectturendosymbi1_FD_15306 | JGI IMG/M metagenome (IMG submission 15306)
CATAAGTTCATCTGACGACAACAACAGAAATGCGGAGCTCTGGTCGGATCACCAATGGAATGCGGAGTGATTGGACAGCACTGCGAGACTCCGTACTTTCATCCCCGACATCGGCACCTGCCCCCGGAATCGGCCTTGTAAGAACAGCCTGGGTCCGCCTTAACCGCCTCCGCACCAGTGTCGAACGTCTTCGGTCCTGTTGCACAAATTTGGTATGGCCAGGGCCGGATTAAATGAACGCGAGGCCCCGGGCAAAGTCGTGACCGCAAGGCCCCCTAAACGCTTAGTGCTACTACGCAGCGTTTCACATGCCCTTGTTTCAACTTTGCAAAAGCGCAGGTCAAAAAAAAAAAACCTGATACGATTTGGCAGCCTATATTCCAGAGACAATTGGGGGTGACTATGCACGGTGGTTCGTATGTGGTTAATTTGATCAAACGGAAAGTTTATCACCAAAATCGATATTTTTGCTACCGTGACAGTGTCACACTATACACAACCATCTTTTTTGTCATAGACTCTCTGACCATCTTCACTGCACAAAGCGTCCATTCACACATGTATTGAGGAAACATATGTCAACACTCTCTCGCAGATCAAAACGTACACCGTTTAGAAAAAATGTTCTCAACGAAATATCACGAAAAAGCAACTTGAGACTTCTACTTGACTTAAGTTTTGCGATGGGAGCTTCACAATAGTAACACCTATTAACTGTTTCGTGATCTAGTAAATATACGATTGAATCATTTAATTGTCGCAAATGACAGTTCGTGTGCCGGTACATGATATTTCTACATAAGAGCCAGGTTAACTGTTCTGGTGTCATACAATGATGAGATTGCAGTTCGCTTGTCCTCGCTCCCTTGCCTGTGTGGAGGCAAGTTGCGCAGAACTTGCTAGCAGATTGCTAGATGAAACTTGCTAGCTGGTTGTTCCAGTGTTGATCTTTATTGCGTAACAATAACATGGCAACAAATCTTCAAACGTTCACTTCAAGTTACAGTAGCAGGCGTTTTTCTGCATTTGACCAGGGCTACCACTGCGGGTTTTTTCCATCAAGATATGCTTTTTTAGTCGACCCGGATGTCTAGGTTTGATCATGAAAATAAGTCTGGTTTTTGAAGTGATATATTCATCAGGACAGTAACTCCAGTGTGTTCAATCATATGAAGATAACTCTATATTACAGTGTTTACACGCGCATATCAGGTGAGAAACTACGCATATCCGATGAAGCAGAACGTGTGCAATCGGTTTCACATCCTCATATAAGGTCATTCTTGGGGTTATATATATTATGTTATTGTCTCTAATGCCAATTGACGCAACTTTTGAAACAAGGGTTGGGACTGATTTTTTAATTTCGGTGTTTCCCTGTGCATACAAATTAAAATACAAATTTCAATCAGAAGAAGAAGGCATTGGGATTAAACTTTTGTGGGATTTTAGATTCCGCCGCAGTTCAAGATTGCACCAAATTTCCCAGTTCAATAACAAATGTATTCCTATAATTAGTGAGAGACATCATCAAGGGAGGATATTGCCAGCGTTATGAAAAACGTCTTGAGCAACAAAAAAGTCGTCCAAATGTTGATGTTTGCCTTGCAGAAGAAAATTGAGAAGGGGAACTACAGTATAAAGCCCCTCCCGGCCAAATTTAGAACATTTTTACCCACGTTTGCAACGCCATAACTCGCCAGCCAATTCAGTTAGAGAGCTGTTCAAATTCTCTAAGGATTCGGCAAGTCTTCTAGCTTCGATTAAAAAAAAAATTCTTTCATTTTTGTTAGGGGTTCTTTTGTGGGGACGTCACGATATGAGGTGTTTTTAAAATTTTGACCAATTTTGACTGGCCCTGGATGCCAATCCAACGAACAAAAATTTCGGTTCAAAATTTGTTTGGAAACTAGATGATGTACCGCGTCTATAGAGCCCTTGATTGACCTTCTAGTATGTCTGGAACCAAAGTTATGGCCAAAAAAAAAACATTTTGCACCAAAATCAGAAAATCGCAGAAAATGCATTGAGTCTTCCACCGGCGTCAATTTGATTTGGGATAACTCGCTGCTAGAACATGCCAGCGAACTATTCGAAGCATCGAAAGACTCTTGAAGTCTTGTAGTTTGCACTGCAATAAAACCTTTTTGAGATTTGGATTCGGGCTTTTCGGCGGGTGGCGTTGGAAAAAGGGTAGGTTTTGCATTTTTTTTATTGCTCTTTTATGACGTCATCACCCGGACAATGGGCCGAAATTGTAGCTCAAAATTTGGTTGTATTCTAAGCTGGAATATGAATCTTTAAAGCCCTTGATGGATTCCTAGCGTTTCTGGGGCCAAAGGTATGGCCAGAAAACCCCATGTCATTGAGGATATGGCTGAGCGATTTCAGGAAATCTACCTAATAAATTTATGCTTTTTTTGCCATAACTTTTGAACCAGAAATGATAGGAAATCGATCAAGGGCTCTGAAGATTCATATTACAGCCTAGAATGCAAAAAAACTTTGATATACAAAATCGGCTTGATTGTTCGACCCCCAGGGGCTGATGACTTCATCCAAAGGTAAACAAATATGCATAAACATCCTCTCATTATGCAAACATCAACAAAAAAACGAGATCTCCAGCTAAAAATTTTTTGCAGGCTAATCTACAAGTCTTCACGAGTTTTTAGAGGGTTTGGACAGCTCTCTGGCTCATTTTGACAGCGAGTTATAGCCATCTCTGGCTCGGGTGCTTTTCTCCTTATTTTGTGGGTGTACAATGTTTACCACTTTTTGGTTTATGATCCATAACTTTGGTTGCAGATATGCTAGAAAGCCAATCAAGGGCAATAAAGACTTGGATGATGGTCTAGTTTCCAAAACCAGCATGAGCGAAAAAATTGGCTTATTGGATTGGCACCTAAGGCAGGGTAAAGTAGGCCAACCCCCCCATACTTGTGGCGCCCCTCAAGAGAACCCCAAACCCAAAACTGAAATTTTTTTTCAGTCGAAACTAGATGTCTTGCAGAATCCGCAGATGGTTTGAACACCTCTCTAGCTCTAGTTACTGGCTAGTTATGGAATTACAAAATTTGGTCAAAAAAGTGGCCGCTGTGGTCAACCAGTATTCGATAATGGTCTCAATTCAAATAAACACACCAGGCGCGGATTTACTACTTTAGGCTGAAAAGGCTTAAGCCTACGGCCCTCAATTGCCGGGTTTCCAACATTTTGGGATCAAGGACAATTTCCAGCATATCTGTTAACAACTATATTTGCATTTTTTTTGGTTCAGCGAAAATTTTTTTCTATGCCGGCAACAAACGATCTCTATATTAGAATAAGCGCGAAAAACTGAAGTGAACGACCATGAGCATTTTCTTTTCATGGCGTTGAAAATTGGTTATTGTTACTTATAATGTGTGGAACAAAACGTCCAAATCCATTTTTCAGATTACACCAGGCCAATGAGCTACTCAATAAATATGTAATGTGAGTGTGGCCAGATAACTTCACCGCTGCCTTTTTCATTGGTTTTTGCTCCTGATACCGAGGGAATTCAGAATAAAGTAATATGTTTATGAATTGAAACAACTTGTTAAATGAATGTAACGAGCACTTGCAGCGCTAATTTCTATGTTATCAGTCGTTGCAAACCTTCCAGAAGTGTCTTCAATTAAAAATAGCCTAGGGCCCGAAAATGCAAATTCGCCTCTGAAGCACACTCGTATGTTTTTGTTCATAACACAAGCTTTCTGGATTTTCATTGTGCGAACATGTGTTTTTTTCGGTGTGCAATCTGGGTTTATTTGAAATCATTGAATGGGAGCCAACAAAGCGTGGTGCTGGTTGTTTCAATTCTTTTAAAGTCACTCAAAAACGATAATTGTCAAAGTTGTAAGTTTCCTTAACGTATATATACTTCGCATTGAACAAAGTCATCAAAAAGCTCTATATTTGTGTATAATATGCATTCAAAATAATATGCAAAAATAAATATTGTGCACAGAATGATAAATGTCTTGGCAATCTGTTTAAACAATTTGACGCTAGAGAAAAAAGTGAGCAATATGAAATAGGAAAGCGTGTTTCTACAAAATTTGCTTTCAACAATTTTCTAGTGCGTTCCAAAATGTACAAATGAGCTGTTCGATTCGTATCTGTGGTAACATTTGCAGCTTTCCAAACTGTGCTTCAGACGCAAGTTGAAAATGTATATTTTGTTAGGCAACATTGCTTATAGTTATGCACTAAAATAAACCAATGACACCAAGATCATTCATGAATTCGTGAAACCAAAAAAATAGTCTCAGCTCAACTTCACAATTCATAATGTTGTACTAACAGGGTGATCAGACTTTAATCTGTTCCTCTGGATCAGTTGATTGACAATTGCAACAAAGATCATCTGATGCAGTGTCTACAGTGAATTAGTGGTTCTGAACATTAAAACGTGACTAAAATATTCTTTCAAAAATACGTTGGCGTATGTCTGGTTAGTTGTCAGTGTCCTGTCATGGAACACCGACTGTTGACGAAACCTTTTGTGCTTATTCAACAAAAAAAACTTACTTCACATCTAGCTCCTCAAAACACGACACCATTGTGTAAATTTATTCACTCACTTGCCAAAACAGGTGACACAGGATTTTCTTGCTTCATTTTTGTTCAATACTTAACACCTATGGCGGTTTATTTGACGGTTGGTCATTTTTTAAATTAAATGAATTTGCTTGTACCGTAATGCCATTAGCCCGATGACACTGGACAACTTTTCCTAAGTGTTCGAAATACAGTAGATTCCAAAGTTTCGTAAAAAATCCAACCGGTGAATCGTATGAAAACACCATTACCGCCAACAGTAGAAATATTTACCGCTGCTTACTTTTTCAAATTTGTAGCGTTAGTGTGTACAAACAGTGCTCGGGTTGATTGTTTTTCCAATAAATGCTTCATTGTCACCTCGTGGTGAGTATATTGGCAACGATGCGCCAACACTGCGACAAACAGCTCGGGTTTTCAAGACTTACTACTGAGCGTTATGCACCAATATAGCAAGAATTTTCACGTAGGTGGCAAGCCCAAACATACTGTAAAACATTGTCTTCTAAAACATGACCTCATTTGTGAAGTCATTGTCTTGCTGTAATCACTGCTTCCATACTTGCCAGAGATTTGCAATGCTTTTGTTGAGTCCTTATACAAGAATTTTGCTGTGGGATAGCCAGCATGTCAAAAAGGCCAAAACGCACTTCAGCTCAGGAATTATTGTCACGCTCAATCCAGTTACTCCAGTCATCTATGCATTATCCATCAAGTACGTTAAACACTGATGATTGGGGTGAAATAACCGGAACGCTTCTTTTTCGCAGCAACTGCAATTTAGTTTCAAATTCTGCAAAACAATCCACAAGAAAGCTTAGAGGTCACTGCCTTGTCTTATGCATGCTGTAAGTCACACATTGGCGTTATAGCCACTCATTTTCAACAAAAAAACATTCAACAATGTTGCCTCTTCATTTTTACTTTATAAAAGTCGGATTGGTGCCTATTAAGCATGCAAGCCGCTGGAAAGTTTTTGAACAACAAACAAACCAGGTGGATCAACTGATTTACACAAAACTGCATTATTCAAATTTAACGTATGGAACGCTGTGTATCTCAAAGCGTTGTAAGTCAAACATGGAATGTATTCCAAGTAACATGGACATTCAATTTCACTTCATGCTCTGTAGATGAAACAGTTTTTAACAAAATACATATGTTTCAATTGCTTCGCACATGCTGGAATATCACCTACATTTTCGAAATTATGCAATTTTGAACATACGATCTTGATGAATTAGGGAAATTGGTATGAAATCAACAATACCCATTTAAGAAACGTCACCTTTTTATTGTAATTGATGTTGCATTGACTTAGGTCATGCAAATTGTTTTCTTTCAACGAAATTAAATTAATTTATTATTTATCAATTCATCGCTCAACCAAAAATATAGCATCACACAAGGAAATATTTTGCGCATTACAATTTTGCAGTAAGTTCTCAAGTGTGGCAAATGTGAAACTCCTTACCGACATATGGTAAAAATTGCAGTAGTTGAAAATTCTGATTATGAGGATGTTGAAACTTATGTTTTATCATGCAACGCCACTGACGAAATGATAACAACAGTCACGACGACTGAAAATACTAATGCACTACAATACAGTAAACACGTACAACCAAGAAAATTAATCAATATGTCACCCGAAACAAGTAGTGTCAATGCTGGTTTGAAGTTTTGATCGCTCTTATCAAAAGAGAGCATCGAACCTCCATGCACTCCTGTGCTTTAGGATCAAATGATGGCCAATAGCTACAAACACCAGTTGACGTAGTTTATATAAACATTTAGCCGCTCTGAACACGAAAGATTGGAAAAACATTTCGGCAATGAAGCAGCTATTTTCAAAAATTTTGTTTGGCGGTCACATTAAACGATGATTGATTGCTAATACGTTACCTTAATTTTTGAAAATTATACAAAATGCATGAGACCTTTCTGCATAAAAGTGACCTGCACTCAAGACGTTCTATTGAAACGAAGTGTTGCTGCAAACAAATAAATAAAATATGTTGATGTTGTGTATATAATGAAATATTTTGATGTTCGTTTTCTCAAAATACAGTGCATAAGCTATCATGTTGCTAATATCTGGTTTCCTGAAACGTTTTTGATAAACAATTGTTTAGCTCTCAGTGTCCTCTCGTCGTATGTAAACTTTTGCACAAATATATTTTGTGTTTATAGTATTTATAAGTAACAACAAACGTATTACTTCACATCAGGCTTCTCAGGGCGGCGCAGTCAACAAAACAACTATTACTAGAGATATAATGATGACAGCTATGCAAGACGAGTCAAGGAATTCAGGTGAACAGCATGAAACTTGAATAGCAGTTAACCGTAAACAATTGAGTTGGGCGTCTTCATTCCTAAAAAATAAGTTTCATTTCCTCGCTGTCGCAAAACGCGTTGTACTGCAAACACAAGACGGTAATAACATTGCGCTTCGAAAGTCTACCTAAAGGTAAATCACGTCGTTGGAGGATTTTAATGCAGTTGCTTTCAATTCACTGCAAAACTTAAGGCCTTGCTTTGAAACTTTTTTTTCAAAATGGCAGCTTGAGTATGGAATAATTGAATTTTTTCCGATGTATTTACTGCACTCAGAGGCACATGCATTTCTAAAATATTTTTCATGGCCGAAGCGTTTGATCATTTTCAACAAACATATAATTTAACGTCATTCCGTCAGCGTGCAGATGATTCCTTTTTTGAATAAAATATGTATTCTAAGGTTACCAAAATATGTAATTCGGTAAAAGGTTGTGCATCCAATTCAAAACCAACTTGCTGCTGTGTTTCCTAACCAGGTTTTCATTCTTTTGGAAAGATCGAAATTCGACACACATTCTGTGTACAAGGGAGCGCGTGTAAAGCTGCAACCAATTTGACACAAAGAAGTATATCAAATTTGAGGAAATTTGGTGCGGTTAAAAATGTTTAAACACAGTGGAAAAATAACAAAGTAAAAGAAAAAAAATGGATGTGATACAAAAGAATACCAAAACAAAATCTGCTGCACGCAGTGTAATTTCATGCCAATATAGGGATGGGCAACTGAAAGAACAAAAAGCTAAAGCAAAGATACAGAGAAAATAAACAAAATTACAACATTGAAGTTACTAAAACTATCTGCATTCAATTTTTGATGTTGAAACTGTTACAGAAGCAGACTTATTGAGGCGTTCTGACGCTAGATTTTGATGAGTTGAACTTCAACACATCCGAACAAAAAATGAAGTAAAGAAACGACGAGCAAATAACTGTCAAACGGTCTCTTAACAGCTCAGTGATTTCTTATTGATTTTTATATGAGACTTTGTTGTTGGCGCTTTATAACTGCAATGGTCTTGTAGCGCCACGACTGAGTTTGAGGCGGGAGCTACTGATACGTCCACGTCGTCCGCCTGGGTAGCACATCTGAGCTAGCGAAATCAGTAGCAACATGCATAGCATGGATACCAATGGTCAAACACCAGGGATTCCTACTGGGAATAATTCATCTGCGGCAAGCCATACCCAAAATCACAGCCCGTCCTTGTCAGGACGAGAAGCAAGTGCTTCTGGCTATGAACCGTTGGTCATTCTACAAATTAATCTTGAAGGATGGACAGCTGCAAAGCGAGAGTTGATTCAGAAAACTACTCGTGAAATGAACGTCACTGTTTTACTAATTCAAGAGACGCAGCAGACTATGACTGACCAACTCAAGTTGTACGGGTTCACCCTGGCTGGTCACATCTCAAGGGAACATCACGGCATCGCCATCTTTGTACGATCCTCCATCTTGTTCTCACTTGTTGGTTATTCTAATGCAGGGGAGCCTACCCAATGGATAACTATCACTATTAATGGAATCAGTATCTCAAACGTCTATCACCCTCCACCTGCCGTTTTCAATGTATAACTGTTGCGTAGTGCTTCTGATCAGTGCATAATCTCCGGGGATTTCAATTGTCGGCATGAAAATTGGGGTTACCTTGACTCCAATCAAAACCTTTTGGCTGACTAAACCTGCACCAATAACCTTCACACACTTTACGATCCAAAATAACCGGCCTCATTCCAATCACCAAGATGGAACTCCGGAACAAACCCAGATGTAACTTTCTCGACACGTATACGAGGAACTATAACTACAAGGGAAGTCCTCGAACAGTTTCCTCACTATCAGCACCGCCCTTCGTTGATCCGTAAATGCCACTGATTTCTTTCACTAGAAGCGCTCCAATACCCAGATTGAACTTTAGAAAAGCAGATTGCGAAAGATATAAAGACCTAACCAATAACCTTGCCGATGGCCTTCCTACACCAAGAATGGATAATACCAATTTTTGCCTACAAACAGTTCACACAGACCTTGAAAACTGTTGCCAAACAAACAATCCCTAGAGGCTTTCGGAAAAGTTATATCCCCACATGGGATGAAGAGTGCAGTCGACCATACAAAGAATATCTGAATGCAGACAGCCCAGATACCATCCAATCCTCGACGTCAGCATTGACAGATCTATTAGACAAAAAAAGACATGATCTCTGGATTGACACGGTCAGTAACATCGATTTCACTCACACATCAAGAAAAGCTTGGAAGACTGTAAAACGCTTAACTGGCACTGTTTCCGCTAAGACGATGTGTCCCATCTCCCCAGACGACATTGGTAGACAAGTCGTTCGAAATGGTCTTACCGAATCTAAAGACAGAACGTTTGAGAGACAAATAATTAAAAAACTAAAGACACTACAATTGTGCAATGCTGATAACCCTGACCTGCGCAAGCAGCTCACCATTGAAGAGGTTAAGGATGATCTCAATCAGCTTAAACTTTGGAAATCTCCTGGCCCAGACAGCATCCATAATGAATTCTTGGTCAACCTTGGTGAAAATGTTATAACCTGGCTAACACTGTTTATCAACACATCTTTCTATAATAATCGTATTCTAAGGATGCGGCTCAGAGCATCTGCTATAGTCCTACTGAAACCAGGGAAAGTAGATACTTCTCCGAAGAGCTATCGCCCCATCTCCCTCGTCTGTACCACATTCAAACTTACAGAACGCATAATCCTAAACCGAATCAACTCCATAGTTGAACAATTCTTACCTCACGAGCAGGCGGTGTTTCGGAGAGGGCGCTCTCTGGTGGACCAAGTTGCTTGTCTTACGCAGAACATCGAGCAAGCGTACGACGACAAAAATGTCGGCGGAGCTATTTTTCTCGACCTCACGGCAGCTTACGATACTGCATGGCATCTCGGTCTACACCTGAAGCCCTTAAAAGTACTAGCATGTCAACCCATGATTAACTTCATCATGGAACTGCTGCACTCGAGATCCTTCGTGCTATACACCAGCGACGGACAAGCAAGTCGCCCCTTCAGAACCAAAAACGGAGTCGCACAAGGATCTGTTCTCGCCCCTTGCTTGTACAACATCTACACAGCAGATTTTCCGGAAACGTCGGCCAAGCGGTCCATGTACGTTGATGACGTTGCTCTCACCGCCTCGGCCCCCACATTTAGGGAAGCAGAACTTGCTTTATCACACGATATCTCTGTTCTTAATGCTCACCTGACTAAGTGGAACCTCAGGCTCTCAGTTGAGAAAACTGTGTGCTCCGTCTTCCACCCGAAGAACCACTCAGCCAACTATCAGCTGAATGTCAAATTCAAACCCAATGTGACAGTGAAGATTGACTCATATTCATCATATCTCGGCATATGCTTGGATCGCTCTCTGTTGTTCAGGACACAATTAAACACACTCAAGAAGAGAGCTTTGTCACGTGTGGCACTCATCAAGCGACTGGCCGGTGTCGGTTGGGGAGCTTCCTTCAAAGCTCTTAGAATCTCTTGCTTGGCACTTGCATTTGCTCCGGCAGAGTACTGTGCCCCAGTGTGGTGCCGCAGCGCTCACACAAAACACATTGATGTGCTATTAGACGAGTCGATGCGTGTTATCACTGGCTGCCTACGAAGCACTCCCTCTTCCTTCTTGCCCATTCTATCTGGCATTACCCATCTGAGACAAGGCGCAGTGCTTTATGCTTGAGACTTTACACCAAAGCCCTCAATCTGAAACATCTTCTACACGAAACTCTGTACCTAAAACCTTCTCCTAAACGTCTCCGCTCCAGGAAACCTCAACGCTCCTTTGTGGAATTGTTGTCAATTAACGGGGAACCAACCACACCAATCCCTGCCGCTCTCCAATCCTTCATTCTTGCATTCGGACCACAACTACCAGGTTGCGACCTCCCCAGAAATGTCAGGGTTCAGCTCAACCGTCTGACGACTGTAGTTGGCCGATTTGGGGCCAATATGAAATCAATGGGCCTGTGCGGCTCAGATTTGTATGAATGTGGCAAGGTGCAGACTGCACACCATATCTTGCATAATTGCACCAAATTCAAACCTCCGTGCCACATCAATGAGGTGGATAACCCTGCTATTTTGGAATACCTTACACAATCAAAGATCTGACCAACATGTATTCCTGTTTGTGTATTGGAAAGAAGAAAGACTGAGTTGTACAATTTCTGGTTTCATTACACTCGGTTTGCTTTTACGTTCTGGGTGTGTTCCTTGCAGCTTTTCCGCACGCCGTGCGCCTGGCAAGAAGGCTACAGTACCAATTAACAAGGTCTTGGTAAGACTCGGCCAAGTCGAACTCTCGCCCTACAGCACCGAAGCGGACGCACTTACCACTAGACCGGGCGGCCCAAACACTTCAGTGCCATTTCACGACTGAGAAAAAGAGACTAAAACGGTAACACGTCTCCTTCTGATCAGCAATAAAATCAACGCCGCGCCATCAATTACTAATCAGCGTTCTAGCGGAACAAGTTCCTCACAGAAAATCTCGGTATTTAGTTCTTGATTCTGAAACTCTTTAGTTCTTGTGCAATTACGCTATCAATTTGTTGCAGCAAACTGGAAAAAAGATTTTGTAAAAAAACAGTTTGAAACATTATTGATTTCATTAATGGTCAGCAACAAAATATAAGTAGGTATGAAAATGTCAAAATAATTAATAATGTCATGTTCCACAGCTTTAGATTTGCATCTCTGATTTTCTAACTCATTGCAAACGGGGCTGTTGGTAAAGATGACGTTTTGCAATTCACCCGGCCTGTCTGTGTGGTTTAATAGCAGCAGTCTCTTTTAAACTTACAAGACAATGCGTCAAAACTTTATTGTGCCTACTTGCACAAGTACGGATGTGCATTAATGATGCTGGTAATTACGACCGTTTTCAGCAGTAACAGCTACCTAAATATGGCGTTTTATCCATGTTTTCTCCATTTTTGAACACGACATGGGACTAGCGTGTGTGTATTTTGATTCAAAAAGATAACAACCTAGTGATTAAGCAAAGGCCTACCAGTTTCGTAGCACTTTTGGAAGCACCAATGTGTTCTTTTGACCTAACCATAACCCAGTTTTTACACAACTAATTTAGCGCAATGTACTTGCGTGCAAAGTAAGACTGCAGGTGAGTTGACATAGGAATCACACCACGCCTTGAAGTAGCCAATTTACCTTTCAAACACATTCATTCACTTTAAACCAATGGTGTAAGACAGGGGTTCCCAGCTTGTGGTAGTCGTACCACTAGTGGTACGCAAAAGTCATGTAGGTGATACGCGAGTAACTTCCATTTTTTTTCAAAGACCTGTAGTCACAGCTATCTAGTTTATGCATCGAGCTTTGTTTCGAAATAAATAAATTTTCCGGCAGCCTGCTATTCCTATTTCATAGCAATATTATGATTTTCGATGCGCTCTTAGCAAATTTACGTCACGCATCGACCAATTGCTGGAATGTAAACAAAAACAAAAATCTCATTGTATTTAGTTGGGGTCTTTTATCGTAATTTTTTATTTTTATTATTCTTCTGAATAAACTAAGGTTCGATCAAATTAGTTGTTCCGGAAGAAGTTGTACGCGTTGAAAATACGGGGTGAAGTGGAACGACATCGTAAGTGTTGGGGATCTTACACTGAAAGAAAATTGGCCGTCGTGTGTTCAAATGTAGTTGTTGTCCACCTTCACGAACTTTCAGCACAGCTGGAAACAGCTGGCGCAGTATGCATTGTTAGCTTAAGTGGTTTTGAATCGGGTCCTTTTTGCTGATTATTTGCGTGTTTGGTAGTGCCTCAGTGGTCTTCAACGTCCTATAAACATATCACGTCATGCATCAGTACAAGATGACAATGTACCTCAAAGGCAAGTGAATTCACTCTATCGTTCAGCACAGCAAACCTGTTTTGTTTGCTGAGACACTTCGGTCATTTTTTTGAAACATTTTGGTCGCTGAGACATTTCGCTTTTTTGCAACGTAGTGGTATTAAAATTTGTCGTAACACCATTCATTGGGTCCATATTTCTGACCGAATTGACTTAATTTTTTTCGGTCATTCAGAAAAATGTTCGTTCTGTGACCGAAAATCAACCGACAAAAAAACAGCAGTAAAGAAAATCAGAGACACATATCTCAGTTTTCTTCTGCGATAAAAAACACTCTGCATGGTGTCTACTCCAAGCAAATTTGTGCCTGTGCATTGCGGTACATCTGCACAAAGTCTAAAAAACGCTTCCGCTTTGCTTATAGCTTTGTCTATCGAATTTAGCATTACTTTACATTTACAGGAGGCAGGTGTCGAGCTTCTGACTTCGTCACGATATTAGATGCATTGATTAGACTTCAACTGTATGCCTTTATGCAATGATGTGTATCATTGTCAGCATTTTCATCTGTTCAGTTCATCTGTTTGATCTCCCACTTTCTAAAGTTTATGCATGACGAAACTCGAATATAGCAGTTGGGCTGGATGCTTTGATTCAGTGTTTTTTCATCTTCAGTACTGAGTGTGTGCACCAAACAACACCTAGGCTGTGATGCGTTGTCTGAATATTTCTGCACATTAACGTTCTCTTCACTGCCTTCCTGACATAGAACGTTTGTGTTTACTAAGCACATAAGTTAGAAATGAAATACGCGGTCCATTGCACATCCAATCACACGATCAACAATATGAATATTTGTTTAAATTTTTTCTCCAGAACAATTGGGATAAAATATGTGCAGCGGAATGTCAACGGTTTCAACCAATGTTGTTGTCATAATCCTTATAAATTATTATCTAAATCTAGTGTGTGCATTGCAATAGTGAAACCACGTTTATCCGGTTTTATATATTTTCAGAAGAGTTAACTTCAAACCAATGCATTCACAAGTGTCGACTGACATAAAAAATGCTTTGCTGTAAAATGTAGCGCTCAAATTTTAACACATTACACGCAACAGGCAATTGACATCATTTTGAAAACTTTTTTTCAAGACTTTTTCACTTTGAAGGCTAGCCAAAAATTTCCATTGTGACGGTACATGACACCATATGTCTAGAGTGCACAATGGAAAAGTACTTAGAAAAGGCAGCTACACAAGCAAAAAAAACTGAAAGTGGTTGAACGGGGAATCTCCATCTTTGCGTGCAATTGCGGAGTTGGCGTTCTTTACCCTGCGTGTTCGCATCTCCAAGGAGCTGTAAAAGCTTGGAAATAAAACCCAAAGTCTTCCACAGGATATCACCACAACGACAGGCAAGGTCAACCAAGCGTAATTTCTCAAGATGGTTATCGACATCCAGGACAACAGACTGACTGGAAAAATGAACTAATCTATGAGGAACCTGCCTATGAGGAACCAATTCCAGCACAAGTGGTACGAAGATGTTAGTGTTTTGGAATGCATAATGTTACGCCTGAATATATCATAAACATGCTTAAATGACTCTTTCACCAATACAAAAATATTGTGATAACATCATTTGCTTGCCTTGCTACATCAAAGGAGATGCAAAGTAATTAAAATTAAACTAATATCCAACTATAAGCAAAATATTGTAAACAAAAGGGTGAACATGATCTTTCTTTTGTTTTTGCACACTAATCTTTCAAGTATTGCCATAGATAAAATGAATTCACGGAAGGCTTTACTGTACGTAAAAGAGTTCAATGCAATATAAATTTTTTCCTAGTTTTTTGGTCTACTATCGTAACCGGGGACGTAGAGAGGGGACAAAGGGGCAAAATTTCCTGTGCGCCCAAATGTCCCAATACTGTCACAAGTACATTCTTCAATACAGTACATTTTTGCTTTTGGTTCAACAGTAATGGCCGAAACAACACAATTTTGGTAAAAATCAAGTCCCGCAAAAGGAAACTTTAGTCGTTGTGAATGAAAGCCATAACTCGCCAACCAATTGAGCTAGCGAGCTGTTCAAACTCTCTGATGATGCGAAATGTCTTGTACTTACGATAAAAAAAATTGTGGAAACTTTGGAATTGATTTTTTTGTGGGTGACGTCATAATTTGGGTAAATTTAGTTTTTTCGATGATATCATCGGGCCTTGGACCCTAACCGTAAAAAGCAATTTAATATTTCTTTTTAAAAAAAAACTTGGGAAAAATCCGTATCTTCAGAGCCCTTGTTTGGGCTTCCAGCGTTTGTGGTTCCAAGATTATGGCCGAAAAAACTCAAATTAATTATTTGCCTAGCGACCCTTTAACAACCGCTTGCGCCACTTTGCCCCAATACAACTCACCAGCCGGTTGAGCTAGAGCTGTTCAGACCCTCTGAAGATGAGGAAAGTCTTGTAGTTCAGATTAAAAACAAATTGGAAAGTTTTGGAAGTAAGTATTTTTGTGGATGACGAAATATGTTGGGTAGTTTTGCACTATTTTGGCTCATGTTACCGGGCCCTGGGCCCCTACCCCTAGAGGGAATTATTTTTTTTCTTTCGTCTTAAAAAGCCATGTAAAATCCGCATCTATACAGCACTTTGTTAGCTTTCTAACGTTTGTGGTTCGAAAATTATGGGCAAAAAATTACAAATAATATATTCAATCCCATAATAAGTCCTTGAGAATTGGCTAATGATTTATCGATTTTTTGCCATAACTTTCCAACCACCAACGCTAAAAGGCCAGTCAAGGGCACTAAAGATGTGGATTGTGCCTAATTTTCCGCAAAAGAAAAAAAATTCGTATTTGGGTTTTGCGCCGAGGATTCGATGACCTAATCCAAAAAGCCCTAAACCTGTGTCATCACCCACAAAAATTCAAATCCTAAACATCACAACTTTTTCAACTGAAACTAAAAGATTTTCCACCTGACAGGGTTTTAACAGCTCTCTAAATCAATCTGCTGACGAAATATGGCCAAACAAAAACTTGCGGAAATAAGGCGAATCCCGGTAGCATAAGGGTGAATTAATTAACTTGTTATTTTCTGGCCATAACGTTTGAACCACAAACGTCAAGAGGCCAATCAAACCCTCTGCAAAGTCTGGATTTTCTCCTGGTTTGATAAAGGAAAAAATTAAAAATTCACTACTGCGGTTGCGGCCCAGGACCAAAAGAATTGGGCCAAAAAGACCTGCACCTTCGCCTATTTATGACTTCTCCAAGAAACACCTAAAATCCAAAATGTCGCAATTTTTTATGAGAAGTAAAATCTTTCCGCATTTTTAGAGGGTTTGAAGAGCTCTCTATCACAATCGGCTGGCGAGTTATGGCGGAATGTGTTGGCGCCATTTTGCGCCAATATTTTTGCGTACGCGGGTTTTAGTAGCAATAGGACAAAATTCCTCATGTTGACGTCCATTCGAATGACCGGTTTTCCTGAACCTGGAATTTCGTTTGAAACAACACATGAAAATAAACTTTGTGTTTAGAATGATCTCCAAATGAATAAAAAAAACAATAGAAAACAGAGTTCATTACATCAGGAGCTATTACTTCGATGTGTTTCGGATCATGCTTGTGCCGCAGCATATTTTACCTGACATGGATTTTTGTGTTGACTTCGTGTAGATCGAAACTGGTCAACTTACAACTGTTTCAAATTTCATGAAAGATTCTGTACTATGTCTTGTGGCCAAAGGATGTTTAAATAGTTACTAACTGAGGAACTGGCTGATTTGCAAAAATTTGCTTGAAACGCATTCAACTCACCAAGGCCAACTTNAAAAATGACATTTGTTTTGCTGTATTTGATACAGATTAGTTAAGATTATTNAATTTCGTTTTTCAACTAAATTTNNTGAAAATCTGCTTGCAAAATTCGACGCTGGGCAAAAAATGTGCATCATGTGTTGGGAGATCGTGTTTCTGCAAACAATTTGCTTTCCACAATTTTTCAATAAGTTCCAAATTGCACCAAAGAAAATGGTAGGTTCTGAATTGGGGCCATATCTACTGCTTTTCAAATTGTTTCTCAGAAGCAAATTTAACGTCTTGTTTGTTAGAAAGCATCACTTACAGTTATGTACTGAAATAAGCATATATCACCGACGACACACATATTCGTAACTAATGGAACAACTTTAAGTTCAACTTTGCAATTCATGATGCATTAATAACACGTGCATCACACTTTCAGTGGTGCATTTGTTCAGTTGATGGGCATTTGCAACAACGACCAATTGATGCAATCTCTACATAGAGTTGAACTGTTCCGAACAACAAACAGTGGCAAAAATTTGTTCTTTCAAAAATATGTTGACATAGGTCTGGTTAATTGTCAGCGTCTTGTCACAAGACATCCTGTCAAGACTGTTGCTGAAAATTTTTGTGTTGATTCACCAGAAACAACAAAGCTCTAACTTCACAGCTATCCTCTCAAAATGTTGGGTTGTCCGCAACAAATGTCGGTCCTGAAAATTCTGTCAAAATGCTATACAAGAATTACTGTTGTCCTTTAAATGCTTTCCAAACAAACCAAAAACGCAGTACCGCATTGTGCAAATTTATTCACACACTTGCAAACACAGAGACACAAGTACAAACAGAATTTTCTTGCTTCATTTCTGTTCAAGTGAAACTAAAACTGTTTGTAGCGAACGATTCAACTACTGCTGTTGTTCCTTTACTATCTCAAAATTTCGGCATCCCATTTTCGCTGTAACAAAGTGCTTTTTCTCCATCAAAAAGTGCTTTCGTTGAGGCGTTTTGGCCATTTCTGCCAATTAAAACCAACCTTCGTCCACCAAAAATTAAAACCAACCTTCGTACTAATTCTTACTCCAGATTGCACCAAAATCTTTTGTGGGTCATTACTAGATTTCACGGGTTGATTTTGCTACTGCATTTCTAAAGAGATACTCATTGCCCCTTGTAGTTGTTTTCTTTTTTTTTGACTATAATTTCCTTTCAATTTGGTGTGAATGACCCCCTGATTATGAAATATCGGAAAAAAATGTCTGCAATAAAGCAGCCATTTTCACAATATTGTCTGGCGGCCACGTTAAAGGACGAGTGAATGTTACATTTCTCTGACATTTGAAATATATTCAAAATATATGAGTACCCCCTGTGAAAACCAATGACCTGCAATCAAGACGTTTTGTTGAACCTAAGAATTGCTGCAAACTTTTGTACAAGATATTTCGATGTGGACGCAGTTTGTCATGTTCCTAATATTTATTTTTCAAACATACTTTACCGAACGCTTTTTAAGCTCTCAGTGTCCTGTCTTACTTCACTAACTTTTGCATATATTGATTTTGTGTTTACTCATCAGTAAGAACAAAACTCTTACTTTACATCAGGCTCCTGAAAACATTATGGTCACCACAAGAACCGTTACTAGAGATATAACGACGACAGCAATGCTACAAGAGCCATCCAAGACAGGTAAATTGCAAGCAACGTCAGTAGCACTTGACTGTGGTATTAGGTTAGCCATCGTCGTTCAATATAAGATAAACTGGGATTCCTTACTGTCGCAAAAGGTTTTCAGAAAACACAAAACGTTAATAATCAATCTAACAACAAATCACGTCGGTAGTGGTTTTCAATGCTGCTGCTTTCAACACACTGTAATAAGCTTGAAAGACTAGCTGTGAAACGTTATTGCAAATGGTAATTACGATTAGTGTTCCCAACCCGGGTTTTCCCGAACCCAAAACCCGTTTTTTGGTTATTTCTACTACCCGAAACCCAGGTTTTTTCCACTACCAGACAGGGTATTTTAAACATCCAGGATTGCGGTTGAATTAAAATATTAGTAATTCTGACAACACTGAAGTTGCAGATTGGGCGTGTAACGGCCAAATTAGCACGTTTGAACTCTCCAACTATTACCATGATGCACGAGGTGTGGGTTTTGCTCAGTGACCATCGTACGTTTTTTTGGGTCCGCTTAACTTTTCGTTCAATTGACCTATTTATGCGGATCGTGACGTAATTTTGCACATAATAGGTATCTACGCGAACATTTGCCTTTTCACTAACTTAATTATATAACTACCACGTGAGTTAGTTCTTCAAAAGCATGCTGCGGTTTCGTAGTTACTAGTTAGTTCATTTATAAGCTGTTATGTATTAGTCATATACAAGCTCACACTTAAAAGCACTAGTGTTTCTGTATGCTTTCGAGAAATCAGTCGACTGCCATCTGCTTTCGTCTTTTTGCGATGATTCAAACTTGCACATATCTCTATTCAA
>JGI24021J15306_10002832_pt1 | contig 19110 bp, 4 predicted proteins | sample Ectturendosymbi1_FD_15306 | JGI IMG/M metagenome (IMG submission 15306)
TACACAACGTCAAGTAAGTGCCAGTCTATGGAATGCGAGAGCATATAGTAGAAGGAGTACATATATTAAAAGTGTATATAAACATTACACTGTTACTGACATGAAGATTACATAGCGGACATAAAGGTATTTGCACGGCAAGCCCTCACCACCACAGTTTGTGACAAACTGCTAAATGCGAAAGGCACCCAGTAAGAGGAGGCACAAGCAGTCGCTGCCTCCGTTCGTGACTTTCCCCTGACGTGAAGAAGAAATACGCAAATTCAGATGTATTGGCTATGAAAATGAATAAAATCATGCAATAATTGCACCTTTTCAACATGAAAGGACAAATTTTTATTCAATTTGTTATCTTGGATCCCGAATTCGTTTTGCACATTTCATGATTATGGAAGGGAGGAACTCCCTTCCTTGCCTCCCCTGACGGTCCGTCACTGACTTTTTATCATTCAGATTTTTGAACAACTTTCTCGCCCTGAAAAACACAGTTGCCCTGAAACTTTCCACTGTGTTGAAATACATTTTATCTTTCAGGATTTTTGAGAAACTTGCGCTTGCCCTGAAAAACAGAGTGTGTTTTGAATTCACTGTATTGAATATATATTTTTTATCATTCATAATTGTGAACAACTTGCGCTTGCCCTGAAAAACAGAGTTTGCCCTGAAATTTTTCACTGCATTAAAATATTTTTTACCTTTCAAGATTTTTGAGGAACATGCGCTTGCCCTGAAAATTTTCACTGCATTGAATATAGTTTTTATATTCAAGACTTTTCAGCAACTTGTGCTTGCCCTGAAAAACAGAGTGTGCCCTGAAATTTTTCGCTGCATTGAAGTATTTTTATCTTTCAGGATTTTTGAGGAACTTGCGCTTGTCCTGAAAACAAAGTTTGTCATGAAATTTTTCACTGTATTTAATACACTTTTTACATTCAGGATGTTTCAGCAACATTTGCTTGCCCTGAAAAACAAAGTGTGCCCTGAATTCACTGTATCGAACATGTATTTTTTATCATTCATAATTTTGAACAACTTGCGCTTGCCCTGAAAAACAGAGTTTGCCCTGAAATTTTCACTGCATTGAAGTATTTTTTAACTTTCAGGATTTTTGAGGAACTTGCGCTTGCCCGGAAAACAAAGTTTGCCATACAATTTTTCACTGTATTTAATATCTTTTTACATTCAGGATGTTTGAGCAATTTTTGCTTGCCCTGAAAAACAGAGTGTGCCCTGAATTCAGTGAACTGAATATGTATGTTTTATCATTCATGATTGTGAACAACTTGCGCTTGCCCTGAAAAAAAACAAAAAAAACAGAGTTTGCCCTGAAATTTTTCGCTGCATTGAAATATTTTTTATCTTTCAGGATTTTTGAGGAACTTGCGCTTGCCCTGAAAATTTTCACTGCATTGAATATAGTTTTTATATTCAAGACTTTTCAGCAACTTGTGCTTGCCCTGAAAAACAGAGTGTGCCCTGAATTCACCGTATTAAATATATAGGTTTTAACATTCAGAATTTTGAACAACTTGCGCTTGCCCTGAAAAACAGAATTTGCCCTGAAATTTTTCACTGTATTGAAATATTTTTTATCTTTCAGGATTTTTGAACAACTTGAGCGTGCCGTGAAAACAGAGTTTGCCCGTCCCCCCGCCTCGTACGCCACTGGCTGTGACTATAAACACTCAAAATCAGCCGAGTGCGGGTGGTTCACTAATAAGCAGTTCAGCGCAGTCACAAAGTACGAGCAGGAAGAAAACCTCGTCAGTTTGTCATAGAGATAAAAATCGATGTCAACGATTGTCAACGGCAAAATACGATGAAGAAGCAAAAGCGTTGTGACGCAAAAAATCAACAAAACAATTACTCCGAAGGAATGGATCAAAAACGAGTAAAGCGGAAACATTGTTACAATTATGCTGAAATATTTGATAAAACCAGGTTTATTCTTGTTCAAATGCTTCTTTATAAACGTTTGTAAATACACTCTGAAGACTTTTCATTAAGAACAGTAAATGGATTGTTGACAAAAAGCAATTCAACGAAGCGTTTTTTCTAAAATGTTTTCAAAGACCACAATTTCTGTTGTTGAATAGCGTGTTCTGCGCCTCACTTCAATAGTGCATCTTGCTACTGCATTTCCTTTTATTGACTGCAATGTGAATTATTATTTGTATTTCAGGAAGTCGATTTCACGTTGCACTGCGCATACTCAGTTCTGAGGATAGTCGGCAAAATTTCTCGAAAGATTGCAGCAACTCTAGAGCTTTTCATTTTTGCGCTTTTAATGTGTATTAAAAGATGGTCGTTGTCTTCGTGGTCCATTATTGCCTTAACATTGGCGATTCAAACCTTTGATTACCTGGATCTTGAAGTTTGCATCGTTAATGCTTTACAACTCTCTTCCGGCCGAGGCTTTCTATATCAGGGTTTGAACAGGCCACCAACAGAAAAACTCGCAGTCTTGAGCAATAAGCGATGCCAAACTGCAAAATGGTTATTAACATGCGACAAGGAACAACTGCAAATAAGTTGTGATGAATACATACTGCAGCACTATTGTTTCATCTTCATGCAGTTATGTGCCAACAATCTCAATGTTCATCTATCTGCGTTTGTTTAATGATAATGTTCTGAAAAGCGCAAAAATGCATTTCAAGAAACTACAGAAATACAGGTCAGCATCTTCGTGTTAACTTCGTGGAAACATCACTTTTTCATTCAACACGAATCCTCGTCGAACAGTTTTCCCTAAGCGACGAAACGTAACACGTGACAGCATCTACATGTATCACTAAAATGCACCAAAGTATTGCAAACTTAATTTTGCTAAAGAATCAAAACGTAGCTGCACTGTAGTTTGGGAAAATGTTGTGCTGCATCTGGTGTATTTTTTGGCGTATTATTCTATTTACATTAATTTTGTATTAATTATTGTTTTATTTCATCTACTTCTTGCTGATTTCGTGTTGTGCAAAGGGTGTAGTACCAACTGAAATCAGCTTTTGCTGGGATGAAACGAAAACATATGCCACGTAAACACTAAATCTACCACAGTTATATATCTACTTCCACTGCTGCAAAGATGACTCATAAAAGATCCACACAAATCTGCAATCTCTAACAACTAAATCTAACCAAACATTGAAAAGTTTTTATTATATTTTTTATGGAGCAAAATTGGTTTTCAAACGTGCTACGTTTTTTGCGAGAACGCACGACAAGAGAAACAATGAAATATGGCAAACATCATTCACCGTTAGAGAAATCACAACATGTTTCAGTGTCTGCAGATATTACACTTGCACATATACAATTGCGCAGCCAAAGAAAAGAAGCAACATCGCATTTTGATTAGTCCAGGTAAAACAATACGTTCTGAAAGAAAAGTAAACAACCTCAGACCTACTCCATGAGATGCAGTTAACCGAAAATTTTGCCTTGAGCAGACACGATATGTGTCCATTGAAAACAAATAATGCGGCTTCGAACTCAAAATAGAAATAGCTATAGACAGATTGGCGACGACATTTGCTACAAATTCTGATGAAAAACATAGATCTTTTAACACCTCAGATTGGTCGACTTCGTCTCCAAGAAAATCTACAATGTACTGTATACATTTTTATCACACGATCACCCGGATGTTGTGTTTGAACAAGCAGCAATTGTTTCCACATGGTACGTCGTAAGCAATTGTCGAAGCGAGGCGGCTGCTTCACATTTGAATAAATTGCATTGTCTACACCTTAATTGAACAGAGGTAGCACATGATCTCTTATTTTACACCAAATAATGTTGTCACAAAATACGAGGTCACAAATAATATTGTTACTCTACACGCTTTTCCGTCTAAGACCAGCAAGCCTTACTCAACCGTTAAAACGTTGTTTACAGGCTTACTTGCTCTTGCAATACCACCTGCATCGGGCAAATGCAACGCAATTTAAGGAATGTTATTGAGGAGCACCGAATCTCATTGAGCACGTCTGTCTGCAGGCATTTGCACTTGCAGATCTGGCCAGTTCATCGGGTAAGTTTTCACAACCACTAGGTCAATGGCAATGACAATTGGCGGTGGTTGACAATTAGCGGCGAATCTTTGTTGATTCAAGAACACAAACCAGAGCTAAACATCCGGTCGATATCACTTTACATGCAGCGAAGCTTCGTGCATCACCCTTGACATCACACGTCATCACCAGCGGCACGTATTCCGATGAGTCACGTGACTGCGAATGCTTTACGCCACTACGTCGCAGCCGTCAAATATTTACTAGTTTTTTGTTTATTTTCAAAGCACAATTCATTCTACTGTCCACAAAAACAACTTTCCGCAAGCTCACTGCAGTCTATATTTACCCGTGCCGATGATGGTAATGCTTATTGAAACATCTACGATGTCTTTGACTTTCATTTGCTTTGGCCGTATATTTTGTCATATGTGAGACCCTTTTTCAGTTAAAATGTCGACATTCATGCAATGGAAATATTAAAACATTTAATTTTAAAAAGATACAAGATACAAAAGTTTGACCAAGATAAAACCCAAACAAAAGAGCTGCCTACTTCACAATAACCAGTCGAGTGTCAATTGAAAATAACTCCACTACATTAGGGATAACAAAATGGGTACCGCAGCCTTCATGCAGCACAATGGGTGAGTTCCTGCGATTCAAAAATCAGAATAAAACAACTTCACAAAGTTTAGGTCTGAAAATCAGTTTCCTGGTGAATCCACCCAGACCAGGAAGTACGTAGAGTATCAGAAATTTTGCAACAAACCAACATTTCTAAGCTAAAAACACATATTTCTGTAGAAAAAGATACATTTCCATGCAAAATATCTTTCCCTTTTTATTTTAATCATGCGTCTCCGATGAACGATGCCTGAACAAGTTCCAACTGGTTCGTTTTCCTCCTTTTTTTGATGATCTCTTGTGATAGTATAAACGAGCACTACAACGGAAAAGGGTGAAAGTGTTGCTCGTTGCAGTCGGCGTGTCGTAGTTGGGATGCTTGTGACAAAACTCTGAAGATATTTCAAAAACATTGTCAGGAGTGTTCTCACAGTATTTCATCAACCTGTTGCAATTATCGATGTTTGCTGCGAAACCCTGGTCTCCGTTGTTTTTCCAAATGTTTATAGCATCTGTAAAACATTTGAATGCTTCATTTGTGCGTTGACACAGTAAATGGCACTTGCCCATATCCACCAAAAATCTAGCAATTTTTGGGTCGGTAGTTTCTTGCTCCGTTACTTCTTTTGCAATGTCTACGGCATTTTCGTATTTTTTTAATGCTTCTTCGAATAAATTTTCGTGAAACAAACATCTCCCGAATAAGTTGAATGTGTGAGCCACGGTTTGTTTATACATTCTTACGTGCTGTGTTTTCACATACATACCACCAGTAGGCGCTGTTGGAAGTTCTATTTTGCCACAAACCTTCGGATTATCGGGGTTGTTGTCCTCTTGCCAATTTTCCCAGCGTTTGATAATCTCGGTTATATATTCTTTCGCTTTCAAATAATCCTCAGCACGATACGCATCAGATCCGCACTGTCCTAAAGTTAACGAAGCAAAAACAACATCGAAAATATTCGAGGTAGGATTGTGCAACAACGTCTCAGAATCAACTGCCGCATCCTTGAACTGACGTAGTAAGCAACAGGAATGCAAGTGATAATGAAGGTCTGAAAGTTTTACGTATTCATAGTACTTTATTATATCAGCTCTGAAAGCAGTGAATCTGTGCAATTTTAAAACGACCTTGAAAAAAAATACTGACGGCTTAATTCCAATCCATTTGTCAAAGATCTTTTCGTAATCTTCAGTGTTTGCAGGACTTACCAGGTAGTCACTCTGGGAGTCTTTTTGCGCATACATAACTAACCTTAAGTAGCATGCAGCAGCTGCAGAGAAAAGCAGATCTTCCCCGAAATCGTTGTCTATAACATCTGCTTGAACGAGTTCACGTATAATTTCAAAACTTGAATTACCTTCCAGTTTGCACATGTTACCTAAAGCTTCTACGAACAATCCAAGGCTTCTATAAACCACACGTTTGAGATTCCACTTCGGTGTGCTCAGCAGGTCTCTTAAAGTTTCGAACGGGTTAAACTTTTCTATATCTTTCGACACAAGCTTTTGCCAAGTCGCCAAGTCCGTTCGGTGACATGCGACGCCTCGTTGAAATTCTTCATAAATTTCTTGATCTCCAGCAACAAAGCATGTTTTTTGCAACATTTCTTTCAAATGAAAATTTCTCTGCACGTCTGCGTCTTTTTCCAAATGTTTCAACATCTCACTTATCGGTTTAATCAGTTCAATTTTCCAAGGGATGTCCTTTGTCTTTTCCTTGCCCAGTGGAAACTTACAAGCTTGTGGCATCATTCCGTCAAATGATACTCCTCTCTTAGTTTTTGCATCAAAAAACCAATTGAATGATTTTTTGCGTGGATTGTTGATGAACGGAAGACAAATGCTAGGAATGATTGTTTCACCCAAGTTCACCACAACCAAGTGAAGAATTACTGAAAACCATCTGAAATATTCTAATATTTCTTCATAATTGGTATTTTGTTGAACTCCTTCTTCTAAAACAATTGCATGTTCAAAATCTGAATAAGGTGTAATTTCCTTCTTAGCCAATGATCCCATTCCGATAATTGCATATTTGCAGGGTGCTGATACTTTCAGGTTAATGCATATATTTGTTAGTTTCTTCATGAGTTTGCAATAAGCTTTGTAAGCTTTTCTCTGCAGTTCTTCAACACTAACTGCAAATTTGGACTTTATTTTACCATGTTGCAAGGTTTCGCGAGATAGTATCTTGACAAGAGACAACTCCCCTTTTATCCTTCGTCTCATCCTTTTGACTTTTCTGGAAGCAGTTGAAGTTTCTTTTTTTAATTTTGCGTTTTCTTTTGTAACTCCAGCCAATCGGCAAACATGCATGCAGAGGTCGTTGAGATCATCGTGGATGACCTGAGCGTTGTTTGGTTTCCTCACTAAAGCAGCGTTAAACAGAACTGCGCTTTTGATTAAATGACGTTTTTGGTTACTAGCATCTGCCACGCTTTTGTCTCGATATAAGCGACCAAGCTTGTGGAATATTATTGCGGATTCATTTGTATCCTTTTCTCTGCCGTCCTTTCCGCAAAATTCTTTGAGTTTGTTTGACAGGTAGAACTCTATGTTAGTCAATATGTCAAGTTGGGTAAGCGGTTCTGACGTGTCTCGTTTCATTTGCCCATGGGCTAAATCTGTGCAGGTTAAAACGGCAGAACCTTGTGCTGAACTCTTCATGCCAGACATTTGTGTTTCATTTTCTATTTGACAAAGTTAATCGAAAATTTCAACTATTCATCTTCTAGCAATGAAAGAAACTTGCTGATGAAAAAGTACAAAATTTTTGTAAATTATTAACCATCCCGTACAAAAAGTGCAACAAAGTGATTCATATTCAAAATGAACTCAGTACTAACACAACACATTACAATTCCCACAAGACTTCACTACCAACACAACATGTCAGTATTTGACTTTTTCTGATTGCTATTTGTTTGAAGGTTTTTGAACATGTTCTAAACTGCCATTTCTTTAAATTTTGTTTTGTTTGTGAAATAGATCTGCCGTATATGAAAATCAGAGGAAAGGTTACCACACATGTCTTGCAACATCCTGTCAATTTGCAAGTAAAAAATGCAAGAGGAAAAAATTTATAACCTTTTCATCCCTTACAGTAGCGGCAGGAAAATACAGCATAAATGATAAGATAGGTATTGTAAAAATTGCAAAAGACTTAAAACCCTGCAGTAGCAACATACCATTCTCTTTCATTGGATTTTTACCGTTACTTTCAATGATGCACTCTACAGTAGAGTATTGGCAAAAGTCATTGCCTTAAAATCAAAACGTTTTTTTAGATTTTGTGAAATGCACGTTATCAAATAAAACTATTTTTCTCCGAAACAGACACGAGCGACTTACTTTAAGATTTGTGGTCAGTTGGTGTCCTTACAATTAATCCAAGTCACAAGAACGGTTTAAGGAAGCTTTTAGGACAACCAATTACTATATTATAACGAAAATCACATAACCAAGAACATAATCGCAAACTTTCGATTTTGTCGCAATGTTCCAATGCGAAGGTGCCTTCCGTTTTGCTTATCAGAAGGATCTCACTCAGACGCGTCTGAGGATGTCTTTACTGATTCTCTACTCTCTAGCTAGCGCAGTCGGTTCGGGACGTATGGCTGAAACTGGCCACACAAGCCACTTAAGAAGCTCGCGCAGTCCTCAAAGAATTCTTATTCAAAGAGAAAGACAAATCCCTAATATAAAGTGATCAAACTATGTAATACTAATCTACAGTTAAGACAGGCAATTAAGGTTTGCGTAGAATCAAAATGATTGCAATACAGGAATACTGTAGTACCTTAAACGACTGAATGATGCTGCAAGGTAAGGATCAGCAAATGCTTTTTGGCGAGGCCCTAAAAAATCGTTCTGAATTCTTGCGACCCAAAGATCTTGTGAGCATATCAATCTGTGGAAAATGCTTTAGAATTAAACATCGATTTTAAGACTCGACAAAAAAAGCTCCAGCTTTGCAGCCAACTGTTTGAGGAAATCTCGCTGCTGGCTGCAAAGCTAGAGCTTGTTTTGTTGATTCCGATAGGATGAGACAAACCCCGGCAGTGGCGCAGCGAGGCTAAGTGCTGCCCGGGGCCGACCATAAAAGTGCCGCCTTTTCCACCCCTCAGATTTGCTTACAAAAATTTTAAATGAAAGTTCATGTTTCGTGCTTATTCAAGGATATAAGGATTAATAAAGCACCTTCAAAATTGCAAACAAACACTAACAAACTGAAATGTGTCTTGCTTTTTATTGTTGATTATGTTCTTTGATTTTTCTGCTTGTCGCCACCTTTCTCATCATTAATTTTTCTACAGTATTTTTTGCTTTCTTTGCATAGGCATACCAGTTTTTTTAAGGAAAATGTTAGGTACCCGATATGGATCTGTAGGGACCCGATTTCTCTGATTCTAGGGACCCAATTTTCAATTCTAGGGATCCGCATCGGGTACCTAAAACACCTTAAAAAACTGGGCATGCACAAACCCCACATGTTTCGTCAAACTTCCCTCTCTATTGGTTTTTAAATGTCCGGTAAGCTCACCGCATGACATTTTAATACTTTACTCATTCCATCAAACGGACCGGGGATCAAACGGAAAAATTAATGGATGTAATGGCGGCATGCCAACTTTACAAATGTAAACATTTATGTATATTCTAATTTCGTGTAGTATGCCCGTCTTTAGCTAAAAATAGTATATATATTGCGGCGTTTAGCAGCAGGTTGTATAATCAAGCTGATTATATGATTTCAGTGATGTAAAGAACGTTTTATTGTTCACTTCACTTTTCAGTAGTGGTTTAATCCTCTTACAATATATAGAAGACTTTAAACGTTAACTCTGTGGGCACTTACGCGGAGCCCTCTATAGGTGCAGGGACACATTTTGAAAAAATATTGTGAACAGGTTTAAAACAGGGTATGGTTGAGAAGCATTTGCTTGAGTCTTCATCGTGTCCTGCCCGCTTGGTCTAGCTGTTGTGTTGAATCTCTTCCAATTACACGTGCATAGTGTGAGACCTATTCCTTGCCTTTGTTCGTTACCAACAGAATCATCGCCAGGTCTTCAATTGGGAGACTGCGTTCGTGCAGTGGGACTGACATTATAAACTTTCACAAACATTCCACTGAGTCTCATATTTCAATTTTGGGGGATTTGAGGCTTTTTGGTGGAGCTAAGCCCACCAATGCCCCCATGGCGACGGGACTGGTTACCATCATATGTCTACTTCGAAAACTGTATTGCCAAACCATGCCAGCTGTGAAATATAGGCCTTTTGGATGCTCAGCAGTGATTACAACGTCTTACGTTCGACGGTTATTGCGATGAACAACTTTATTCAGTGCAGCTATTGCCAAGCTGCAGTGGCGTAGCCAGCCCAAAATTTGGGGGGTCAAAAATATTTGATTTTAGGTGAATAACACTCTTTTGTTTAGATAAACGCCTCTCTAAGCACAAAACCACCATGTTTTCTGAAAATGTGGGGGGTATGTTCCCTCTGTCCCCCCCTGGTTAGGCCTATGCCAAACTGTACAACCATTTCAATTAACAGTCTTTTTAATAAAAGCGTTAACTACAATCATATCTGAACATATCGTTTACCCTTGCATTAGGTTTTCAGACTAAGGTTCTTGTCTCAAATTCATCAAAATGAAAGCAACACCTTTTTTAGGCTTTTCTTGTTGAAATAACTTTTTCTATGACTGCCAATTTTTAAAGTGCACTGTTGAACAAAAGCGACTTCACGAAAACCACCTTGCCTATCTGCTGGCTCTTATTTACTCTACTTGCAATTGTAACCTACAATCTGAGCTCAAAGTTACCCACGAAAATGCACCAACTGCACTACCCCGCTTCAAGAACGTCATTTTCCGGCACCATTGCGTCATGCAGAAGAACAGCAGGTGTATTGAAATTGAGAAAAGTTATCTATGGAAAGTTCTTCACTTCAACCGCCAAAACGTGTTGATTGGCTCACCTAATGACTAGTCTACAGCTTGTGACAGTTATTGAAAATATCCTACCGAATATTAAAAAATAGCATGATGTGCCAAGAAATGTTGTTTTTTTATTTTGGCGACGGTAATTAGCGGCATGCCAGCGCCTGAAATATGCTTCTTACCGGAGCAGTTTAGTCTAACGATCTTGCCCAATGAGTCACTCAGTGTCTGTTAATTGGACACACAACCTTCCAATTGAGAGGCAGACACTCTATCACTGGGCTATCGCCGCCCCAGCGAAATCTTCGTCGCCAATGCCTAGGTGTCAGGTGATGTTATGTGCAATTGGGGCGTTACTGAGAAACCAACGATACGAGAAAGGGGATCAACTTAGCCTTGACTATTTACCGTGATTTCATGCAAAAATTTTTTATCAGACTTTGAGAGGAGGGGTAATATAAACCAAAAACAACTGGAGCCCTAACGTTTTTAGTCTGCGGTCGAATGTCATCTCATTCCTTTGTGCAAAGGACTTTTGACTGAGATGGCTGAAATGGCTTTGTCTGTCGAGGAAGGTGTAGGGAATTGGGCACAATTGGCCCCCAAGTAAGCATGCCCGTGAATAGGGGCGCAGGAAAATTTTTCGCCGGCCTTGGAAAAATGTTTTGGATGTAGCTTAGAAATATTGGACATAGTTCAAAAAATTTGGGTTGCTCTCAGGAAACTCTTCGCCCCTCAAACATTTTATCAATTCACTCACTCCAAAGCCACATGTCGTGCTCGTTGAGGCTAGCCTACCAGTCTACAGCTTCTAAATATGAAAATTGAAAAGCGGTAGAAAATGTATTTAAAATAATAACGAAAAACTAGAACTTTCAAACTGCTTTCAAAAGTTGATTTTTGGTCGGCGAAGTGCCGTCTCCATGAAAGTGCCGCCCGGAGCCCGCCCCCCCTCCCCCCCTTGCTACGGCACTGAATCCCGGCAATTGGAGTTTTCCACCAATGTTGACATCAATTGAAAAAACTTTGAGAAGCAAAGGAAAGACTTACGGATTGTTGCTTTAAATCTTTGCAATGAAAAACCAAACATTGTTACTTGTGTTAATCTGTGCCCTAACAATAATGTAAACTTTATTATTTTCAACCGAAGCCTATTCATTTGATTTACCTCATTGATTTCACTTTGAATTACGGCCGAGTTTAAATTCTGAGTAAACGCTGAAATTTTCCAGACATATTTCCATGCCCGTTTCGGCCAGTTGAAACCACATGATCGCCCGAGACAAAGACCTTGAGATAAGCGAGTGCACCATTGTCAACTTGTCAATCGGAGTGCTGTGTACAACCGTCTAGCGATCGACGTTTTAGCAGTTTTGTAAACAGTCTAGTGGAGAGTTCTGATTTTGGCTTTATTAATTTAATTTTGCCAATTATTCTTAGCAACAGTACGAGGTTTTTCTAATATTGTTTTGCTGTAAACTTTCGCATCGGACTGAAGATGTGTTTAACACGAAACCAGTTTCCTGGTGCAAATGAATTGCGACTGATTCGCTTGATGTGTAATCACTGCTGTGACTTTACTATTATTGCCTTTTTAAGACTGTCATTGACAGTAGATATTTTCGTGCAAAAAATTGCATGAAAATTAGCACACGAAATAGTAAATGATTGCATTTATTCTGTCTAAAGAGAATGACAAACTGAAAATTTTCGCAATCCGGAGTGGAAAGTCTCGCGACTCAAATTTGAGTCGCGGCTCACCATTTTCGGACCCTTGCTCCAAGGTTACGACAATTTTTTGCAACCATGATTCTCTGTCTAGAGGACCACCATGATCACAAAATCAAAATGAAAAAATAACCACAATGAAACATCAGGCGAGCAAAAGTCCAGTTTACGTTTTTGAAACGTTATGTAGAAGGATGTTTAAATTTGCAAACTACACGACTGACAAGACTAAAAAAAACACTTGAGAAACCTGTGACTTTCAGCATACAGCAGTAGTGTCAAAAATATGAGTAACAGCCTGAGATAATTGTGAGGTTTTAAGATAGGTGTACGGGAGTGCATATTTTTGGGGATGCAAAAAATTTTTGCCCAAATTTGATCTCGTTTTTTCCCAAATAACGTACAAACAACAAGCCTTAATGTTGAAACTAAAATGTACTATTGTATACAAATCAAGGTTTCTGCATGCCTAATTAGGCTTGCCAATTACCCGGGTTCAAAGCAGTACAACCTCAACTAGCAATCAATATTCTGCATTGCTACATGTGAACAATGGTAATATTTACTGTGTTGAAAAATGTTAGGTAATTACAATAAAATACCCCCAGGAATTGCTGTTCATGCCACCACGCGTGTAGGTGTAGGTGTTGGTGATGGGGGTTGAAACAGAAAGGTGTTGAAGGGAATCTTCATTTTCAAGTTTTGTATACGTTCTAAACTTATTCTTCCAACACGATCATCCTAATAGCTACGATCTGTTCTTCTCTAGAATAGATGCGTGCATTTACGTTGGCCACAATGGCTATCTATCTGGAAAAGGAGTAAAATATCGGGTTACGATCTAAGGTATTACATTGCTGAAAATACGTCGTCTCAAGTATGTAGAAGGAAAGGAGGCAATTTAATACATAGCATATAGCTCAACCTTCCACATTGGGCAATCTTCACTGCAATGTGCTGGACGTAAAACTCTCCAACTTACTTGAACGTTTACAGCTTCTAAAGTCACATTATAACAATCAAAAATCCACTCTAGTTTAGACAGTTTAATGTGCATTGAACACAGCATGCTAAGAAAAAATAGCAATATGGGACTGATGCACGCAAATACTGCAGCCTATATGATCAACTACTAAGGAATGTGTAAAAATGCACATTTCCAGTGACAAATGATTTATAACTTCAATAAGAATATTTTTTTAAATGGCAGTACTTCACTGCACTGCTTTAGCATAAGTGAATCACGCAGTACTGTTCGTGAAAACGTCATTTCACAGCATCAAATTGAAGCAATAAAATTTGGCAGGATGTAGCATATGCAATTCATTTGCATGAAACAAACGGAAAATATGAAAACCTTAACAGTATAAAATCACAGCTGCATTACCACCACGCAACATGATACAGCTGCAGTTACGCAGTTAATTCTATTCATGAATACGTCCTGGAAACAGATTTGCACTTGCAAGTCTCACAACATCAAGCAAGTTTGAAACACGAAAACTTCACAGTATCATATCAAAGCTACCCCACATTACAACTGCAAAATATTTTGCAGTTACAGCTACATTTTAGTTGTGCACTTTACAGCATCAACAATTTGAGGTTTACAAAAATTAGGGTTAGTTGGAATGATGAGTTAACACTACATGTTCCTAATTTTAAAATGTTTCTAACTCTATCGAAATTTGAATGAAGTTGTTTTAGTTGGTCCAATTTTGATTTGGGCTGTTGTAATTTGCTCAAATATTTATAATATATGCAAACCTGAATGACACTCTTCCAATTTGCCCAGATTGTTCTAATTATACCCGATTTTGAATGAAGCTCTTTCAATTACCTAAATGTGATCAAGGCTGTTGGAAATTGCCCAAATGTTTCTAAATGTATGCAATTTCAAGTGAAGCGCTTGTATATTATTCAAATTGGAATGAAGCTATTTGAAGTTACGCAAAATTGAATGAAGATGTTCCACTTGGCCCGAAGTTGAATGGAGCTATTGTTGCTTGCCCAGAGTTGAATTCGTCGGTTGAAATTTACCCAAATTTTTCCAATTTCTGGAAACATTTTTAACTTCACCCAAATTCGAATGAAGTTGTCCCAATTTGCTCAAATTTCATTAGGATTGTCAAAATTCACCCAAATGATTTTGATTTCATCCTAATTTGAATAAAACTCTTGTAATTCACCCACACATTTCTAAACGTACTAAAATTTTAATGAAACTTTTCTATATAGCCCATGTTTGAACAAAACTCTTTGAAGTTGCCCGCAATTGAATGAAGCTGTTGTAAACTGGCAAAATTGGATTTGACTGATGGACTTGACTGATGGCCTAAGACATGCATGAAACGTACTGTACCAGAAAACAGAATAACCATAAACGTAACACGGAAATTAAGGAAACACTGTGGATCGTGAAGGTAGCTGCTGACACTCTATTGACTATTTATGCTAAATTTGCAAAAACCTACGCAGCACATCTGCACATGCACTGAATTTGCAGGTGTTAGAATTAAAGTAAAGATGCCCGATTCTTGTGCTCAAGTTTATTAAGTTGACTCGCAAAAACATTTCTGACAACCTTCGGTATGTCTACATCTTCAATGTTATAAAACTCACCAACTGTGCTATAACTATTTTGTCTGTGTGAGTCGAAAACAGTACACCTGCTAAAGCAAGACGAACACTTGTTACAAGTTCTAACAAAGTTTTCCCAATTGTTTTCAAACTAGGCAGTACAATTTGGGAATAACTGTTGTAGGGACTTTTCAAGAACACTGTTGGGAATGTTAAAGGTTGTGAGTAACGCGTTGTATTTCATGATTCCAAGGAGACCCCTACTAATTGACGCATCGACCTAGTTGTTGCAGTAGCGCGGATCAGTCTTCCAACTGAGCAACCTGATGTCTTGATGTTGCCAATCCCAAACAACGCGGTACAAAATGTCCTCCCCACGTAGTCCGTCAGTAACTCTCCAGTAACACTCTAAGTGCGAGTGCTTCCCTTCATTATATTCTGATATACAACAAGCTCTTCGATAAGCTTGAATGTGAAGTCAGAACAACGTAACTCTTAACTGTTTGGTGTACAGTAGAATAACATCGAACAACAACATTGCACGTTAACAGGGCAGACCGGAAACAACGACCACCCGTCGTGATGTATGTCAGCAGGCTATAAGTTCAGCTGCCAGGCTGTTCGCAAATCAGTACGTTGCAGTGAATCACGAATAGAAATTGCCTAAAGTTGTGCGTTAAAAATGCACGAAATACTAAAGCATATGTGCTGTGTGCATCCGCTCTAACAGTAAGCAATAACGGCATTGAAATGTTTTTCATAAATCTTATAAATATGTTAATTTCCCAGATTTAAAAGATTTTTTTAAATCTTCAAACACTTTGCCCCATTTGACTTGCAAAGTGTGGTTGCACACTGGGTGTTTTGTGTAACTCCTTGTTTTGAAAATAAGCGCACGGCAAGTTGCACATCGATGAAGTTACGTGGCACCTTGCAAGCAGGCACAAACATGAGAACAGGATGAAAAGACTAATTTTTCTCGGTGAAAATAGATCGTTCACTGGAAAGGATACGGGCTTGTTTCTGTTCCGAATGTTGTCACTCTGTGAACATAAGAAGTTGTCAGACGCAGTCTCGCCGCACCAGTAAAAGGCTTCAAATGAGACGCACCTTCTCTATAAAAGTGAGGCAAGCATGGCTTCTCCCAGTTTGTGTGAGAGTGCTCGATAGAGGTTCGGACACCCGGAAGTGTCATCAAAAAAACAACGCAAAACATTGTCATGCGACCCCAACCGCGACAGGCACCCATCGCAGTATTATCATTTCACCATGTCGCCTTGACATGACGAGAAAATTCCAGCTTTGGTTACCTCATCGGTGCCATGCCAAGTGATTGTTCACTATATCTAGTGATGTTTAGAATGACCTAGTGATCTAATGATTTTTCACTGCAATCTTGTTATGTTTTCTAAGTATGTTTTTTTCTAGCTTTTCAAACTTTTTAATCCGTAAACAATTGATTAAGTGAATCGTTGTTTAAAGATTTGCACCAACAGAATTAACAAGATTTTATTATTTGACTTTCTCGTTGTTTGCATTTCCACATCATGCTGTTTATTGCTGCAATGTTCACCATGATAGTATTTTCTTTTCTACGCAGGAACACTGCAGTAGAAACAAATGCTAGGTTGATTTGTGGTAAATACTCCGTGAGTGGTTCGTTTTCAGCTCTTAAAAGCCTGAAGATTGTTGGTATGAGATTTTCCAGGCTTCAGCATGATCTATTTTAACAAACTTACAAATGATGTAAAGGTTTTTGGGCGATAAAGCAAATACCTCAATCAATTCAAGCAAAACTCCGAGCTTTCACACAAGAATTTTGAATCTAGTGATTTTTTTCAGATCTAATGAATTTTTTTGTGAATCTAGTTATTCTTGCAGCGAATCCTGTGGCAGCACTGGTTATCTCACTTGCTGACAGGCTGGACATTGGTATGGCCAATTGGAACAGACGTTTGAATTTGAGTATCCAAATATCCATACTGCTTAGGTTGGGTTGAGTCGGATACAGGCTGGTAAACAGTTTAACTGCACGATTACCGAAGCAAGAAAACACAATTGCACTTATGGTAGCTGTTGATCAGGACAAGCAATGGCTCCTGAACGTTTAGATGAACTTTGTGAAAGAAAGTTGAGGTTTTGCGAAGTAGCATTTCTATCTCATTGTACACTTCTCACGCTTCATAGGAATGCTTGCTGCAGATGCTGAATGCAATTAACTATTTAGTTGCTACAGACCGATGGCAAGCGACTTCCTGCTGGAGTCAAGGATGTAGCCTGACGCAAACCTTCCGAGTTAACACATCAAAGCCGGCCCACTAGGACTGCACGAGTTCCTGTATCGGCGCCTACTAGCTTCCGCGTGTAGTAGAACTTTCCTATCAATCTGAAACGAGCAGTAAGAAATTTTCTTCAATCCTTGGAATTGGGTGGAATCAGTCGCACATAATCTGGCGTGCCCCAATTAAACCTATGTAATTTCCGGCATCTTGTAAAACATGACGTTTCTTGCGTAAACTTGCAAAAATGAATAATTATCCATTATGAAGCAAAACATTTCCTCACCCAATGGGTCATGGGGGTGCTTCAGAACCACAAGGTGTAACACTGGCATGGATGGGTGTCAAAAAGATTTTTCCAGGTGGGAGTAATAGAGGAATTTAAGGGGTGGTTGAAAAGATCTTTTCCAGGGGTGCAACAGTGGTGAAATTTTATTTTACCAGCTTGAAACTAAGACAAAAGTTAATAGAAAAACATGAAATTCAAAATCCAGAGAGGCCTTGGACCCCCTTCCTCCCTTTCCGACGCTCATGCGCTGGGCAGTGCCTACGAAATGAGTCACTGATGGCTTTTCCGAGTTATCGCCTGGGTTATGTGTAGCCTACTATACTTTTCGTCTGTTACTGCTAGACGAGTTATTTGTAAATAGGTTATGTTTAGAGCGCTAGCGTTTTCATCGGCTGTAGTCAACTAACATTCATTAAGTCAGAAACCAGCAATCACCAATCAGTAATTTCCATCAATCCTTGGAATCCACAAATACTCCAGAACTGCGATGTTCTCAACGAGTGTTTGCTGTAGAGGCAAAAAAGAAAGCAGAGCACATGGCAAATACGCAACGTGCTGGACACATGGAACAGAGAAACGGGATAAACACTTAAATTAAGCGCCCACCAGTGGTCTTATTATTTTGCTATCCGATTACGGAAATTACATTTCAGATCAATAGTGTTGACTGTTTTAATCAGAAGAAGCTGCGTCGAACTAAAAAAGGACTTAAACACTTTTATTGATTTTTAGGCGTCAAGGGTAAAATATTTTGCAACCGTTTAGCAAATCTTTGAATAAAGTCATAACTCCAACCGAGAAACCTCCAGAAGTTTCACAGGAAGGTCAACACTCAAAGAAATACTTCTGATAAAATTGGGATGATACGCTTGAGATGCAGTGTACAATCGTACACTTTTTCAAAAATGACTGTTGATTGGACCCATGGAACAGGCTTCTGTCCGTTCAATTTGTAATTTCTATATTGGTTTTATTTGTTTTGTTGCAGATAACGCCGGCTTTTGAATGATCGACACGGATTTGTTCTTTGCGCGCAGTCTAAAGAAAGCACTTTGTAAAGTTAATAACGAAACACTGAACTTGAAACAAGCGCAAAAATACACTCCACATTGTGACAGCCGATCTGCAACCTTTACACAGACTAATGGAGAGAAAGTAAAAAAACAAAGGTCACAACTCAGGTAACTAATTTTGATTTTTGACCGTTCTAGCATTAACGCAAGGTTAATACAAAATATACTTTTTTCAAGTGTTTACCAGAGAAGAGGAATGTGCTCTAAGAGACCATATAATTTTTATCACTGAAAAAATGGCATCAACTGCCATTTCAATGTGCTAAAGCTAAGGCTAAGAAGATTCCAAAATCATGGGAGCTGAAATAGATAGCAGGAGAGGAGGTCTTTGCTAGGCTGCACTAGATCTCGGGGCAGGTACTGAGCAGCCATGCGATTGTCTCATTTTTTCCAGGCCATGGACTCTTCTACACCACACTCACAAGCCGCAGAATATCATTTGTGTACGCAAGAGCGAAAACGTCCAACACCGGTGAGGAGACGGTTCAGCCGGAGCACTCTGTTCTTAGTAGGGCCATTGCAGGAAAGGGGGTACTGATGTCGGAGATGGTAGTACGGAATCTCGTAGTTCCCT
>JGI24021J15306_10002833_pt1 | contig 19109 bp, 10 predicted proteins | sample Ectturendosymbi1_FD_15306 | JGI IMG/M metagenome (IMG submission 15306)
AAAAAAAAAAAAAAATTCAACGCATGCATTTTCAGTTTTGTGTTTTGGGAGAACCGAACAATCTTTCAAAGCGAAAATAAATAAACAACGAACAGCAATTTCATTGAGCTACAACCTACACTATGAAACAAAACCATGTTCAAGTAAGTCTTTTATCCGCGCATATCTTCATTGAAATAGGCAACGTAATTCAAAAAATTGATGAACTGACAAAGGCGACGACCATCATAAGCAACATGATGGTAGAACTTCGTAGGAGTGATCAAATCCTGTCAGTTGAAGTCAGACCGATGACCGTTATTGAGAATAGCTGGAATGAGATGGACCACAACCACTTAGCATCCGCACACCTATTTATAACTATTACTGAAATGTCGGAATAATGATTAAATAATGATATTGCAGTTTTACGAAATGGCGCCGCGAGTCGTTTCGGGCGACGAAAATTGAATTTTGTGAACACAGATTTTGTGGCGATAAGAATCAGTGGCGCGTGACACGAGAAATGTTCAGCGCAACTGAGAAATACTTTTCGGTAAATAAGCACCAGGGTTCGTGAAAAATGATATACTTTATGCAAAAAAGCAATTGGCAAATTTGTAGGGCACTGCAACAGGCAGGCATCGACACTGTCCCACATTAAAGGACAAAAATTGCTCAAAATTTTTACCATGAAACAGGGCCATTCCGTGTCAATTATCAGGAAGTGGTCAAGGCACCCTCTCCAATTTTCCTGAAATTTTACTCAAATTGTCACTACCCCATATGATGAAGATCTGCAAAATTTGAATGAAATCTGTCAAGACATGGCATGATTATCAAGCTTTTTAGTTGGGGGAGTAGGTGGGGGGGAATAATTTGTTCATATTTGGCCATGTTTAAAGCCTTATTGTTGCCAAACTACATTAGTGAACAACCTCAATTTTTTAGAGATGCTAGTAACTTTGCCAAATATTGAAAAAATAACATTATCTACATTGTGACTTTCAAAGGTCAAAGGTCATGGACCACCAAAGTTGACTGTTTCTAGCTCTTGCTACAAATTTTCGAAAATTTTCAAATCTCGCCAAGGTTTTATTTCTTGATAGTTTTCGCTCATATTTGAAAGAATTGTTGCTGATGAAATTATCTTTGTCCTTAGAAAATTTTATTGCAAAATATGAAAAGGTTTGTGATATATCTTGGACCAAACTTGGCACGAAATGAAAAAACTAGTAAAGTGACCTTTGTGGCCTCGGTTACCCATAACCGCAGTGAAAATTTGCGTTGAAAAAACTTTCACAAATTCATTATGATATGGCAAGTTTACCAAGTTTGGTCCAAGATATCTCACAAACCTTTTGATATTTTGCGATAAAATTTTCTAAGGTCAAAGATAATTTCATCAGCAACAATTCTTTCAAATATGAGCGAAAACGATCAAGAAATAAAACCGTGGCGAGGTTTGAAAATTTTCGAAAATTTGTACCAAGAGCTAGAAACAGTCACCTTTGGTGGTCCATGACCTTTAAAGTCACAACGTAGATAATGTTATTTTTTCAATATTTGGCAAAGTTACTAGCATCCCTGAAAAATTGGGATTGTTCACTAATGTAGTTTGACAGCAGTAAGGCTTTAAACATGGCCAATTATGAACAAATTTTGCCCCCCAGGCTACGCCCCCCCCAACTAAAAAGCTTTATAATCTTGCCCTTTCTTGACAGATTTCATTCAAATTTTGCAGATCTTCATCACGTGGGGCAATGACAATTTGAGTAAAATTTCAGAAAAAATTGGAGAGGGTGCCTTGACCACTTCCTGAGAATTGACAGGGAATGGCCCAACAGCGAATAACTCTACCCGAACGGTTTCAGAAAACACCTGTGCAAACAAGCGGTGACGGTTCATTTTCCGAACTAACTCAATGGGAATTACTGACTTGTAAAAGCAGGCCTTTGATCACTTTCTTTGAAAGTTTCTTTCATTACTTCATACAGCACTTGCGGTCGGTTGGTCATCAAGTCTTCATGGGGGAGTAATTCACCACCAGTTACCATTTGGAAAACAGTAGATGAAAGATAGTCTGCACAAGCAACATAAATCATCAGGTTTTGCTCAATCCCAACATAAACAAAATGAAACCGAGCACTGATAGCTCTACACCAAGTGAATAGCGGTGTGGTTCAAACTTGTTGAAATTCTTCTACGAGTAAACTCAGTAAATGCCAGCAGCGCCTTGAGGGAAATTCTGCAAGGAGGAACAATAGCCTTATGGTGACAAGTATACAATTTTCTTAAGTTGCTAAAAATTTTCGAAAAATTTCAATTTCCAGCAAATCTACATATCGTGAAAGCCGAACTCCAACGGTCAAGACCTGCTCCTCTAAAAATTGTCGCCTCCATTGACACAGCTTACCGTTTCAAATTGATATGGAGTGTATTATCCGAAATGCAATAATTTTATAACGGTACGTTCCCTTTGCTCTAGCATCTTTGCCTACTTTTCGTCGGAGTTGCATATTTCTGATAGCATTTGAGTCAAGTTTACAAGTAACCCAGTAACGCATGAGCCTCTATAGCAGAGGTGGCCAAACCTGCTCTGCATATGAGCCGCATATCGTAAAACCCACGTTACAAAGAGCCGCAACATAACAATCTAATAACACGAATTTATTTGCAATCTGCGCTTCTGTGACACGCTTCTATTTCTGTTTGGAAGAACTTGCAAATGTAATACTGGACGGCACGATAGCTACCACAGTACCACTTTACAATATTTCTACACTTTGCAATAGAAATAAAAAAGGAAAAAACAAATATGTAATTTTTCGGAAAGCTCAAGGAGCCGCATGCAAAGGTTCGAAGAGGAACATGCCGCTCGGGACCGCAGTTTGGCCACCCCTACTCAATAGCCTGATACGTCGAGTCAACTGTTATTTCTCACGCGGAACTCATGCTTGTGATCTAGGGCTCTTTGGAGTGAAACCTAACGCTCAGTACAAGTAAGAACCAGTCAAGCTCAGCTCACATCGTTACAGTTCCCAGAAACTTTCCACATAGGTACTCAACCACAGCATTTCAGGTTGAGGTTTACTGGATTCATTTTGAGATTTTCAGAAATGACTGTACTAATCAGCTTTCCATCTGCTCCTGCTTTTTGCTTCTGCATCAGCGGAAGTCTGACTGCTAACACCGCGCATGCAAGAGACAAGCATTGAGTAAATGAGTCTGTCATAATAGAGTCAAACAGTGGCGTTTGTGACCACATATGCGCAGCTAGTTCATTGTGTTGTGGCTTTTGTGATACAATGTAGACTAGGCTTCAGGCTTACTTTGGAAACTTGATGTTTATTACTCCTGAACAACTGGAAAGGTTTGGGAGTCTTGTAATCAGAGCCGGATTAAAAGCTAGGGGGGCCCGGGGCAATTTTCACTGGAGGGCCACTATAACGTATTTCATGACGTCATCGTTTATAAAATTTATGTTTTCGCTGATTCGCAACGTTCTCCTTTGCTTTTTCCAAAAGTCGATTATGTGCCTGCCATATTAAGTCGATTATTAGCCGCCTTTGATGGTAAGCCGCACGAAATTGTGTTAATAATAATTGACATAAACTGCCCTTGATTGTAAACCGCACTTGAAAATAGGTTACCTAAGCCTCTGAGATGCATTCGCGACGTTCACGTGCTCGTGCGTTTCTCGTACTAATGACGCTTACACCACTATAACTGCCTTCTGTTCATCATAATCTCTCCTGTAACGGATGTGCACATGATGCTGAAGAAAATCGAATGCGAAAGAAGAATTTGGTCGACGAAACGTAGCCAAGGAAAGACTGAACGTCATCTATACATTTGAATAAAGTAAAAAAATAATAAATGTAACCCGCCCCTGATTGTAAGCTGCGTGAAATGATGAAAAAATCTTTATAAGCCGCGGAATACAATCGAATAAATACGGTTCTCAACTCAGTCCCGTCGCCACGGGGGGCTTTGGTGGGCTTAGCTCCCCCAAACGAAGCTCCAAGGCCCCCAAATTGAAATATGAAACACTATAAATTCATTGAATTTTTGTCAAATTTGAATGTCAAGCCCCCCGCACAAACGTAAAGCCCCCCTATTGAAGACTTTCTGGCGACGGTTCTGGCTCAACTGCACATGCAGTTAGCTGCAAAAAAGGTGTATGATATAAACACCATAGCGTATTCTTACTAAGAAAAAATATTTCCACAGGCTAGAGAGTGACTCGGCAAGAAACAACATTCACCCGAACAATATATAAGCAGAAACCAGAGATTTACAAACAAAAACACCGGAAAAATAACATGTCAGTATGGCCAGCCAGTCTGAGTGTGAAAGATGCATCGAAACTTATGTCGTGATTTTCACCTACATTTTCAGGTGCTTTGATTAACGCCACGCTGTTCTAACGTTGCTGCTTAGAAGCTTTGCTAAAAAAAAAAAAACGTTTGAGTCGCGGCGTTTTAGTTAACACTGCCAGATTCTTGCGCTTTTTTCCTTAGAAACTTTGCCATTTTTAGCTCCTGAAAGCATTACAGATTTCGGCATAGCGCTAGCTAAACACTGCAATCTCTCCTTCTGCTCTTTCGTTCTACAAATCGATTGATCAAAAACATTTGACGGAACACGCAATAACATGTAGTGTAAATGGCTTGACTAGCTTCATATGTTTATGATGTAACGCAAGAATAGTACCCATCGTAAGAAAAGTTCGTTTCCACCATACGTTCCACTTTATGACGAAACAAACGTCGCAGTTCGGTTGCAGCTACCTCCAGACGGCACAAGACGTTACGGAATCATTGATACTAAACCTTAACCACAGCAGAACTAGCTTTGCTGCTTTAGCACAAAAATAGTATCGTTTTCGCGACATTTGTGCAGTAGGCGTGATGAACGAGTAGATAATTCCATGCCAAAAGAACGATTATTAGGAAAAGTTACAATCAAAATTCAAATATATTTGCATTGAACAACACCAAAAATATTTATATTTAGGAGTGGTTAACAAAATCGGAAGAAAGTCAAACTTGCAGAGAAATCATTAATGATACTCAACGCAACATCTTAATATAGAGTTGTATTCTTGCATTACTTTTGAACATGGGTGTAGTGCTAAACGCTATTCCCACACCAAATGCAAAGGAAGACTGCTTCAAGTAATTCGATTAAAGTGAGCATTCACCAACAAGAGTTTCCACACTGGATCTTCCTGTTTTCACTGTAGACTTTTGACTACCAGTGCGAATCTGCGTGTCGCCAGCACATCTGTGAGATCGTATAGCCATGTTTTAACGTAATTTTTTGGATCACACATCTTCAAGTAACGTTATTAGTGCAAAAAGGTGTGGGAACGCGTTCTCACACTAAAAAAGGTGTGGGAACGCCGTTCACACGCGTTCCCACCCCACTACATCCCTGCTTTGGAATCACAATAATTTTTCAAACGAATATTTTATTCAAAACAAATAAATGTCACCACAGGGGTTCCCCTTTGAGCGAAGGGCCCGGGGCAATTGCCCCCGTTACCCCTCCTTAATCTGGCCCTGCTTGTAATCGTTTAGTGAGCATGTGTGTATTGCTCATTACGCCACTGATGATAACTTTATCAAAACCCAACTGACGTTCCACTTTTTCTACATACAACAAACAATCGGACATTTACGTTCCACCGGAACCTTTTCAGCTCTCGGGACCCGGAAGAAAGTACCAGATGCACCGCATTCTTATAGAGGCCTGAATAGCAGTGTTGGAGCCTCAAGACCTGGTCTCGGTCTCTTAGCACATTTCGTGACATGTTTTCGCAAAACAATACCTCAACTCGTTCTCTGTTGGTGCTACCTTGGAAGAAAGGAAAAGCCAAAACCTTTGGCAAAAAATGGAATTAAAGGTCAAAACTTTCGACGACCCACTAGGCGGAGTCGCTGACGTTTCGTTCTCAGTCTTGACTGTCATGTACGTCAGTTTTCAACCTTGTCGCTGCGGCGGAACACTCGGAGAATGTTTACGTTGCTCAAGGAAACCCAGGGCCGGCCCTAGCAAGTGCGGGGTCCAGTGCAAAACATACGCGTTGGGCCCCTCTGAGCAGTGGTGCTATGACGTCATTGTGCTCCGTGGTACGACCTTTTTACGAAGATGTTATATGAATATCAAAAAACGCAGCAATAAACAGTGTGCAACTGTGGTGGACATTAGATAGTATACCGCTGTACCAGTACCACTACTAATTAAACCGAAAATTGTGCAATTGAGATCCGGGCGGAGAGGGCAAGTGCAAAGTTATGTCAATAAAAGCCGAACTAGCGAGCGAATCGAACTTACAAAGCAAGTACTTCACTCTGGTTGAACGGCATTTTCGTTCCAAGAACAACTGAAAACTGCTACCATTTTTGGTAACCACAAACGCAGAGGCGTTCTTGGTAACGTTTGGACGCACGATCAGCTATCTGCTTTATGACGCAATACATGAAAAGAACCAGGTTTCACAAGAGAGGAACCCGCCCAAACTTACCCAAAAATACAATTTTATAGTTATTCTTAAATGCTTGGAATGCAAATTTTTCTTTATGAATTAGAAAACGTACAAAGATTTTACAACTACCATGTAATGTACAATCACTTTACAACTGCCACGTCACAGATGTAAAAACACTAATCAAACGCAATACATAATGCGCATAGTTGATTGATGAAATAGATGCCTATAGTCACCCAATACTATGATAAACTGGAACGAGTGTGCTGGATGACAGTTGCAATTTTTACCTTGCCTAGCTAAGCTGCAGGGCAGCTTTAAGTGTCCTTTACGCTCATGAACCTGGACTTTGAAGTAGTGGTTGTCTACCTACCTACGTTCGCAAATAGGCAAAACAATAAAAATTAGTCTGGCGACAAATGATAAAAATACATGAACGACCGATAAACAATGCGGAAAAATTTTGTGGACAAAGAACGAAATTTTTGTGCTAGTTTGTATTCGATTTTTGACTTCCACTGGTTCAGTCTCATCTTTTGTCAGTTGCTTTAATGCGGTAGAGTTCATTTTATTTTGACAAAATATTAAAATACGTAATCTATGTTAAGTTCTGATTTAAACTGCAAGCCTTTGTCAAAATGCAGACGACCCGCAACCCAGATTTATAAGCGGGTCTTATTTTTAAGCCTGAACCCGAAATTACAAGGCCGAACCTGATATCTATGTTTATTACCCGATTTAGACCCTAAAACCAAATGTACCAAGTGAGTCAAGATGTGCGCACTGCGAGGCATCGGTAGCGTAGCAAAGTAAACACGACTAAATCATTCACAATCAATCATTTTAGTCAAGATTTAACCAACTCGATTGCTTCAACAGTAACTGGCAACAAAAGTGTGCGTCATTGCAAAAAAACTTTGTAAGCAGGTCCTTAATCCCAAACCCGTCCCGAAAAATTCGGCCCGACTTACAACTCTTGCGCAGCCAACCAAAAACTTTCCAAAGTGGAAGGATCTTTCGAGAACTGAACAACGTTAGCATTGAAAAAACTGCCGCCAAAGTTAATACGACAGACACTCGTCTTGACCTCCTCATTGGGAGTTGAATCACTACATAAGCTACTTTGTTTGCAATAGCTGTAGGTCTACAGTACTACAATCTTAACTGGCACTAGTAACAACCAAGCTCCATCCATAAAGAGTGGTATATGGTCAGGCCCGTAACCAGGGGTGCACGAAGCCCCCCTACAAAATTTTTCGCCCGCCCTCTGGAAAAATGTGTTAGACATAGCTCAAGGAGTATCTGGAAAAAGTGAACGACCTTCCCAAACATCATGGTGGAGCCCAATGCAGTTAGATCGGCTTAAGGCCGGCCCTGTGGAACCCCATGCAATGATTGGAGTGTCTATGCTACTTTCTGTAACAAACAAGATGGGAAGAAACGTCGCATCTATATTTTGTCATGAAATCATCAATACGTTTCCTGCGGAACCCCTGGCAGCCACTTGCGGAACCCGGTTGAAAAACAATGATGTACGCAGTACGCTCATCATTTGCACAAGGGATTAAAAGCTAATTAAAGCACAAAGTGAGAACCACAAAGTCAACCGTTGCAAAAGCAAGCAAAGAAACAGATTACCTCCGAACGGCGGCAAGTTGCTCATTAACTCCCACAATATAACGCCATACCTGAAAGGAAAACAAGAAGCAAAAGTCTCAAACAAACGCCAATAGTGACATCATGCCAAGTCAAAAGGATCTGCATGCAAGTCTTTCTAAGAGCACCTGTTACTTACCACGAATTTGTAAAAAACTTTATGGGTCAATTGTACTTCATCATATCTATACGGTGAAGCACCAAGACAGGAGTTGGGAACCTATTTCCTATCATAGGCTACATGAATTGTTGAATAACGCTGACTAGGCACAAGAAAATGATTTTAATCTTAAAATTCACCCTTCATCCTTCTAAGCATAATAAGAAGGGAGAACTGATTAGTGAGCGAGATTTCTCTGGACCTAATGTCTAATATCTGCTTATCATGGAGTTTCGTTTTGACGTGACGTTTTGTTCCAACTTGGATAATTTCTGAATCAGGCCACATACGATGTTATGCGGGCAACATATGGCCGGTGGCGCAGATTCCCCACACCGCGCTAAAAATTATGAAAACAAAACTACCTGAGCAACCGCTCAATGAAAAATCAAACGCCAAATGTTATAAACACCCGAGAACTTATGTATTGATTATGACTGACAACAACGGTTAACTACAAACTAAGACAGTTCTAAGCTGCAAGTTTCACCATTCACGAAGAAAGTAACAACTAAGCATTTATGACAATGATAACAAAAAAACTCACGAATAAACGTCATAAGCTGGCACAGGCTTCGTATTGATGTTGAGCAGGCTTTCAGGTGGCACGTGTGCGATTGTAACCCCCGGACGGTTGACACTGCCCTGACTGCCGCGGGCTTGCATACGTCGGTCTGCAACGTCACGCTGCTGTGTTGCTTGCAACGACCACTGGTCATGCTTGGGTAACTTGAAGTCGCTGATCTGAGGGACAACAGCATCAGGGATCCATAAAGAAGATAAGCACGCAATTTGCTTTTTTTGATCAAACTTTGTTTTTAACAATTGTTTTGCGACCGGGAAACCAAGCAACAGTGGCATGACCAGAACTTGTTTTTTACATTTGATTTTGCGTGACGGCGGTTAGCGGCAGGTCGAAGCCTGAATTTTGCTTCTTGTTGGGGTTGTTATCGCTTCGGCGATTCACTCAGTAAACGTGAACACACTACTACTGAGCTTTGGCCGACTTGAGGTTTCTTGGGCAACAACTTGGTTAGGCTAGAAATTACCCCGAAATTTAAATAATCGAAAGAAAACAAAGTTCCAATAAATGCAACCGGATACACCCCAGAAACAAGTGATAAAAGCCAGTGAGAGTAAAGAAAAACGAGGTCCCATCAAACAGAAAATACGCAAGTGAAACAGCAGCACAAACATCCGGTAAGCTTCACACGCTTGAAATCAGCAAAACATCTGCAGATATGAATTTCTGAAAATCATAATTGAGTGCAAGACTCTTTGAGTTACTAACAGCACTTTCACATTACTACTTCACCCAGAAAAAAAGTTGGAATTTGCTAACACTACGTCTTTCTTAGCAACAGGAATCAGAACAACCCCACAGATGCGTCTTTGCATCAATCTCATAAAGCTTAGATTTTTATTAAAGAACGACGGCAGATGATTTTCCTTCTGTGGAAACTCGGCAAATGACCAGTCGATCGCGTGTGCGAAATAACGGGCGCAATCAGTTTCGCATCGTGGAAAAAAACGTAATTTGAAACAGAATCTTGTATAATCGTGGCGGGAATTAGACCCGAACGATCGGGCGTGGAGTTGATGCAGTCGACCCAAAGCGGTTCTTGGCGGTTTCGAGCAAGACCTCCTAGAAACAGGGACGTCTTTTTCTCGGAGTAGTCTTTAGTTAGCACGCATGACACTAACATGGAACCCACGTATGCATGAAAGAACACAAACATAGATATGTGGCGGTAATAGAAAAAAGCATACTCATAGGTGACGCTAACATCGTTACTTTGAAGGAACACCAGCACAGATACTGTATGTGGCACTAGTAAAGAGCACAGGCATGGATGGCGTCAACACGGTTACTACGATATTTAGCACAGAACCTGCATTGTGCGGTCATATGTTCCAAGCAGACTGACTCATAAAATGCATTGGGGATAGGGAGGCTGCGACAGGCCAGTGGTCATTTGGGCTGCAAACCTCCCGAGGGCGAAGCTACTTTCAGTGTGAAGCGAATAGTTGGTTAATAAAAGTATGTAAAAGTCTGTTGCTTTGAGTGTGCGGTTTTATACACGCAACGGCGTTTATACGATTTTAAACAATTTTAAAATAGGTTTTAATAGGTTTTAATAGGATTTTAAAATAGGTTACTAGTTCAAGTTTATCACAACATTTTTGGAGTTTTCAAGAGTATTGTAAATATTCGTGGTAGCTTAAAGATGGAATGCATCACGACAACCATGGACTAATGCAGCAATTAATAATAATAATAACAAATTTAAGTAAGATGAGAACGAGGCGTGCCATTGTGCGTTCGGGAAATACATCAGTCGCTGTGATGTTTCATGCATGGGAACGGAAGTTCGCTTTGTCGGTAGATGGATGATGATTCGCAATTCGATTGGAGACTGAAGGCATCCAGGCATCTCACTACTTTGTGCGAGAGCTTAATGCGACCAATTTTAATGAGCACAACAAAAAGCAAACTAACAGCTGACAGGAATACCCCAGAAAATGTAGTGACAGCATTATAGATTCAATGTACTTGGTTTATGCACACCAACAAATCGGGAAGAATTCTAACAATGTTTCTAGTGCCAGAGCAGCGCATTTTGATATTGGGATATACAAAAAGTATCAGATACGTTTTTTTATTTCTAAAGGAGTTTATTACCAGATTTCTATTGCACTGCACTTGAACATTTTCGCACATAAGTTTGAAAATGCTTTCGGTAATGGAAGTTGCCTCGTACGATACAGATGGAGATCTGTGACGAGCTTGAAATCAAAGGCAGCCGGTAGCTAAGATTTATAGTATTCATACATGAATTTGCTCAATCAAAGACTGTAAATATCTTTTAGTTGCAAAACTGTCTGCGTTTTTCAAATGCTAGTAACTTCAAAATGCGCAATTTCAGATGTGTGTCAATCATCTCATCGCGAGATGTAAAACATTCGATGATGGTTGCATCAAAAGAGTGAAATTGCAAAAATTGCATTTTATTAAATGCTGAATCTAGTTGCTTCTTCGTATTGGAAGTATATTACCACATCCTGCATGGATCTGATGGGAACTTGCTTGGGAGGCATGCAAATGTATTTTAAGTGATCCGAAAGAGAGATGAAGCACTGTCAACGTTGTCTTAGGACCTGGTACCTTTTCTCCCTTCGCCTTTTGTAGGCTGGTCAAATCCTGCTAACCTACTGTTAACTGGTGAATTGTAATCTTCAAAATATCTCCCAATTTTCAGTACAGCTTGGTTTCTTAGATGTTCAACAATTGTTCTGTAAACAGTTGTTTCTGGAATCCCGCAAGGCTCGATTTTAGGGCCATTATTCTTTTTGCTCTGACTTACCCAATGTAATTTTATGAAAACTATAGTTTTTGCTACTAATACAGTTTTTATTTAGAGTGACAACAATTTGAAAAAACTTACAAAAATCGGTTATTCGTTAAATGGCTAAGTAAATGATTGGCTACGGTAACTGCAAACAACCTCTCACTAAATATTTCTAAAATAAAATATATGTTAATCACAAATAAACATATTAACACAGACCTCATTAAAATAAATATCAACTGCAGTCGTATTTGGTGTAATTGTAGAAACCAGCAAGCGGTTTTGTTGTATTATATATGTACAAAGTTAAACATTGAATAACCAAGCACTTATACATATTGCATCGTAGCCTAATGAATTAACGAGATCACTACGCAATTTTAAAAAGCTGCTCTTACTGTGGGAGAGCGGTTTCATATGCCACATACAACCAGGGGCGGGTAGAGGTCAAGGGACACCCAGGGCGACTGCTTGATGCTGATTGTATGCTCCCCTACCAAATTGTAGTCTTGTATTCAGGAATGTGAGAAATACAGGCATTTGAAATGGACAAAAACTAATCCTGACAAAAAAGTTTAGAAAATTTAATTAAAAACATTTCAAAGAATATTTTGTGTTTTTGATGTGTTAGTCTTTAGTAATTTGTTTTATTCTGTGGCCCTGAGGCACATGTTCATAAGCAAAATTGTTCTAGTAATGGGTATGCATTGAGGAAATAGACACTGCATTTATAAGTATCAGATAGGCTCACCAACAAAACCTAGTACTTGTGAGGCATGATATCGATAGGAGATAGAGCTGTCTATTTTTTCTATTACAAATGGCAGTTGAAATTGCACAACCATGCAGTTTGATGCATTACTGCCCTTTATGTTTTTCTGAACTGTAAACAAATGGCTAAGGATATTGTTTAAAAGAAAAAACAGATGAAAAACAACTCTTCTTATTCAGCTAGAACAGGGATTCTTAACCTGGGTCCGTGAACCCCTAAGGGGTCTGTGAATGTGATTTAAAGGGTTAATAGGCTTTGCAGTTGCTATTACTACTACGATGATTAAAACCTAATTTCGAATATTTATTGCAATGTTTCGTCTTCGGCAACTTTTACCATGATATACTAGAGGTCCATGACCCACAAATTGTTTAAGAAACGCTGAACTAGAACATATGAACAACTGAGGTATACACTTATTTAAAATTTCCCTTCACCAAATCAATTCTCCTATCGGCAAATACAGTATTTGCATTATCTCAATATTTACATCGACTGAAAGGAATTCTCTTTCAATGCTGATTAGAGCCAAGATCTTTTTACACCAATTAGAAATGAAGAGTCTATCGCCAAATCGTTACGCATGATATAGGCCTGCGATACAATTCGCATTGCCACTAAAATTGAAACCAAGCAGACAAGACACCACCGTAACACGAAGGGTTCTATACTCCATATATCCAATTTTGAACAAGCAAGTTTAAGAGGTCTTGGTTTTTGTTCGCTGTACTGTCCGCTTTGTTTTATGGCCTTTCATAGTGAAATGAAAGCAAATTTGCGAATGATGGAAACGACGATTCACACCCTCCAGTTTAATAAGCCGAAAAACTCACAACGATTAACTTTACGGAAACATTGCCAGTCATGTTCAAAACTTACCTAAAACTTTTCGATTAGAACCAAGTTGCATAACAACCTACTTAGTCGAGCTGATTCCACAAATATTAAACTTTAAGTTTGACTCGATTTTAAAAAATGGCAACTGAGACCAAAATTGACCAGCTTTCAACTAGTTTCAGCCGTTTCTGCAGATTACAGCCAAGACATTACAAAACTAGCATCGAGATTGCACAGGTGCATTTCCACTCGCAAAATTTGATTTTCTCCTTCGCTGCAGCAAATCGGTAATACAATAATGTGATGTTTTCAGATCCACGCAGAAACCATTGTTTCATTCATTTTTGATAAAATAAAAATTGAGGCGGTCTCAAAAATGGTAGCGGGCGTGGAAGCGGAACACGTTTTTTACTTGGCCTTATCATTACTTGAACATTATTTATGACTAGTTTGATTCATATGATATGTTATAGCTTTTGGAAACTCAAATTTGTGCTTAGTGGCTAGCAGTACTATCAGTTTTATAATAAATAGATTCTTTTTTCAAATTTGAAACTGGTAGTGGGACAGCTAATATGATAGATTTCAATTAACCTCAAAAGCAAATTGCACAATTATTTTGAAAAACACTTTTCTTGCCTTCTTCTCAACAAAGGTTTTTATAACATGAAACATCATCATATTTTACTTTTTATGCAAGTTTGGATTCAATCTGGCAAAATACACTACACGAGATTGACCCCGGGATTCTTTCAAATAATTTCTGATTGCTTTCAGACAGCTGGATGATCTCTTTGCATCTGGGTTTTTTTCGCTGAAACATTTCGGTCATTTTTGTTGAGACATTTTGATCACTGAAACATTTCGGTCACTTGCCTCACAGTTGTATTAAAACTAGCCATAACAGTGTTTTTTAGCCTATATTTTCAAAAATTCCGACCGAAATGATTTAATTTTTTTCGGTCATTTCAAAAATGTTTCAGTCTATAACCGAAAAAAATAGCTTTACATGTGCCACAGTGCCTGGAATTGTGAGCAAAATTCTTAGGAACACACGTTTGAAAAACGTTCTTGAATCTATGGACGATACGCTATACATAAACTCTACTGTATCGTAGTTCCAACGTTACTTGGTGTGTATAACGTAAGAGTCACAAAATATTGCAACAAAAAGGAAGATAAAAACAATAAAGGAAATCTGGCCAAAGCAGCTAAAAGCGTGGGCATAACTTTCAATAAAAATACCATTTAGGCAATTTCGTATTTGTCAAGATCTATATAACACTGGCAATAGCTTCCAGCGCTGCAGTTGGAGAAAGCGACCATCAATTTTGGCATGGTTACAGAAAAACATAGCGTGCGTACTATCATCCTCACGGGCCTCAGTACCTATTGGACCCGGCTACGATGTACCTCTTGTGAACCCTCTCGTAGGCCCTGATTCCACAGAAGACGAAGAACCACTTGATTTCCGGTGATTTTGAATATAAAAAGTTATCTAAACCAGCATAGAAAAATATGTCCGAAAGAGCTATTTCGTAACTGATTCAAATACCATCAACGCGCTTGTGTAAAAGCAAGTTTTCAAACTTCAACCAATTAAAATGCAAGGACACGAATTGGTCATAAATGAGAGGAGCACTTGAAACAGAACTAACGTCTCTGTAAGTGATTGGTCGAAACACCGCAACAGCATGAAGTCATTGAGTCGTGGTAAATGTCAGTAGTAATATTTTTTTAATTGACCCTAGATAATTGGTTAACCAGTGAATGTGACTAACACTAATTCATAAAAAGTTCAAACAATTCATTGCAAATAAAACACACACACCTTGACATGAAACTGTTGATCCAAAAGGACATTTCTTGCTGTCAGCTTTGTGTGGACAATAGGTTCTGGTGTATAAGAATGCAGAAAGCACATACCAAGGGAAAGCTGCAGAAAAACGATATTCAAACGTATTTCAAGAATTCATAAATGCAATGAGATATTGTGGTAAATGTCACTAGCATGATACTTGGGTACAAGACTGCAATGTTGCAGACACGGCATGGGATCGAGTATACATTACAAGGCCTTGTCGGAATTTACTGTACATCCACAGAATCTTTAGTAGAAGTAAAAGGTCGCCCAACTTTCTCATCAGATTTGATGCGACTTGTACTTTGTGAGCTGTCCGGCATCGCTTTATTTTTTCGATAACCCTGGAAAGTAGGTTAGTATGGCTAAACCTATTCTATCTTCTTCTTTGTTTACCTTTTTGCATGTTTATTCGATGAAGCAAACTGTTCAGGTATCCGTTTTGTTGAAGAGTTGATCTGAAGAGGTCAGTCTCTTTGTTTTTACGTTTCTAGTCGACGAATTCGTCTGTGTGATTTAGCAGTGTGTCCAACACTGAGCATTTACGCGCAGGAGGATGCTCCGAGTGAAAATGCAAATATTTGCTAGTGTGCGTTGACCTTCCGTATGCTCTAAACTCAGTTGACATGATCCAATCGCGTTATTAACGTGTCCAGGACAGCGATTGGGCCTTTGCTTTGTTTTCCATAATAAACTTGATAGAGCTCTCAAGTACATTGGTATGGATAACGTGCGCTCTCATATTATTTCCACAACTTCGGGACATGCATAAAAGTGTTTAGTGCCCGCGATGGTACCTCCTCTATTACCACGTTCGCAACCACGGCTGATGCTGTGGAGCCCATAGCTGTGCCAAAATTTGCTGGTAGTTGTTACAGCAGAAATACAGATGCGTTGCGCCTAACCAAATCGTAAACCTCTCGCATCTGTCGTTGACTGATCACTAGGTATGGATTGATCTGTCTGACCACGACTCATGTCTATGGTGAACGACATAAGTGCCAAATCTGCAGGGATTTTTGCAAACAGAGATACCATGTCAAATGAAGCCATAATTTATACTGATTGACACTAAACTTCCGGGTTTCGTCAACAAAATTTTTTGTATTACGCAACGTGATGTACGTTATTTCCTGCAAGATGTTCAGTAATACATGCGATTTCCTGGAGAAGTTGTACGTACTGTAGCTGATCCAATAAACGGGAAGCAATGGAATTGTGTCTTTGAGCACTTTTGATTGTCCCTACAGGCTTGAAACGATGGCATCCGAACTCTTTAACTTAAAGGTCTCGCTCATGGCAACCTCGTTTACTTTCGGCAACTTGGATATCAATGTGTTTATAGTATTTTGCGTCCGCGTTGGAGCTTAACGTAAGTTTTAGGAAGTTGAAGCCTGGATGTGACTTTGCATTCATGACTATCCTTACCCATAACAACAGCTGCTTTGTCTGATCTAAAAATTTACAATTTCTAGTTTTAAGGGAATAAACAACAAGGTATTAAAGCATATCCTGTATGTTTATGCACAGACTTCGCTTCACATTCCTAGGGCACCACAATAGATGATTTTGAAACTTACTATGTTGAACCTAGTTAACTTTTTCAACATAAAGCCACTTAGCATTTAAATAAAAATCGAAATATACATATATGTGGTGCTTTAAGCAAGAAAGTTTTGTTTATAAGGTTGTGGCTGCAAATCAGTAGCCTCTGTGCAAAACTTTCTCAAGCCTGTGGGTCATGTGTAAACTTAGACATTTTGCTGACATGAAAATATTGCATATAATCTATTTTAGTCTCTTGCATTCACATTTACAGGACTGTAGAATTGATTGGGGACAAGCCTATAAAACTGCCATTCAACCAATACAAGTGCTACAAAACCGAATTTTGACATACATGACTTTTACCAACCAAAGATCAACAAGTGCAAACAATATTTTTAAACTACTGAAAAGTCTCCAAATGTCTGATTTGTACCAATTTATATGGCAAAGTTTATGTACAAGCCCTGCCATCATTATTTGGAAAGTTTTTTTCAGAACTGTACAACATACATGATCAGGGCACAAGGCCACAAATATCAGAAAATGTTCAGTGTTAGAACTGATTATGGCAAAAATGTTGCAATATGCAGGGCCTGTTGCATGGGATTGTATTTCTAATAGATTGAAACTTTGCCATTACATGTTTTCCTATCAAGTGAAATCGTAACTACGTGCTGAGTATTGACACTTGTGTGAGATATATGTGATTTGTAAAATGTTTTTGAGTCGTTTACCTTAAACTGAGCACCTTTTTTAACTTAATTTTAGTTTTGAACATCTGTACTATTGAAATTTGACAGCCATTAAATATGGGCTGGGCTTTGGGCTTGATTACTTAGCGACTGATTTGGCTGTCTTTCGCCCAAACTCTGCTGATCGTTAGCAAATCAATTGAAATGAGTTATTACTTGCCTAAAGTACTTGCAGCACAATCATGACTTAACTTGTGAGCTGCACAGAAGTTTATTAAAGAGAAGATTCAAATCAGACAGTATCTGCTTTAAAATTTTACAGCTTTTTAATCTCATTTTAGAAAGCACACATAAGGTTTCAAGTGCAATAATGGCCACTAGCTAAAGGGGTTTCCAACCTGGGGTACATGTACCCCCAGGGGTACATTTCCCTATCTGAAGGGGTACATTTAAGGTTGGCAATAGAAGAGAAAAGTATATTTATATGTTATTTATTTCCAAATATTTATAAATATATCAACGGATATTATTTTCAAAAATCATTATCTGCTCATTGTTAAATATATCCGTGAATAATCACGACCAAATATTTTGTCAAAAGAAATTTTAGAGGTACTGTTCATCTGTCGAAATGCTGAAGGGGTACATGCTTATCTGGTGAAATGCTGAAGGGGTACATATTCATCTGTCGGAATGCTGAAGGGGTACATGGCAAAAAAAGGTTGGGAATGCCTGAGCTAACCCGTCAAATTGCAAGTTTTATGTTCTGCACATTTTCATAGCCAGCCATTTTGCACTGTGACATTGAACAACAGTATTTCCCAGACTCAACAAAACAAAAAGAAAACATTTGTAATCAAACATCGGTTATAGCATTTATATCCCTTGTTTCAACAATGAGGCTAACGAGTCACAATTTACACTATAAGAAAATGCTCAAAACAATAGCACTAGCGAAACAAACCAAATGGAACAGAACTTACTTCATAACATATGCGAGTTTTGAGCGGCCATGGTATTGTAATACGCCTAACAGCATCACGAATTTCACCATAAAGGGCATGTTCAAGCACTTGACACAGGTGTTGAGACTCCATCACGAAAGACAAGATCTTGATTAAGTTCGGATGCTTCACTGTGGCTAACAAGTTTATTTCATCTTCAAGCTTTTTTATTGACCTGTTTGCAATCACTTATTGTAAGATTTCTAACAAAAAAACTATTTAAAAAATATAAGATAGCAAAAACCTTAATTCTTTGTTCGAAATTAATTCTGCAAAATGTATATATGGGGTGATTTATGGATTGGAAGTGACTCAAAAATGTAGATAATCATTATCATGCTTATTCAGCTGGGCCAAGTTTACCCATTGACGACCACTACCAGAATGATAAATTGTATTCCAGTTGCTTTTTAGTATCCGTTTTTATATGACCTGAAATAAAAATTACAACAAAAAATAGATTTAATTTTTTGCAGTTGCTTAGTGCAACGACATGTTCCTATAATGAAACAATAGTACAAAATGTGGGTTCACCACTGCATAATAACGCTCATTGCTGTTTTTTACTCTATATCTTCTGTATCTCTAGTTAGAAACTGTTTGGACGAGCTGCTGCCACATTTTTTCATTGTTGCTCTGATTGCCATGTAGACAATCTTACAATTTAAGTCCTTTGCTTTACCTATGCCATCAGCAAAAGACACTGGTAATGTTTTGCTTTCTGGCTTTTCTGCCTAAATCTCTTGAAGTTTAT
>JGI24021J15306_10002834_pt1 | contig 19108 bp, 14 predicted proteins | sample Ectturendosymbi1_FD_15306 | JGI IMG/M metagenome (IMG submission 15306)
CTTGAGTTAACACTCTTTCAGTCATTAACCAAGAATTGTGATCATATGTGAGGATCGGAACAAAAAAACGATTTATAATCCGACAGCTTTGCGGTGTTTGAAAGCTCTCATTGTGTGACCACAGAGCGATGAAGCTCACGCAGAACTGCGTTTTCTAAACCGTGTGTCAGTCTCTTTCTTCCGTCTTCCGTAACTCGTGAACACGACCCCACGGTACTTGAACCTCTGAACATGCTGCAATGTATTGCCGCTTACTTGCAGGGAACACTGACTTGAGATTCTGGAGAGACATAAAACCTCAGTCTTTTTAGTGCTGGTTTTCATTCCGACTCGGTCGCGCGCAGCTGAAAACCAATCAAGTGGATGTTGAAGACCCTCTGCAGAGGATGCAAGCAGTAATATACCGTGGACCAAAATCAAACAGTTGATCCTGAAGCTTCCTACAGTCACACACTGGTTGACTCGGCAGTTAGTCTCTGTCCAATTCATAGTCTGCTATGAAGAGTGGTGAAAGCATACACACCCTTGCCGAGTCAAACACTCACAATTAACGGTTGTGATTTAACTCCGCCGATACGGACACAAACTTCTTTGCAGGAACATCAGCGTCGGAAGGGTGGGGGCAGGTTATGGCCGTGGTGACGAAACATGAGCACGCGTCATATGAAAGCACAATCTGCGCTGAAACCCGGTTTGAATGAACGTGCTGGACTTTCGCTGTAAGCAGCTTCGTCCTTGGGAGGTCTGCAGCCTAAATGACCCCTGGTACTTCGCAGCCTCCCATCAACCACAGTGCATTCTATAAATCGGTGTATTTGGAAAGTCACCGCAGCACTACATTGCAATAACGGTGATGGCGTCATTCATACGTATGTCCTATACAGAGGCGTAACGAGGGGGGCGAAATTCCCCGGGCGCCGAGTCAATACAGGGGCGCCAAATCACTGCTGGGTCGCCGAAAAGGCCCAACAATGTCACAAGTACTTTCTTCAACGCAGTACATTTGCTTCTGAAAGACCTCAGGTTCAAACATAGGGGCGCCAAACTTGCTTCTTGCCCCGGGCGCCATCTAACCTCGTTACGCCCCTAGTCCTGTATGCTGTCGGTGCGCATTTGCGCGTTAACTGATCACTATTATCACGTTCAAAACAACAGCACAACCCCGGTTTTTGCACGCTTCAGTTTATTACAATAAATCAAAGAAAGTAACAGATATGCAATGCGAAACAAAAGGGAAAAAGAACGACACAAAAACCGGAAAATGGCAAGACAAACGCAACTAGCCACAGTACCGACTTTGAGGGAACGTACCATCTTTGCTTTTCGTGCAGGGACGTCAGCACACCATTGGCCAGATGGCAACGATGTCGCTTTCCCTCAAACATGTTCTTGATCACAGGACCAATCGTCAAATTATGTTTCGAAAACTTTTTCGCAGTACCTGGTGCAACTTTAAACAGCCAAGGCACAAAGAGTGCATTGTCAGTGGGATTTTTGACAACAGGGGGGATTTTAATTTTGCAGCGAACCGGAAGTTCAGATGCGGAAATTTTGATGCAACCGCATTTTTTTCGAACCAACCTTTTCAAAGTAGAAGTAATGCTTGTAAGTTTATGCCAAATGTGCAATTTTACCTGTTCTCTGGCAGCATACCTTTGCTATGCAAAATGGAGTTTTTCCCTCACTGAAACCAAACTGGGCCATAAAATACCAGAGTACAGCGATACATTGTGTATGTTTCGAGGGTGCTTCACAACTTAGACATAAATTAGTTGAATTTTTTCAATAACGAAAAATAACTTAAAATGCCAAAGCAAACAGACTCGCAGAGGAAACAGAACCGAAGGTTGCAAAAGAAAAACTAAAGGGCGTTGCAGAATTCTCAGAACAATGGAAAGAGTTGAAGAAACGAAGAGCGGGGAAGCGTGTGTCGCAATATTCAAAAGAATTGGAGCTAAAATGTGTAGCGAGAAAGTTGCCAAACCACGTTCAAACACGACAGAATACTGAACAGCGATACATATACAGTATAGCCGTCGACTCGATGCATGCGCTTGGTACAAAAGTTAGACAAGCCCGCGGCACACAGTAAAGAAGCATGCAGATGTGTGTTGAGTAAGGAAACATACTGAAATGATATATTAAACGTCAAACGATTTTTAACGATATTATATTAGTACTGGGTTATTTGTAGAACATAAATCACGCGAAAAGGTAGCTCACAACAGCCAGTAATGTGTGTTGGCAAAAAAGCTGACATCAATCGCTGGTAGATTTGCCGAAAAGAAACACCCCTTCTCTGACTATATTCGTACGAAGACCGGTTTCATCGATGACGGTAAATTGCGCGCACAGCCACAAGCGACTGTGTCGTAGGTTGTGTTTGTTTTATGGTTCGCTGCTTGCAGGAGACCGGTAAGTTCTCGTGAACAGTGATACGATAGTCATTTTTCACGCGCAATCAAGCTTCAATTTAAATTAGGTTGAACTTCTGTTTAAAAAAATAAACTAAATGCTTTCAACGTTGCTAAGCGACCCGCACCGTAGTCAAGAAACGGTCTTTTGGTGACAACCAAAGGTATTGAACAAGCTTAAGTGACTTGGCCAGACCCGCGCAACTTTTCACAGGCTGCCATTGGCGTTCCGGTTGATTGCGCGCGGTCGCCGATGACCTACCAGCGCATTGCCGTGCATTGCGAAAGCACAGTACACACACGAATGTACAATACCAATGTTGTCAAGATCCGAAATAAATACGCGACAAGTCCTCGCTGCAGTTCATCCGCCATCTTTGTCGTCGGTTATTCGAGAATGACAACAATGAGCCGTCGCCGTTTTCGCCCGCCCGGGCGCTTCGCGGCCGCCATTTTTGCGCTCCGTCTTCCGCCAATGGCGGAAACGGGCCTTCGTTCGCCCCGCACAGTCAGATCAGGTGGACTTTTCTAAAATTTGGAAGAAGCGGTGGTCTGGGGGGGTGTTGAATGACGTGGAGGCGGCGCCTGTTGAAGACAATCGTGAGCGATTTCAGTGAAGCCCGCATAAATTGCACAGGAAACACTGCAAACTGTTCTCTTTTCCACTTGTTTTCGTTTGAACAAAACGCCATGGCTAGTTAACGGTGAAGCTGTTGTTGCTGTAGCAGCAGGGGCGTAACGAGGGGGTCAAGGAGGAACAATTCCCGGGGCGTCGAATCACTATGGGGGCGCCGAAAATTCCCAACAATGTCACAAGTACTTTCTTCAATACAGTAAATTTACATTTGCTTCCGGAACATTTGCTTCCGGAAGACCACAGGTTCGAACATGGGAGCGCCAAACTTGCTTCTTGCCCCGGGCGCCGTCTAACCTCGTTACGCCCCCTGTGTAGCAACCACGCCAAGTGGAGACCCGGGCAGGTGAGTTATCTGAAAGGGTGGGGGGCTGCGATCGCGGGGACAGAGAAAACAGTTTCGTGTTTTGATGGCTCGGGTGGTGGGGGGTTCTGAGTTTTGAGGTTTTGTTGTTGATTTAAAAATTTAAGAGACATTTTGTTGTTGACTTTTTGAGCAAACAAAAAAACGCTATTTGGCTGATGATCAAAAACAAACTTCTCCAGCACAACACACTCTAACTATTAAACCCCCAGACAAGTACGAGCATACTCACGTTTCTGGCACAGGGGTCGACGCTTGCGCTGACAAGGTATGAGGTTCCATCGTCCTTGTGACGTCACTTCGACGCAGTAGACGTTGCTGAGAATTAAAAAATGTTTTTGTAAACATCTGATCAAACCAGGTGCAGAAAATTTAATTCGTAACTGATTGAGAAACTGATGAAAAATCTTAGGAACGTCCCTTACTGAAAGATGAAGTTCTTATTTTCTGCGTAAAAATGTCGACCGCACGAAATTTTAGGACAACGAAGGTTCTGTTTCTGCGTTTGAAGAGAATATATTTTTGTACGCACGCAGAAATTCTTGCCTGTATCTCTGACGAGACTCATGCATTTAAACAAACGAACAAGCGAGCAAGATGATTGGAGCTAAAAAATTTTTCATTGAACACAATCTTACAATGTTTGCAATCAAAATAACGTGAACAAACTGACCATCGCAGGAGGATTTAACTCAGATCGCCTGCAAAGGATGCAAAAAACGCGTGAGAACTCACTTTCGCTTCAAGCGAGCCTCCTGGCTCCGCGGGAATCTTTCCAGATCGCCGGATGCGAGCTTCGTTCTATCGCGCCACAGCAGTGTCCCGTTCTTGAGCTTGATCAATCCGATCCAGTATGTCTGTTGGCGACCGAAGGCGCGCAGGACGTTGTTGATGTACCTGCTGGGCAATTGAAATATAGCNTAAAGCGTTCGATTGCAGAAAAAATAGCAATACGCTTGTTTTGTTTCTTGCTTTTCATTTAGAATTGTTGNAAAGATGAAAACAAAGTTTTTATTATGCTAAGTTCGCACTTCTTTCCACGAACTTGGCGATAGATACGAGCACGTAACNTTTTTACCGTTGTCAGGTTCACAGCATANCCGAACGGNCGAAACGTACGGTTTTATGACACAGAGTGGGCAGACATGACCAGCGTCTGAAGACTTCGATTGCCCACGGACTTGGTAGTGCTTCACTGAGAGAAATCAACCACGAAATCCCGGCGTTTGTGCTCACCTCAATTCTTCGCGATTTTTCAAGATGGCCAACGCGCCTCCTTGCCGATGGCAGTACTGGCGTGCTTGGCGAAAACTAAACTTTTCGTCTGCCAGCTGAATCAATGTTCCCGTCACATTGGATAGAAACCAGCCATTGTAGTCGCACTTTTGCTGTCCTCTTTGACCTTTAAAAAGTAGTTGGAAGTTATTGTAATTGCCCTTTTTTCCCGCTAATAAGCTTATGAGCCTTTTCTTAGGCAAAGGCGAGACTTTTAACCGATAATGATGAAGGCTTTCTGGCACGAAACGAGGAAAAAAGTTGCAGGAGATTGCGTTTGCGCCTGCTCAGCGCACACCGCTGTTGCTATAACAACGACGCCGGCATTACAACACACAAAGCATGGTTTCTCGGAAGGTTGGGTTCGAACTGTTGCAAATCGAAGATACGTCAATTCGCCAACGCAATGAAAGCACCACGGCTACGCTGATCGCTATCTAACCATGCTTGATCGTCATGCAACACAAGGCGGCTAACCGTTGACTCGATGCAGCCAAGTCAGTCGGCGAATGTACTGGAGATTGCGCTGGTGCTGGAATTCAAGGTTTCCCAGGTCACGTGACAAGTTCCGGTTGACTTCCATCAGCACGGCGACGTCCTGAATGACGGCGTTTACTTTCGCAAAGCACCGGGCCGCCTTGTCTGTCATGTTGGTCGATTTGCACTTGCTGCTGGTCCTTAGCTCTACCAAACGCGCACGTAGGTCTTGCGTGGTGTTGCGGAGGTCTGCAGAGCAAATCACTGACGCGCTTCATTCAACCGCTTTGCATGCAACCGGGTTTTTTTTATTTGACCTCGGCGACTGCTGAAGACTGTTTGAGAGATCGCAACTGTTTGATCTGATTATGGAGGTTGTCGCAAAGCGAGGGTTTGGTGCATTTTGGTGGTGGTTGTACACAGCGAGGTTCAGCTGTATTTTGAGAGATCGTTGGAAAAATTTGGGAGACCGTTTCGGTCACTCCCGAAACACCATGAAAGGAACACTGGCATGCAGTGATCGTGAAACATGCGACTTCTGGCGAAGAAAAGGTGCAAAAGCGGCAATTTGATTTGTTTGATCGCAGCAGCAATAACAAAGCCAAACATGCACCTCAAAACCGCAGTGATGTAAGGAACAAACTGAGGCAAAGGCGTTTTTGCTGACAACTCTTTTGTAGCCAGGCTTCAGAGTGAATTACTGTGCACTTAATCAACCATCATGCTGGTCATCTTTCAGCGAGGTAGTAAATTCGCTCCCCCCCACCTCCTATCTCGTCACGCAGCACTGTGACTTCCTTCTCCTTCTCCGTGGCGCATCGCTTCTCCAGTCTCGTCAGCTTCTCGGAGTTGATTCTCGCCTCCAGCGCCATCCGCTCTCCAGCTTTCGAGAAATTTCTCAGCGTTTCGCTGCAGCGAAACAGCTCGAGCTGCATGTCGTGGTTCTCCATCTGGAGCCGGCGAACCGTACTTTCCGTAGCGCTCGTCTTCGAGTCGACGCTGTTCAACCTGGGGGGGAAGGTGAAAGCGTTTTGCGAAAGCGTTTCACGTCTTTGCCTTGAGACCTTGTACTCGTTATCGCGTGAAGTTTTTACTTGTCAGGATGAATTACTACTCAGGGTGAAAAGATTAAGTCAGACAACACTGCACAGTCCGACAAGAACAACTTGTGTATGCACAGCCTCATTGTTTGAAGAAGAAACCGGAAAATGATAAGAAATTCAAGCTACTTTTTCTTGCATCAGTACATACGGGTAGCGTTGGGACTTTGCAAACCGTCTGTCTATTGTTGCTTGTGGAAAAAAAATACGTAAATGCGTCAACGAGAAACGTACTTCCGCCAAGCGTCGTTCGCCTTCGCGATCGCCCATCGCTCTCGTTGCCGCGACGTGCTAATCTGACTCCTCATCCCTTCGATCTTCAGCATCGCAAGATCGACCGCGTTCTGCTTCGCCTTCAGGCGCAGGGTCAGGTCGCCGACCGTTCTGTCGAAGTCCTCCGACACGTTGCGGCATCTTTCCAGGCCGCGCTTGAGCGCCGTCTGCCGGCCGTGCAAACCTGCGATCTGCTGCTCTTGCGCCACCTCGCGAGCGTTTGCGGCGCTCAGGTTCGCCCGCAGTTCGGCGATCAGCTGTTTGTCTGAAAAGAAAATCGGCGGATGAATAACAGTGTTACGTTTGCGGTTTTCTTAAACTCCACCCACACGTCTCGTCCTGAGAGACTTCCTTGATGACAAACCTTCGCTTGTTGATGTGGTTTGTTTATTCGTCACCCCGATTAGTTTGATCTTCTTTCCGTAAACATCAAGCCGTTTATAGCAAATTAACGAAGAGCAGACCGTGATAAATTTCTTTAGATAAGATCTAGATTCTAGACGAACATTTATATAAAACTTTTCACGGATATAATTCCAAGTTAAAGAAAGTTTGGTAAGATAATAATCGGTGGAGAAATGCTGTGAGTTGAACAGTCTAATAGGAAATGGTGATTTCACCTAATCTACGTTCATCAACACCAACAAACAAGTATGAATCTCAACCATATCAGATCTTATCTCGCCAATAACTTTAAATACTTAAGCACGTAGTAGCTGGCAAAACCCTTAAAGAATATAGAAAAATGTTTGATTAGATAGATCTGAAATATATCACATGGTTATGGATACTGTTTAGGCTTTAACCATATCAAAGAGTGGTCTTGAAGCCATCACTGTATGTTGCGTTTAATCGCATAACGCCATCTCTTGAAACGCTGAGCATTAACAACAGCAGCACCCCACTTCACGACGCTTGACCCGAGTTTGGTTCGATTTCTCAAAACCTTGAAGGACCAGACAGCGTTTAAATGATTAATTTTAGCAGAGACGCAGAACCTTGCATAAGCGTGGAAAACATTTTATTTTTTTGTTAATGTTAGCCACCATCTTTCATTCCGTTTAATTAAACGCGACCTCTGTTATTATTCAAGACAAGTCAACCGTCAGCGCTTTTTTGGGAAGGATGGCGGTCGGTAAGTCACAACTATCGTTTTTACTTAAATGCTGTGGAAAAGATAACCACCCAGTTGCTACGTTTAATGCACGTAGCAGGAAACATTTAGTGACATGGACAAAAGCGCAGAACATTCAGCTTCGCTTAAGTCAGACGTAGGTTTGCGACGATTACAGCTCTGTTTCGTAAACAACAACGCATTCGTCAACATAACGATTACGCAGTGCTTGAGACTGTCTGTGCGAGGACTGCACGGGTGAGCAGGCACCGCGGCCGAAGCTGCTCCAGGCGAGAAACTCAATCGCCGCAGTTTCTAAACGTATCAGGAAGGTCGCCGCGTCGCGGTCGCCGTACACGTCGCACAACGAACAGTGAGTCATGTTCGTGAACTCTGGGGCGAAATAACGACGATCGACAGCGAGCGATTACTACAAATACGTGTATTGGCTTCAATTCTGTGCTGTGTGTTTTATGTCAAGACTGACGACGTCACCGTACCTGGGTCGGATTGAACCGGCGCGGGCTGGTTTCGACAAGCGGCAGCACCGGAAGCAGAGCGACGGCTTTTGAAGCAAACTTCTTTTTCGCTTTCGCTGTAATCACAAAGCAGAAAGTTGACGACATGACCGAAGCGAAGATGAAATAACTGTTTGGATGCGGCAAGCCGGGATCAAGCATAAGGCCCGATGGCACCCGCCAGTGATTTGCTTTTGCACGAGTTGAAGTTTACTTTATGATCGGAAGGCAATTTTTGTACATTCTGGATTAGTTCAGTAACCTCGAGCGAGTTAACCTTTACATCACTTTTTAACTCACAGCTATGCTGTACGAAAAAATATTCTTGTGTTTTACGCATAAAAGCCATTCCCGCTTTAAAAACTGCAAAGATCACTGAAATAACACTATCAACAAGTGCTTAACTGTGTCTCATACTATTAAACGAGAGGCTCTTGCGACGGCCATAATAGATGAATAGTTTTTTATCTAAAGCATCAAGTAAACGGCACGAAGCGTTAACTGCAATCTGACAGCGAAAAAAACCCACATATTATCGTCGAAAAAACTTGAAAAAGCCTAATCGTTATTGCGCGTGAAACCGCAAAACACGTTCGCAAAGTCAGAGAGCAATGGCGTAGCCAGCCCAAATGGAGGGGGGAAAAATCTTTAATGTAAGGCGAATAACACTATCTTTTTTGGAAAAATGCATCTCAAAATGACTATATGTTACAAAAATTTGGGGGGGGCATGGCCTCTTTGGCCCCTCCTGGCTACGCCTATGTAAGAGAGCAACGAGCTATTTTTCACAACGTTTGTTCCAATCTCCCAGTTGCTGCAAAGCAGCAAGCAGCGACGTGGTAAATATTGTGTTGGCCTCAGGTGATATCTGAAAACCACGTGCAATTACCATAGCTTCGCTCGCAGGGTAGCAACAACGCTCTAAAACGCTTTTGATGTAATACACTTCGTGCACGGAGACAGCGGATCTACATTATCACTTGATCGTCACGTAACAGCGGCATTTCACAGATCCACGGGATTTCTGCCGAGTACCGCCTTTGACATAGACGAAAACTGATATTACGAACAGCCTGGCGATCGGCATCTGCGCACCATGCAGCTCACCTCAAGCCGAACACCGACGCACAAGACCCCACTTCCTCGTTCCACACGCAGTAGGGGTCTTGTGCGTTCACACATCGTTCGCAATCGCCGTACACTGAACAGGAAGCCATCGGCAATCGAATCACTGAAGCATTGGTCTGAACGAACAATTCTTGCTCGCTCAAGATCACCTTGTCCACAGCTGCGCTGTCGTTCGCCTGTTCACAAACAGGGCGTTCAGAGGCATCCGCAACGCCGCATTGTGACGTATGGCGCACTTGAAGCCAGTGCATTTGACACACACCGGATGGGGGTGACAGTTAAAAAACTTACATTTATGAGCGATAAATCCGGGAGAGCCCACGATATTTGCTCGTTGACAGTTGAGACGACAACCCGCTTCAACAATCCACTCTCTGTAGATTAAAGGTATTGTTGGTTTTACTCGGCATGCCTCTTCAGCGATACCGCATTTCAATCACGATTTATTTGGTAAATGTTTGAAAGCTTTTGCGCCAATCTGGCCACCGGTGTCCGCCATAAAAAGAACTTTGAGGAAGTTTAGGAAAGTCTTACGAAACAACAAACTCTCTGCATTATAATATTTGCATATCGAGTGAAAATACACGAATGAATAATTGAAAGGAGGAAAGAAAGAATTCTTACCGCTGACCATGTAAAGCACTGTAACATTGTGGGCAAGGCCGGACAGGGCGCTGGCCATCTGATGGACCACTAGGTGACGATAACGCTGTCCACTCTCTTTATAAAAAATACCCCCCGGGCTGGGGAATATTGTTCCGAACTTTATCGGGTGCATCTTTGTGAACATAAGTCTGCGAAAAAAAACAACAAAAATCGGTAAAAAAATCAAAAAACTTTATATATAATCTTACACGCTGCGTGGAGAAGCATACTCGAATACGTAGAGTCTTGGCCGCAACCAGCTGATATTTTCGGTGAGGTAAAATGATTGTAACTTGGACCTAACAACTTGACATGTTTTTGAAAATTTCGGGAGAGCAATTTCCTGGTTTCCCCCTGATTTCGGGCCTGGATGGAGTCACTCAAGGCGAGCTTAACACCTGTCGTGCGAAGCATTGCTTACTTTGCAAGATTACGCTGAAAGACAACTTTCGACAGACTGTGGAATCGATACAAGGAAACCCCGACTTGCTGCAAGTCGATAACGAAATGACATTTACTATTCCGGAGTGAGTATTAGTGGAATTGTTGGCAGTTATGGGCCTGAAAAGAACCGCGCAGGTACTTTCGCGTCCATGAGGTACCATTGTTTGTGCAATCAACATTGGCAGAAATTGCCCGGCGATGAGTTTGCCCTTAAGACGCGAGACGTTGAAAAGGCAGCGTGCAAACGATAAAAATCAAACACAGCGAGAAACCATACCTGTTCTGAGATAACCTTCTGGTGTCATCAACACAGGTATCAGGAGGCGGGCGCACGTTCACGTCGTATGTGGTCTTTATCGTGTCCGCGCCTGCGCGATTCCAGTAGAACGAGTTCTTCTGCATGCGATTGACGATATCTTGCATCTTGTACGTGCATATGGCGATGCCGGCCGCTGCGTCGCTGCGACGTTAAACGGGGGGTTGAGCGAGCGATTACGACGAACTGACGTCAGCGAGGGCTCGGTTGAGCTTTCAAGGCTTACCTGGGCATCGCGAACAAGGCGTAGATTGTCGGGTTTCGTGGTTGGTTCTCGTCAAAGACCTCGAATGTTGACTCTGTTGCGAAAATCAGTGATTTAGCGGATTTTGCGACAATAATATCGTGGTTTCTGCAAAAACTCTGCCGTTCGTGAGGGAAAAAAACAGATATCATGGTTTCTGCAAAAATTTTACCGTCGGTGTGGAAACGAAAACGTTGCTTTCCTTTCAGTTTGTTATAAATTGTAAAAATATCCGTCTACTTTCCGCAAGGCGTCCGCAAATAAAGGGTCAAACTAGCATTTCCGAGCGATCAAACTAGCATTTCCGAAAAATAAGCACAGTAGCTGTGCAGTTGCGGATTCCGACCAGGACTTATATTGTTGCATCATGGCAGGTCCGGGCGGATCGTTTACTTTCTGGGCTGCGTGCTATTTGCCGAGAAACGTATCTCTTTCATCTTTGTGTAAAATCCAAGGAAAATACTAGAGTCCACTTGAATAACTTCTACGACCATCTCAAGGTCGCGGTGCCCAACGACTCGAGTGCTGCTCTGATCAGACGTCGTGTTTTTGCAAGCGGCAAATATTTAAAGGTCCGGCAGAGCTGAGATATAGCGCTGGTGCGAACAGCAACTGAGCAGCGCATCAACGCGCGATGGCAACTGCAAGCGTTCCGAGAAACACTGACCGACAAAATCGTAACGGAACGGAGATCGGCCGGCGTCGGCCGACGATGCGCAGGTTATCGTCATCTTGCTGTAGGTGGCGAATTGCCCGCTCATCAGCCATGGCGTTCCACCATGGTCATTCTGTGGGTAGAAAAAAAAAATGGTGAATGTAGTGGTCGCGAATTTTTTTGCAGAGTTTTGTGCGGTTTCCAGTTGTGCGCGGTTCCGTGAGCAAAGTTTTCTTTCTGGATTCAGAAAAAGACCCGCAATGCCACACGGTTAGAAACGTTGCAAATTAATTTATTGCAAGCAAGCAGCCTTATCAGATTGATGCTTGGGGATAGTTCGTTTTTGTTTTATATATACTTCATGAACAATTACGCGTGTTTTCACATTCCCGAACTAAATCGGAGATGGTTTGTTGAAGGAATACGCTTTTGCCCATGTTGTGTCTCTATGCAGACAATCAGTTTTACATGCACGCCTGGCAGACTTTTAACGGTGTCAGTCACGCAGCAGTTAACATATGCGACGTGAATGCGCGAAAAGGGCGGAATATTTCCTCCAGACAAGGAGAGTAAGCACAGAGTCTACAGTGGAGTTTGACCGTCTGTAAGCACGAGTTCCACAGGAGACTTACGTATCCTCTTGCACGGCCAGACTCGAACCCACAGCCACAGCCCTGGCCGAAATTTTCTCGGCAAAGCGACCGCGGAATGCTGTGTTTGTTAAACTAACTCACTGCGTTAGAATCACATCGAGACTTTTCGCCGTGACTCCCGTTCCTAAACTTTTCCTACTTCCAGCTGGTTTCGTGATGTCGCTCTTGCGTCACACTTAAAACGCTACTTGCCGCGTGACAATGCGTGTGATCGCAGGAGCGTGGAATGCTCTCTGCGAGTTGTAGCAAAAAGCATCTAGCGTTTTTTTTTGGCACACGAGTTCAACTATCTCATTTACTTTGACGCTTCAGCAAGAAGCCGGGAGAAAGCGAAGCATTTTTTAAATCTCAGGTCGAAAAAGCGAAGGCTGCTGAAATAACGACCCTCACATGACATGACATGTTAACCAACAGCGCCGCAAGTGCTCAGCAAACCCTTTAATCCGTCGAGGCCCGAGGACACTGTCGCCTCCCGGTTCATTCGAAAAATGCACCAAAGGCTTTCAGTTGAAATGTGTGAGGGAAGTGCGAATGACGTAGTGGGTAAAATCAACCTGGACGTTTCAAAAGCTACGAGACTTTTGTTTGGAAAAATCCATTGTCTTGTTACAAAGGCTGGTTGACTTGCACACAGTCTTGGCAAAATTGCTTACGTTTCTTAGATGTCCGAGACACTGGTAGTCGTGCGAAACGTGACATTCCTGACCACGCATAACAATCTTGGCAACTGAACGTTACTTTGGGGATTTGTCAAGCTAGTCTAAATTACTCTTAATTTGCCAAAATTGAAGGAAAGTATCTGGCAGGCCTTTCGCTACTGACTTTGCCAGGGTTTCAAAAGATATATTTTGTGGCTGTGTTGGCATTTACTGAACACGAGGACATCGTGCCTTGCATGACATCGTTACGCCATGTAAACACAGGGATTAAAGGCGTAGGAGGTCGGAAATAGCTTGGAAACAACCGGCCTGCGCTGAAATGAGATCTAGATAAAGGCGGGGTGGTCTTTTTGGTGGTCAGGCTAGTATCAAGGAAGCGGTTGTCCGTAATGAAGACGGCAGAACTTCATAAAAACAGTTTTAATTTAGCCACGGATTTTACAAGCGCGCAACGCAGCCTTACCAGATGCTGGACTGCGCTGAGATCGCAGGTTCTCGTTCGTAACTTACCACGCAGATTGACGTCACTCGCGAAACCACGTTTCGTTCGTTCCTGTCGCGGGACATGCCGAAGTCGAACGGTCGGAATTCTTCCGCCTTCTCGCGAAGGAAAAGCAACATTTTGTCTTGGCGGGTGTCCGCTTGCCGGGCGTGGAACATGTTCACAAAGTCGGGGTCTGTGGCACATGAAGAGGCACATGAGCTACTTTACAATAGGATACCGGATATTTTGAACAACAGACCGGTCAGGAAAAGGTCGCCCTGTTTCAAAAGCATCAACACCTGCAAATAGCAACAACTGTTTAAACAGGAAAATGGGTTGTTATGTTTAGTTGTTCTACTCAATTCAAAGCGCCATCAAATACACAAAAGAAGTCTTAACCTTACAAAGGAGTCGTTCAAAATTTCTTATCGCGCAAAAGCGCGAGGCGGGAGAATTGCCCACATTTTCGTGCTTTTTTTTAATAATTTAGCTCCAATGTATCGGTCCCGAAATGTATTTCTCGCTGCGATCTGAGACGAAACGCTTCCTGCAGCCCTGGTCAATTGCGGCTTAGCCAGGTGACCATGCTTGGGCAGGTGGCGCGGCATTCACGACAACAGCGTGTGCGCGCCGACAGGCTGCCGCTAGGTTGTTGGCAGACCGGTACGAAACATCTGCTCGTCACAACCAGTCGACCAGAACGTGTTACCGTTCAGCCAGTATTTGTCGCCTTCCCTCGTCCGGACATTAACTCCGTTCAAAGCTTTTGAAATAATTCCGTCGTTTCCTCGCTGGCTGCTTTTCGTGGCGGTGAACAGTAGGTTGTCTGGTGAAAAAGCAACAGTGTTTCGCGTTGCGTTTGCCTGCTAATACTTTTTCAAGAAAATGCACTTCTTTCGCTCAAATTTCACTTTTGCTAATACTTCTTAAACATGTTTCTCAAAAATGGCTTAATGCCATTGCTTGCGCCGTGATCTCCTCTACCAGCGAAAATCTGGTTTGGTAATTGCATCGAAACGAATCAGCGCCATCGCGGTGTGGTACGTTGCCAACAACAATTTTATCAAATGCACAAATCTTGGTTTCTTTACAAATAGCCTCAGTAAGATTCTTGTCCTCAGGCGACAGGCAACCTCGCGTTTTAATCGAAAAGCGTGAATTTCCGCACCTAATTTCAAAAAAAGCTTGACATGCTTCAAAAAGTGTTTCTTAATTTGAATTACTCACTTGTTATCTTGGAGATTACAGAAGCGTGCGGGTTGTGCGGTGATTTCCATGTACCACGTTCTATGGTCCCGGGCAGAATGACAAATATCTGCGGGCATTTCATTCTGATTAGCTTCAGTGTGCGATGTCAAGCGAAAGGCCTGTAAGATTTCCGCTCAGCTTACCTCCTTCAGCACGTAGCAACACATGGGCGAGTAAGCCATTGTCCCGCAGGTGTACAAATGCGTCGAGTTGACGGACACGAGGACACGGATAGCGTTCTGACACAGGGCCTGTAAAACAGGTAGCCCGCTTTGTAATTGCTCTGCAGCAACAAACGAGTCGAGACCCAGCTTTCACAATTTTTGCTCGAATTTTGGAGCAGCTGTGTGCGCAAATAATTTCCGTTATATGATGGTGCAATGGGTACTTATTGAAAATTTCCCAAGTTCACTGACGACGTATTTAAAACACATTAAAACGCTACAAAAGAGCGGTGAAGCAATCAGCTTTCAACTTGGCATAGTAGTTTATTGACAAACATGCTTCCAATACGATCCCTGCCTCACACACAGCAGTACGGTTTAACAGATGAAGGTATGAAGAAAGACGCACTCGTATTACCCGCGATTTGCACGAATTATGCTCACTTAAAGACAATTGCAAGTTACGTTTCGAATGCTCAAAAGCTTACGGGGTTGCCTTTGAACTTGGTGCACGTTTCGGAGTGGGATCGCGATGGACTCCAGTCGATCTGGAAGGCATAAACGTTTCACTATTTCTGGGTGCACGGCTTCAAAAGGCTCAAGCAGCATTTTGCATTCTACGCGCTTACTTGTGCGATAACATTCGTGACGTTTCTGGCGTCGAGGGCTAGGAGGGTGTTGATGCCCCCCACGTAAATCCGTTGTCGTTGATGATCGTGGTGCATTGACAGAAGGGCACCGCGCGATCGCGATCGGTAGGTTTCCAACAATTCGGAAGCGTCTGCGTATGTTAAATAAACACGCGAAACGTTTAAAAAATTATAAAGAAATGATGAAATTGTGATTGAGGTTGTTTAATGTTTTCCCAGAATGACAACAAGAACAAAAAGCACAACCCCTATTACAGATTAGTCAAATGAGAGCAAACGCACTTGCGCTGCTTGCTTGTATGACAGATTTCGCTAGATATCACCCACATACAAAGAGTGGCTGTTCACCTGTGAAAGCAGGTGAGCGATTCTCCTATTTTGACCTAGAACTGCGACTGTTGCCGTTTCGAATGACAACCGCCAGCGGGTCTGACCTCAAGCTTTGAAGAATGTAACAAGCGCATCAACTACATGCGGTCAGATCAGGTGCGAAACTCGACATCGGAAATTTCAATCCGATTTGAGATTTGCGGTTGGTCTGGAAACCGGTTGGGTAACTTGGATAAGGATCATGCCAATTTGAAAAAAAAAAAAAATTTTGCCCTGTCAGAATGATTTTGTGGCCATATGTTTGTGTGAGATCTTATTCTAAGCTTTGCTGTAATTTTCTAACACAACATGATAAAATTTGGAAAATTGAAAAAGTGAAACAAATGAACCGGAAAAATATGGATTAAATTCAGCGGATATTATAACTCTGACTGTCAGCCATCAGACAGGATGAAGTAGATCAGCAGATTTGTGCTATTATGAGCACTCAACAACCTCGATTGCTTCCAATTAGCCGAACAAACTACTCTGTGAAAGGAGCCACCTCAATCTCTACGGGTGACCACGCATCTGCGACTAACTGAACGGATCGGTTGAAATGAAAGTCATCGATGCGACGATGGCTTGCCACAGGTATGGATAAAGTGAAATGTGTTGGCAGGTCTGCTTGCGGCCAAAAACGTGACCAAAACAGCATTAATTCTGGATCATTTTTACACAAACGTTTACTGATCTACGAAGGCTATAGATAGACGGCCGGATTACCTCCATAACTTCGTGGTTTTAGTCACAAGCTACATTTGTTACACCTTTGTCATGGAAGACATGAGAAAATCTACAGAAGGCGACGGAAGCGCTGCCGATATCAGGTTTTCGATCTTCGAACCCGAGGTGTGCATGTTATCGCTAAAGCAGAAACCGCCCAAACCACCAGAAAACTGCATCAAGCCATGCTGTCGAAACGACGACATTGCACAAGGGGCGAAGTCAGGCTTGTGTGTTATTGAATTTAAACAAATGATGTAGGTCTCAAGCATTCGCAAGTTACTTTTTTTGTTAAAAATTCGGAGTAATTACGCTTTTAAGTTACTTTCCGAAGACATAACTGAAAATAATTTTTTGTGAGACATAACTGCTGCTGCAGCGAAGATGGGATCGCAAGCCTTTGAGTTCTATTTCGACATGCCATTCTGTGGCGAGAACACGAAACCTCATCGACAAAAAATGTAACCGCGTTTGCAATCGTTAACACGAATGCTTGGCAATCTCCTGAAACCAGCAGAGTTGACTGTTGTTGCTGCGAAGGACTAGTTGGATATTAGGTTTCGATAAAACATGTGCTATATATTAGCGAAGTTATCTTGATTCGTTAAGTGCCAGAGCAGTGCCCGCTTGTGCAGGCTGCATGGTGATATACGTGTCAGAGTCGACCCATCCGAATATGTTATACCCTTGAATTCCTGTCGGTTCCGGTGGGTTTAAAGTGCAAAAACGTGTCGGAGTGACATGTAAGCAGCTGCAACAACCAAGGACTGAAATGACTTGGCCAGCGACATGCTTGAAGAAATGGGCGTGGTGCTTCCGGTAGTACAGACCGCTATTTGCTTGGCAGGGCACTAGAATATGAAGTACTGTATTAGGATGATAACCACCAGAGGACAGCCTGGTAATAAACTGGCAAATGTCCCATAGGCACACTTAAACAAACGTTGAAGACGACATCGGACAGAGAAACAACTTTCACCTGTCTAAACGGCAATCGCTCAATGCATACCGAAGCGAGTTTATATTACACACAACATTTCGTAGGTTACCGTTTTTCAATTCGCAGTTGCTTTAAGGTAACAATCATAACATTAACATGACTTCTTTCAATCTAAATTGACAGCTTCAAAAAAACAGCACGGGTTTCACTGCATTACGGTTTTGCAGTTTGACCACAATTTTCTTCATGATATCAATTCGCAACTTTTGCAAAGAGTTGTCTTTTTTGTCAGATGAAACCATCAATTTCACCACACCACTTTGTTAAACAGCATCCCAACTGTATAAATAGCGGTGATGTTGTTTATATCTCAATGTTTTTCTCAACTACAGCTAGTTCTGTGACAACAACCATGTAGCAGATTAAGCAGGAAAGAGCAGATGATTGGACCAATGCCACAAAAAACGGTATTTTCTGGAGAAAATTCATACTTGAGGTTTCGTGTAATCCGATTTCCCACTTGTGTCTACAGCTGTCGATGGAGTATCTTTCGTCTGCGCGTGAAACCGATGTGGCGCACTAGCAATTACGCAAGCTTATGTTGAATAAAGCCCGTGAGTCTCTGTAATTACTTATTTGTTTCATTATGAAAGTTTGTTGGATTGCAAGTCCCTTCTTAATCACGCATCAACAGCAACGCAGTTGGCCAGCAGCTATTTTCGGTAGCAATGCTCCATGCAACGGTTGTCCCAGACTAAAATTGTCCTAGCGATTGTCGTATATAGGAACTGCTGTGGTGATTGTTTCTTACACCCAGAACATTAGGCCACGAATATTCGAGTCGATTGACTGCCAAAATTAGCATGGGTGGGTACGAAGCACAGTGTTGTCAAAACAAAAAAGATCCTGAGGAAAATATCAGAATTACCAGATTGGCCAACAGTAGACCGTGATTTCACCAACAATGTTTTCTTTATAAAATTGCTCCTTTTTTCCATATTCGGTAACGTAATTGAACTGCAAATTTTATAAGTAGCTAGTTTGCTGGCAATGTCAAATGGAGCTAGAATGCGCGAGGGAGATACGGCACAATTTATGAGCAAACAATGGCGTGATGTTATAGGTTAAATTTGAAGAATGCGACGACGTGAAACGGAATTCACGTGGTTTTATTTATCTTTAGCAAATTACGCACGAAGCATAGCTTGACCCGGGAGGCCCAAAGAATAAAAGATTGTGCCGACATAACGGTTGATATTTACGCTTACGCACGAGAGAGGACGTTTGCGACGTGATCAACAAAGAGGTCCACAGGCCACAATTTTCATTGATACCGCTTTATAACACAGTTTGCTGTGGATTTGTACCTCAGGTAACGTTAAAGGCAGCTTTTGCGGTAGATCCCGTTCCCTGATTTAAGCATTATGCCCAGAACGCACCACCCCACGTTGAGATTACCAAAATTTTTCTCAAGCTCATGTTTTTCACGAATCATCATCATGCTGCTGTCCTGTTCTGCGGCTGCGCCATCACGAGCGTTTCTTCAACGCCCTGTTGCAACCTTTTGTTTTTCACGAATCATCATCATACTGCTGTTCTTTTCTGCGGCTGCGC
>JGI24021J15306_10002835_pt1 | contig 19108 bp, 14 predicted proteins | sample Ectturendosymbi1_FD_15306 | JGI IMG/M metagenome (IMG submission 15306)
CCACATAAGTTATCTGTTTCGGCAGAACATTTCATGCCTGATTAGAAATAGTTTCTAGGCTTTTGTTAAACGATGCGCATCTTCATCCAACATTTTATCCGATCACACCAACTGTCAACTTACAAGTCTTCATTTTTCTCAAATTATGTAACGCTTCTGCATGACGATGACCAAATGCAGTAGTTACTGGTGTCTTGTTTCAGTGTTCGTTCCTCTTCATTACCGACTACGTGTGCGAAATAGCTCCCACACAGTGGCGATTCTAAGGGAGGCCTGGGTGGGCCATGGTCCCCCAGATTTTTGGTTGGTCCCCTGTTTGGCCCCCAACCTTTTTCTTAATTTCCCGTTTAAGTTCGTTTGGTTAACATATATAGAAGATAGATTTCGGCCAGCAATATTTTAAACGATAATCTAGAAACCCTCTAGCCTGCATTCAATATTTACCAAATGTATGATAAGCTGTGTTGTTGTTATTGACGGCCGAGTAACTAGAGTTGTTTATGACGACACACACCAGTGGTTGCTTGGATCCTGCGTTAAATTTAAACAGACCGCGGTCGAAACAGTTGCAGAAATGGGAAGATTGATCTTTCGTGCATTTTAGCGTGAGATGGAACTGGATTATATTACTGCCAGCAGATTGTTTCTTGTCCCAGTAGAAAAAGGTTTGTGAAAGCATTAAGAATTGGTTTCAGTTAATTTATCAGAATTTATCTTGCCTGTAGTATTGCGTTTTGCTGCCTCGTGTATACGACTTCGCAGCGCCGAATTTAGGGGTGGGCACAAGGGGCCCGGGCCCAGCCCCCCCCACCATGTTCATGTGTTTAGCCATATCTACGACACGTGCGTGCCACTCAATCATTTTTATTAGCGAGGAAAGTTTGTTTGTAGACGCTATCAAATTATCGTTCATCCAGACCGCAGTATTTCACTTGTATATTATTTGATATTGTGACGAAACAACTATTACACTTACTGCTTCCTGAAAGTCGGTCAGGTATCTGAATCTAGATTCTAGTGAATACAAGGTCAAGTCATGTAGAACGCATTAGCTTACGTCTCTAGTCGTTACTGGCAGATTTTGCGTCTGCCTGACTCAGATTTGCACAGATTGCATATGAGTAGCATTGTTAAGTAGGGCTACCATACCTCCTGTTTTTGGAGTAGGCTACATATACACTTTTTCATGAGAAATGAAATAATCTCCGGGAACATTCAAAACTGTCAAAATATCCTCCTTTTTACATTTCTTGTTTTACATAGCTATAATCAGCGGCGTAACCAAAGGTTTGATCCAGGGTTGTAAACTTAGATAAGAGGGACTCACTGGCCACTCTACCGAGTCCACTAACCAACAATCAGAAATAAGCTTGAGAAATGATGGTGAATCCGGATGTGGATGGCTAAACTAAAACCCTGAATCACCGGGAAATAATCCGACAAACACACAAAAACAACAAACTACTGAAAACCAATGGAATGCTAAAACCGAAATATAAGTTAAGTGGGAGACCGGTTTTTACATTTAGCTTGCCAAGGGGCAAATTCGCCCCTCTGTTCCCCGTCAGTTACACCACTGGCTATAATGTATCGTAATTACACACAGTAAGCTGTCACTACTCAACTGCAACAGGATACGAGCTGGTGGTGTAGCTTCATTTATGGGAGGGCCTGCAAGTTGTCCAATTAATCTATGTTTTGGTTGAGTTAATTCTCGGCTGGAAAAGCGGGAATGCTTTCACATTAGTCGTTACATAACAGTGGTAAACCGTTTTTCAGTATCTCAATGACTTTGGCAATAGAGCGCCGACTTCTGACTCCATTATAGGTACTGTACAAGCTTTGCAGATGAACCGTGAAACGACGATCAGTGTATTGTACTTAGCTTGGTGTAGTACTTTCTAGTAATTATAGCTAGTAAGTAATGTTAAAAAAATAAATTCTTCAGAAGTACCCCTTTTTCAAAAAAGGACTAAATGATTTTGAAGCTGAGTGACTGATGTGTGGTTGCGTTTACAAAGTTCGCAAAAGAGAGTGAAAAGACCATTGTGACTTTGTGGATATTGAGTACCAAAAACATTACTCACAGCGGAACTAGGTGGCTATCACTTTATCCTAGCTTGTCAAGAACGCTGCAAATGTACCCAGCTTCACATTCACACTTCATGTCTATTGACAAGCCAACTGTTGTTCTGAAACGTTTTTTTGGAAATTCTCTGAGCGAACTCTGTTTAAGACATTAAGGCATTTGCAATCATTTCTGGTTGGTTTTAATGAGCAAGTTCGGAATATTGAGAAGGCCAAAGCATGATTTGTTGAGTTTGCATCGTGTTTCGCCACTGTTAAGGCAAGGATTCGATAGAGACAAGCAGATGCAGATATATGTACATATCAATTCAAGTTAACTCAGCGCTAAGAAAACCCAGGGACTGAGAGTAGGCAAGGAGGGTGACTGTGTGTTATTCATGTCAGATGTATCTGTATTGTACAAGTCTTGTGTTGTACATCTGGCTGAATGGATACATCTGGCTGAATTTATTTGCTGAATATAAATGCTTTGACTAGATTCCTCCGTTTGCAAACAACTGAATGCAAAATGTTGAACCATGTGAGTATAGTATCTGCTTGAGAGAAACGTTTCTGTTGATGAAGTCAAAACTGTTTTACCACTACCAAAACTTGTTTGAGTTCGTGCAAAAAGAGCATCAACCAAATGCAATTTATTGTAAAATGATGGAACATGACAGATGGGCAAAATATTTTGCAACTTGCAATACCATTGAATGCTTCAGCGAACTGACAAAGGTTGCACAGTTTTACTTCAGCGTTGTGGCTCACAACGCTAATGTGGAACGATTTTTTCCTTGATGTAGTCACAAGCCTAACAGAAAGAGAAACCTTGCTAATTGAATCAGTTTCTACTCTATGAAAGCTGGTGTGCAATTTAAAACATCTTTCATGCAATTACTTTCATAATATTGTTAAAGGCGATTTTACATTAGAAACTGAAGGAAACTGCAAATGAAAATGTGTCAGCCTTATTGAGCTTATAAATAAATAAACATGGGCAGAAAGGGATCGTCATTTAACAAGTGCAGAGCTTATCCAAGTGGTTCTAAAAGACGTAAAAAAGCAAAAGAGGCAAAAACGTGAGAGGAAGAAGTTGCCAGCCAAGTCAAGAAACATTCAAGTGACCATTTTACAGTGGCAGTGAAGTCCAGTGGAGACATTTCTGCGGAATCTGTAAGAGGACAGAAAATCGAAGAACATGTTGTGACAGACTTAGATCTACGTAACGATGAAAACAGACCTAGTTCAACCAGCAGTGCAGTAGCAGAAGAACGTCAAGATGTGTCATCGAAAAAACGATAGATGAGATGTCTGACGCTATCACTGGAGGCAACGATATCGGTCTCTGAGCCCTCTGGCCAGCAAATATACCGAAAAAAATGCGGGAATATTGATTGAAATATGAAACAGGTTCTTTTTGACATTGTGATGAAAAGGCATTTTGAAAACATGATGTTCCACAACACAAAAAAGAAAGAAACTTGTCACGGAAATGTAACATAAGTCTTATTCGTCGCCAGAACCACAATGGCGAAGTAGTTGACAGAAGCTGACTTTGTTTTTCTCCTTCACAAACTTGTGTTGAATGTTTCACTTGTAGATTGATGTGCACCATTGCGACAAAATGACAAAATGTGCGCATTTCCTTATTAGAAAAGGATTCTGCGACTGGAAGCATGCTCTTGAGCGCCCGAGGAGTCACGAGCATTCAATGCAACATATAGATGTCACGATTACATTTATTCGCAGATCTAATAAATCACTGAAGAATTGATAGAGAACTAGCCAGTCAGGTCAATCAATGCGAACAATATCGGAAATCGCCTCTGCCTGCAACGTTTGGTTTCTGTCGTAAAATTGATTGCTGAGCGAGGAGTGGCGTTTGGAGATGATGAAAACGTTGGATCGCCCAGAAAGTTTTTCCAAAAAAATTTCAAAACATTTTTCAAGCAAATATTAAAAAAAGAAGATGCGATGCTTCTAGCGACTGGTTTTGCAACGGTTTCACAAATCGCTAATCCTTGCCAAATACCATGTTGCATCATCAAGTTTTGTTACAGTTGATTTAACAAATGTGACGTCACAATATTGCGTCATAAATACTGATGATATGTGGAAATGCCAGTGACTTCATCGATCATCCCCTACCTAAAGATTCTGTGGGGCGTCCCACCACGCCTGGGTCCCAGGCCCCCCACCATCTAAATCCGCCGCTGCGACTTCGAAACATCTTACGCAAGTGGTTCGTGACTACAGTTTTAACTCTACTACACGTGTCCTGCAACCTCATAGAATTTTGTACGGATCTTCCGTAATGATTCAGAAGCAAGTCTTTCGCGTATTTCAGCTCTTAGCACCGGAGGCTAAACATTTCTATCAGAAAAACACTTCGAAGAATTCGCAAATCCTATTCATTTAGTGAAAATGATTTAAAACATGAAATAACTTTGGCAAAGAATTTGCTTCGGAAATAGCCGAAGCTGCCCAAGACGCTCGAACAATTTGTTTCATTTATAGCTACTTAAAAAGCTGCGTTGGAATGTTACTGGTAGCTGTAACTCTTCCCGTCACCAGCGCTTCATGCGATAGAAGTTTTTCAAAAATGACATTAGAGAGAAAAATTCCCAGAAATTCCATGACCAGTGAAAGAGCGGGTAACCTTGATCTATTTTCAGTTGAAAGATACGAGCTGAAAAATAGATTTAGATGATTTCGTTGATGAATTTGGCAGTCGACATGATAATCGAAGGATTAGAGTTACATTGAGGTGATGATGATATAAAATTCTAACGTAGATTGTACAGGGATATAAAATTCTAACGCAGATTGTACATCTGTGTGAGAATGATATTGCTGATTTTCTGTTTCTATTTGTCTGAATCTTTTTAGGTTTAGAGTTAGTGCGTGTTTCGCTTATGACAAGACAGTCATAAATCAACGCAGGTTTGAAACGTTAGCTTTTGAGGATCATTCAGAGAAAAATTCAATGTGAATATGAAAATGAACGACTTTGTTGGGAATATTCTGCAAAATAAGTTTTACGCCTGCTGTTACATCTTGCTATCAGGTACACGCCGATGCACACCTATCTGCGGCGCTGCTATGCTACTTTAGGTGTTACTGGTTTCGAAACCTCGCTGCTGTTAACTGCATATACTGCAGCATTTTTCAACATATTTGCTGCAACGGAACCTTCCGAAAATGTTTGCGTTGTTCATGGAACCCTTTGCAATGATCCAAGTGTCTATATTGCTACAACCGCATAGATGTGTGGTTGCGAATTTCGTCCCAGGCAATTTCGGTCTGTTTCAGCGGAATCCCTGGCAGCCACTCGCGGAACCCTGAGGTTCCGCGGAACCTCGGTTGAAAAACACTGGCATACTGCATTGGATAGCCCTCATCCTATCCATGCTGCAGATGGGCATTACACTCGTAGTTGTAGTTGCATAACATTGTTATGGTTACATCTCAATCATAAAATGTCCATAAGCTACCATAAAAATGGATTAGTCAGTAGTCACCAATTCGTTGGCAGATGGTTTTAAAAAAATTGTTTTGTTGTAAGATTATTTTGACGAAACTTGTTGGCTATCAAAAGCCCCGAGATCTAGTGCGGCCTAGCAGTGGTTATGAAGGACTGACTCATAAGAAGTCTACTTCTCTCTGTGTCAAGATGGAATTCGTGATTGGAACCATTTCGCTTTCATGGGAATTGCATTCACTTTCATGGAGCTGTTTTCGTTCATGTGCGGTCGGAACAATCGTGTACGGGAAATGGTGTTTCGTTTTACATGTGCAGTGCTGTGGAAGTTGCATGGTTAGCACCGAATATTCGACATAGCAGTACACATGTGTGATTGCATCTACAGTGGCGTTTAGGTGTCACTATGGAATAATAATGTTGGTTCACATTTTAAACGATATTCACAAGCCTATGTTGAGTGTGATAGTGTTAATCACAGCAACTTAATCTTCAAAGCAACGAAAAATCACCATGCAAGATAGGTATGTATGTTGGCCCCTCTACTTTTTCCTTGGCCCCGCAGTGCCCCCACTACTTTTTTAATTCTAGAATCGCCGCTGCTCCCACACGGTGAAGCGTTGTTTAGAAGCATATCTATACCCTTGCGTTCTTTTAACTAATGTGATATCAACATTGTGTCTGAGAAACCACGTAAACAATTTATTAAAAATTAGTGTAGTAAAAGTGTAAAATCCTATTCAAAGAAAGCATGAATTGCAGACTTACGAATGTCCAGTGTAGCCGGGAGGGCAGTGACACAGTCCGTTCCTCGGGTCACAACTGCCACTGTTTTTACAATCACACGAGTAAGCGCAGTTGCTTCCCCACGTATTGTCGGTACATTCTGAAATATTTTATGCAGTCAGGGAGTTTCTAATAATTAATATGCAAACATTTTTACTAAGTTTATATCAATTAAGTTGCACGCGTTTCTTCTAAAAATAATGCGTTTCCGAGTTCTCGCTAGAATTTGATAGTGACCAAAAAAATATACCAAGCTGTGAACCCATTATAATAAGAACGTATTATTAAAAATAATAGCATGACACCAAAATAGACAGGTTTAATTCGTTTTTGTTATTCAAACCATCAAGTAACAGAAATGCAATGAAAAGAGCAAAACACCAAAGGGGATAAAAGTTAATCGCATGTTAATAAAAAATAAAATTAGAGAAAATAAGCGAGGGCTTACGAATTCTGCACATTGATGTGTGCTGTATATACACGTTTGCGACACAAAAGGTTGGCGAAAGTTTGCAACAAAGCACAACAACATATAAAAACAAAACCACAGAGGGTGAAAAGCATGCCTTTGTACAGGCAGGGGGGTGAGCACAAGGAAGGGTGGAAATTACTACAGAAAAAAGAGGCACAACACAAACGTACAGAAAAATGGAATAAACATACGAATGAAGAGTTAAAATGGCATATTGGCAAGATAATAAGACAGTTTTGTTTTCCAGTTCAAAAAGATGAAAGAGACTAAGTTTTCAGGAATTTCAGACCAAAGTTTGGGATCAATATACATTACTAAAGAAAGTTGACCCAGAGATGTTTTCATTAAGGCAGGGGTCTCAAACTCAAATTGCCTCGTGGGCCACATGAGGACTTACAAGATAACCCACGGGCCGCATTGTGACGCTGACGCAACAATAGCGGTACCTGAACCTAATTTTACATCTTATTTCCTGGGAAAGATATCATGAATTATAGGCAAATCATTTCTAACCGTCTCTACGTTCGTATTAATCAATCCTAGCCGTCTAAGGAACTTGTTCACTCACTAGCTGAGCACTTTTAAACACCGGTGAATAAACTAGCATAAATGTTATTCATATCATTCATTTGCATGCCCGGTTTTCCTCTAAGGAGGGTTGCGGGGGCAACATCCATAGGAGAACTTGTAATACCTCACGGTCAACAGCAATTTCAGATAGTTCTGCTGGCTCCACACCAAGACGGGACCAACAAGGTCGGAGATGCAATTACACCACTAGGCCTTGGACGACATCTGGGTCGCTTTCCCGGGGGTTAGCCAGCAGGGCTTGCCTCACCAGTCTTTCATTGGGCATTCTGGATACATGGCCGAACTAACGTAGTTGTGTTCTCTCAATTAGAACTGATTCGACATTCAGGACTCTGCGAATTTCACAGCTGCGCACTTTGCCGCGAAGTGTCACACCAGGGGCGTAACGAGGGAGGCACAATGCCCCTGGCGCCGAATCACTGATGGGAGGGGGGGCGCCGAGAAGTCGCAACAATGTCGCAAGTTTTTTATTCAATGCAGTACATGTACTCCCAAAAAAATCTTGGTTCAAATATGGAGGCGCCAAACTTTTTTTATTCCAGGGCGCAATCTAACCTCGGTACGTCCCTTTGTCACACAGTGAACTCTTCGCAAAAATCCCATCTTTGGTGCTTGCACCTGAATTGATATTCTTTCAGTCACTAACCAAGATTCATGACCATTGGTAACGATCGGAACAAAGATCGATTTGAAAACTGAAAGCTTTGCGGTGTTTGAAAGCTCCCGTTTTGTGGCCACAGAGCGATAAAGCTCACGCGGAACTGTGTTAGCTTTACCAACCTGTGTATCAATCTCATGGCGCTCCGCCTTCCGTCACTCGTAAATACTACCCCTCGGTACTTGAACTTATCAACTTGCTGCAGTGTATTGCCGTTCACTTGGCGCATACACTGCCTTGGGTTTGTAGAGAGACATAATACCTCGGTAAATTTTTAGTGCTGATTTTCATTCTGGCTCTGTCGCACGCAGCAGAAAACCGATCGAGTACATGCCTGAAGACCCTGTTGTGAAGATGCTAGCAGTACCAACCGTCTGCAAAAATAAACGGTTGATCCTGCAGCTCCCGACTGTGACACCCTCGTCGACTCCAATGTGACTGACTATCTAATTCATGCATACCGGTGGTTCTCAACCCCGATTCTGTGGGCCGCATTCGGCTCCCAGGCACCCTTTGTGCGGCCCTCAGCAGTCTTTCAATAAAACATCTAATATTTTGTGTAACAGACTTCGTTCTGCTGTAAAACAAAACGTGCCAATTAATTTGTGTTAAAAAATTTTAGTGAGACCCTCCAACAAAATTGTAGGTATGGATTTGGTTCCCTTCAGCGAAAAGGTTGATGACCACTGATGCAGACTATGAAAAGTAGCGGTGACAGCACACACCTTTGTCGGAGTCCAATACCAACGGTGAACGGTCGTAATTTAGCTCTCCCGACACGGACACAAACGTCTGAGCAGGAATGCAGTGACTTGACCGCCAGTGACAGGCGGCCGTCAACACCGTACTCACGCAATACTCCACAAAGCTTGTCACAAGGAACCCGGTAGTATGCTTTCTCGAGGTCGACAAAGCATGTTAAGACGTCTTCAACATACTCCTAAGATTTCTCAAAATTTTGCTGGAGAGCGAAATGTGGTCTGTAGTGCTACGGCCGGGACGAAAACCGCATTGGGTATCATTCAGCTTTAATTCCATAATTTCGCGGCATCTTTTTTCAAGGCACTTGGCAACGCAAATGTTAATTATTTGAAAATTGCCAAAACGCATCGCGGGCCGCACAAAAAGCCCTAGCGGGCCACATGCGGCCCGCGTGGTTGAGACCCCTGATTTAGGGTAATGGTATTTTTGCGAAGCAGCAAGTCTTGTATGATAATTGTGTACAGATACAATCTTAAGAGTAAATGTCAGCAGTCCACAGTTATCAACAGAGTACGTAAATTTGGCAAATAATAATTCAAATAAATCAGGAATTATTATAATTCGGCACTGAGAATAGAGAATATCCGTTTTAGTTTTGTGATATATTAAAGGCTCTTGGACCCTTATTCTGCAAAATAATTGGAGGAAGTAATGTACTGTAAGCTCATTGGATCCACCCTAATTAAGCATTGAGGAAGGTAAATAAGAATGAAAAAGAGCGAAATAAATAGATTTGAGCACTTAAATGTTGGCGTGGTATTATATTTTGAACTAAATTCCACATCATTAGAACTTTGTGTCACCAAATTTTCTATTTGAGGCTTCCAGTTAATTTCATCATCAAGTATATGTCTAATGAAAACCTTTTTAAGTTACTTTGATTTGATATTGGATAACTGTATGAAGAGAAAAAAAATTATTGTTAGGATTATTCACAACCATGAAATTACTTTTAGCAGCCTATAAGCGAGTTGATACATAATTAATTTATTAGCACGAATCCAGTAGTCATTTAGTACATTATCGTGCTTATGCTTTGCCCTTGCTTGTCTATGGAGATGTTATTTATGATAACTGTTCCGTCGGAAACACCAGTCTTCTCGAAAGCATTGAAACTGCTGCTAAAAGTGTAACCTAGTTGTCTCAGAGGACCACATAACACGAGAACATCTTGAATTATTTAGGTCTTACGCCAGTAAATCTCCGTCGTCAGTTTCACTTTTGTATTACATTTTGTACGAGACGTTTTGGCATAGGCAGGGTTGGTTGACTAGATGACCGCTGTTATGGTAACAAGTGACCATAACATGACTGGTTCAGAAAATGGTGAAATTAGCAGTGAATCAACATTGATGAAACAAACTGAGCAAATGGTCAACCCAAGTGAGTTACAACAGTCACTGACGAAATGTGTTGTGTGTGTGTGTATTTTAAATGTGTACTATATTAATGATTTACAAAAGTTATAGTGTGAATATTGAGCTGAATAATTTGAATGACACATATTTGGTGTATTAACGAAAACGCAACATACATGAGGAAGTTAAGGAATTTCGAAAAACCAGAATGCTAATTACGAAATTTTCATACAGTAATGAACTGGCTCAAAGAGACATCTAAATTGAGCAGCCTTACCTAAAGAAAGCAACTGCTGAGGCAAAGCTAAAGACCGACTGAAATGCAGTTAACATGAAAGCAAGAGCGAGACATCTGAAATGTCATATTTATGCAAGAAAGTGGCAAAAGTATAAAGTTTGCATGACTCGCCGTTTCATGTTTTACAGAAAGAGAAATATGCAAGTAAAACAAAGAGGTGGTTGAACGATTAAATGAAAGTATGAAATCAGTAATGATTCTGAGATAAAAACAGCCACAGTAAACGAAACTGACACTGAAACGGTTGACTTTAAAAGCAAAAGTGCATCGAAGGTTCTGGAAAACAAACGGTTTATAAAACCCAAAGCGACATGTGACCGACAGCAATAATTCATCAGAAAAACACAAGAAGCACCGGAACTAGTTGGAAAGACCTTGCATTGCTGGCGCAACGAAAGCAGTTACAGCGTGCTAGCGCAGGGCGAGGTTCAGGAAAGTGAGAAGATGTTTTAAAGCACTTTAACAGCAGCTGCATTACAAGCAGTACTTTAATGTACGTTATATGTGTTATGTGCTATTGCGCAGATTGTGTCGTAAAAACTTAGTGAGCTATATGACTGTAAGGAAGTATCTTATAAAAAGTAACGGAGACCCATGGCACTAATAGAATGTCTGAAAGAAAGCTGTAAGAAGCAGAAGACATAAAACCACTGCTTCAAATTTTGGGAAACATCCATGAAGAAGAACTCCAGCGACCTTTATATGAATTAACGAATGATCAAGCTACAACATTGACCTTAACTTGGTTGTCATGGCATAGAGACAGAACCTACGTCAAATTACGAATAATTGAGAGAAATGAACAGCAAGTATATGAAACAGGGATGCTATTAAAGAGGGGCAGAATCTGTGTACGATACATACGCAAAGTACCAGAATTAAAAAACAAATTATTATATCACTGGTATTGCGATGTAAATTACCAAACATTGTCTGCCGAAGAGATAAAAAATAGTATTGAAAATGCCGATACAATAAATTTAATGGACATTGAATATGTTATACCTGAAGACGTAAATGATTTCGACTTTGAAGGTATATAAAGTGCAGTGTCATGATGACTCACGAAAAAGGTAGACAAAAGCCCATGAAAATGACGCGGTGGGCAAAATGCAGTAAAAGGTGGGCATTTTGCAACGGGATTTACGTTAGAACGCTGTGCAAAAGTTAAAAGAAATTAATACATTTTGGATTACACAAAAAAATAATACTAATAATGCAAAGAGATGAGTAAATTGTGTTAAATATTTAAGACAAAACGAGAAAATAGTGAAAAACATTGTGCAACCAGGTGGGCAAATGACCATCTTTTGGTGGGCAACGTGCAAGTTGTTTACGAGGTTGCGCCAGATTGCGCAAACGTTTAACGTCATAATAAAACAACAGCGAATGAAAAATTATATAAGACGACGACATGTTTGACAAAGCAGATCAGATGGTTTTCGGACAATGAACTTGTCGTATTGATACGATGCTTGTCGTACTAAGGCATGCCCCTTGATCTCGTGATAGGGGAGGCTTGGTTGGAAGCATTTTGTCATACTTTACAAGGGAGGTGCCTGGTGAAACAGGTTCCCTTGGGCAAAAACAAATTTGAGCAAGGCACAGCGTGGCAATGAATAAGAACGCTGGTGACAATTCAGGAAATACCCAGGATATTGTACCAGGTTGCGCAATTTGAAAGTAGAAGTTGTTTTTTCGTCTTTCCGTTCACATGCATGGAGTGGTTCGGACATTTTGGTAAAAATAAGATGGTAATTAGGAGTAAGAGACCATGTGTCAGTGTGATGTTGAAATGTGTTACATCTTATAACTGCACAGTGAGATTAGTGAATGCAGTTAAGTGAATTATTAAATGGCGTAGTTTGATTTGTGAGTGTCATTTGTGTACAATTGAATATTACCGTTGGTAAAATAAGAATACAATGTGCTCTGTTTAGAAATCGTATTAGTGATCCCAATGCTTGAAAATTGCAGGTATTGTTGATTGCTGTACTGTCTCTGTTGTTATCTGTGTAGGATGAAAGTAAAGAGAGGTCAATTTTAGAACCACAACGGGATAGTTAGAAAAACGGTGTAGTAAAATAAACTATAACTTTTCTGACTCTTTTTCGAAATTTAATCTAGCCAATTAAATTTTCGTCGTAAAACCGCCATGGTCCTTCACCAATCCTATATGACACAGTACCACTCTTTGTTTACACTGATCAGCTATTATGCCACTGTATTTTCATTTGCTCTAATGTTCACTGACGGTTGGCTTACTTAGTGTGCGATGGCTTTTCGTATTGCTTCTCCTTATTAGCTGAGGCATATGAAAAAATAAACCATTACCACAGGCGTTGAGGGTCAACGTTATTTGGGGTTACAACATTTTGCTCGAAAAATTACTGTATTTTCATGCCTAAAAAGTAGAATTTTGAGATGTATTGTTACTGTTTTTGGCGCTCGTGCATTTTTTTGGTATGGTGGTTTGTTGTTGGCGCTGTATAACTACAATGGTCTTGTAGCGCCACGACTGAGTTTGTATAATGTCTGGTTTGTTTTTGTGATCTGGGTGTGTTCCCAGCAGCTCTTCCGCACACCGTGCGCCTGGTAAGAAGGCTACAGTACCAATTTACAAGGTCTTGGTAAGACCCGGCCGAGAGTCGAACACTCGACCTACCAGCATAATTGAGTTCAGGGCGTTGCTTGTTTCAGTTGTTGCTGCATTCGTCGTTGTTGAAATTTAGTCGAAACCAGAAAATTCAAAGCCTATATGTTGCTGGTTCTTGTCAATTTTCAAAAATTTTACAATTTAACTTCTTTACATGATAAAAAACACATCTGATGCAATTTTTACCCCATCAGTACCAAGAAAGAGATAAATTGACAAATAAATTTTTAAATATTACAATTTCGATACAAAACTTTTTATCATGTTAGACATTTTGAGTTTGTTCACATATTGGTTGATAAATTGATATAATTAGAAAATTTTTCATTACTGGGTTATTCAAGAGCATGAAATTACTTTCGGAATAATTAGTACACAATTTATTGGCATGAACCCAGTAGTCATTTTTTAAATAGATTTTTATAGTTTTTTTTCTGGAATATGCGATTGATATCATTTGCATAATAAGCAACAGTAAAGTTGGAGACCTTTACACTAACATATATCAGAAATAGCAAATTTAGTACACCGAATTCTGTGGTCCAGGCAGGAAGAAGTTTTAAGGATGCTCCTAGTCCATAGTAAAAAATGTGAAACAGGATATTGTGATCAACACAAAAGTTTTGCTCGATTCTATGTAATGTACGTGTTATTATTTTGTAATCTTCATTACAAATCACGGCATCAGATATGGCCAGTGGCAGATTCAGGGCGACAGTTTGGGGTAACTGCCCCCAAACGTCTGTGCTGGTCCTTTCATATTGATGAGACCCTTTGGGGCTTATCGAAGTATACACAGATTTAAAATGCTTTATAAATTAAACAAAGCTTTACACTTCGTTGAACTTTCAGGATTTACATACCGGGTTTTTACCCAGCCTTGGTCAACGGATAGTATCAACAATTTTATTTTTTTGCGATAATACTACTGTTCCGCTATTTCTTTCCCGCTTGAACTGCCCAGCCTTACTCAGCCTAGGTAATCAGTTATCACAGAAGCGTTGTTTTCAGTGGTGCCACTCCTAGTGCTGTTCCTTGTTCTTGTATTTCATCTAGTGTTCTAGTGGTTTTTCACAGCTATGTAATGTTTTTCAAATGAGCTGAATGTAATTAATTACACAATTTTGTGTAATTGCAACTGTAATTGAGACTTCTTGATTTTGTGCCATTGTAATTTGCTAAATATTTTACCTAATTACAGTACATCTTGAATTTTACAAGAGCATGCAATCTGTTTTGAGTTAAACCGCTGCGAAATCACTGTGGTCGTCTGTTAAAAGTGTCAGTGACTTGTACAAACAAACACAAGCGAAATTCAAACATGGTTCTTGAAATGGTTGTAGCCATGAAACAGAGGTACCATTTCCCCATTTGCCTAAGTTTCGCAATTTAGAGCACAAGGAATTTCTCGAGCAATAGCGTGGATGTGTGGTTGGTCGTTTTTTCTTATGTGCTAATTTACCATGTGGCACATGGTATGTGGAAAGGTGTTGCACTTCAAGTCATATTGAAAGATTTTAAGGGGTAAAAGAATAAATCGCTTGCGTGTGTGTTCTATGGATATCTGGTCTGAGACAAACAAATAAATGTGCAATGTTCATCAAACACCCGCCTATTCTTCTTAAGTACAACACCAATTTTCTTCTAATCTGACAAACCTGTCACGTATTTGTAATCTAGTGTTTTTTTAATCTAGTGTTTTTATCATGAAATCTAGTACTTTTCCGTAACAACAGAGTGGCAGCACTGGTTGCTTTCGCTGGTACAGTTCTCGACTTGCTGCTGGGCTGTACAAAATTGATCTGTTTTTGTTACGTTTATTTTTTTTAATGCCTGATGGCAGCCTTGAAGGGAAAGGCAGTAGTGAAAACAGGAATCCAATATGGAAAACCTACCACTTAGCCCAGAGGTTCCCAACTTGGGGTACATGTACCCCTAGGGGTACATTTGCCTATCCGAAGGGGTATATTTAAGGTTAGCAATAGAAGAGAAAAATATATTTACATACATTTTATTTCCTAATATTTATACATATATCAATGAATATTATTTTCAAAAGCCATTATCTGCTTATTGTTAAATATATCTATTATTAATCATGATAAAATATTTTGTCATAGGAAATTTTAGGGTACATGTTAATCTGTCGAAATGCTAAATGGGTACATGCTTATCTTTTGAAATGCTGAAGGGGTACATGGTCAGAAAAAGGTTGGGAACCCCTGACTCTTAGCCTTTCAAACTGAGAAAACAGTCTCAGGACTGTTGCTAGTGCAGTCCATTAGTCCGGTTTGCAGCAAAGCTGCTGAGTGGATGAGTTTCTTGACGGAATGCCCCTGATTTGAATCATAATGCAGCCTGTAAAAGCTATGGTCTAGTCTAGATGTACGATGCAAGCAACTTGCCGCTACCTGGCAAAAATGCATTGAGCGTTCTACATTAGCTCCAGGAATTATGACCTACCCACCAATGCAATTGTGCGTCACTGCACTCCGTCAATCGGGACAACGCAGCGTAGCATTGAATTACTACGTGGTAGCACAACGCGCCTCCACAAAGCATCCTACTCAACTCCAACGCAGAAACTTTGGCAAAATACCAGCTATCTACACCTTGGTGGAATTAATAATTGGCTTTACTCATGACAATTTTTGCTGAACGGTTCAATATTTACCGTCAAATTTGGGGCACGACGGCACCTTTCGCTCCCACCAGGCTACGTGCCTGATGACCATGTGAAAATCTGAAGTCAGCATCTCCATTTCGATTAATCGATTTAATTCTTGCAATACTTTGTTGCAGGTATTGAATCGATATTTAGCACTTTTATTTACCGGTACTTTAGCACTTTATTTGCCGGTATGGCACTCACACTGCACAAAAGCCAGCTTCACTGTTGTGGTGTGATGCAGTGATGAGCTTGCAGTTCACGCATGTCCATTCCTTCGCCAGCAGACTCACGTTGCGAAACTTGCGAGCACATTGTTCTTTTTCTCTTAGTTGCGTAACGCTAACATGGCAACGAATCTTCAAAGGTTCACTTCAAATTACGATAATTACTATTGCGTTTTTCCGCGTGTGGCTGTTTACCCCAGACATCTTTGGCAGGTGATGTAGCGAGACAGTGATTGCTGATAACGGTAAGATACGTTGTTTTATACTGTGTGAAAGGAAGCAGGGTTGAATCTGTAGCAATGCTTCCGCTTCACAAGTTTCAAAAATCCATTATTGTATGAGATTGTGAGTGCGACCAATGTGCCTGAGTGAATAGCTTAATCAAGCTACGCTTATGCAACTTCTTTTCACAAAGTATAAAGCTACGTGGCTTGTTAGAAATACCTCTGTAAAAGGCTTGTGGGAATACCTCTTAATCGTTAAGGCTTAGTTCTGACTTGTGAGAGAGTACTAAGTGCAAAGCTATATTCACCGTGGCGAGTGTTCATACTTTATCTGCTCAGTTGTTACGCCTGCGTGGTGTTCTAATTTCAGTAAGTTCTTAAGTTGTCCGATAGTCGTGTTATGATACAGTCAAACTGTTTTGCACGAGTGTCTGACTTTCTTGATTTTTCACGGCTAATGTTGATCTGAGCGTTGATTGTTCTTAAATCATGACTTATTTGTAGGAAGTGCTAGCAAAAATGGACATCAGGCAGTTATGAGAAGCAAAAGCATTTCTGATGGCGAAGTGTAGAAAACAATTCGGACAAAATATTTCAGAAGTGAATTCTGTTCAACCAGCATAGACAAATGAGAGAGCCGCAAACGTCGTTGTTGATAGTTAAGTCCACTTCAGACTCATTTGTGTGGAGTTCACAGTGATAACGACATTTATGCGCCAATTCAGCAAAAGTTGTGACAGATGACAGAAAGTACACCTTTGTGGCAAACTCGTATAGTCTACAGCTCCACTTGAAAAAGATTTCAAAATTGATGTGAATGGAGCGCGTCCTTTCATGGGAGAATTTTCTTTGTGGTGTAGAAACAGTAAAGCGTGTTGTGAACGTCCATTTGCATTGCAATGTCAGCAACTTGAAAATGACAACCAAAATGTCGGCGTTGCCGCCCCTGGAAAAATTTCTGTGGCCGCCCATGGCTACTTTTACGCTTTCAGTTTTGACGTATGGGCAAATTAGGCTAAGCTAACCATGTATGAATTGAAAACTAAACAAAACCTATTCAGACGACACAACCGTTCTTGAATAGTTTACTTTTTACTACACAACTGTTTAAGATGGAATAAATTTACACATTGTTCTATTCGTTTACACTGTTTATTCTTGATACTTGAATGTTCAATGTAATCAATAGTTCAAAAATGAACAGTTTAAGAACTGTTCAAGAATTTTCAATGACGCCGGAAAGATTCACGGACAACAAGATGGTTTTCAAGGATCAAGGACATAACAAGTTTTGACAGAAAATTCAAGGACAATTCTTGGCGCTCAAGGACGTCTGGCAACCTTAATGTGGCTTCTATGAACCTTTACATCCTAATAATGCATTTTGCTCACCTTGCTCACAGGTATTTCCAGTGTATCCATCAAGGCAACGACACGTACCGTCTACTGGATCGCATTCGCTAGAGTGAACTGAGCACAGGCACTTTTCTAAGCAGCCAGAACCCCAATATCCTTGCGGGCATGCTGTGGAAACAGGACTTGCACTAAAAATTGATAGTGTTTGTGAAGCCCAAATGTGTTATCAAATTTGGTAAATCCTATAATGCCAGAAAATATGAGTATCTATAAGCTCCATTTGCGTTGCTTCCAATCCCATTCTGTCATGCTATGCGGCCGATAAAAAAACAACAAACAATCAGCATCGTAAGAAACGTTGTATACAAGTACAATGTAATGTATGTAATTCTGAGTGTGGACGTATCAAACAAATATTTGAGAAGGGGACAAAATTTTCGATCGGCTAGTTTTTCTATGATCAACAGGAGGAAGAAGCAAATCTACTTAAATTAACGATAAACCTGCTGGCTATCAGCAACGCACACAAACTTTTGAAGTACACTGAAAACAAAAGACAATGAAAGTACATTAAAAACAAAACATACTAAAAGTCTGGCACATTTTATCGTCTCAATTTCACTTAAATACATCGTATCTTGAAATGCGTTCATTGTGGGTGCATGCAGTGGCGTAACTAGGGGGGAAAGGAGGGACATCTGCCCTGGGCGAAGCATTTTGTGGGCGCCAAATTGAGGTCGGAATGTTTTGTAATAATTACGAAATGTCAGCGTATGCTAATACTTACGATTTACAAAATGTTGAATGTCAGTCGCTGATACCCAGTTGCGAAATCTCATCAAGATCACCAAGGTTTGCAAAGTGAGCAAATGCGAACCTTAGTGACATTTTAAGGCGTAGCTTTTGTCTCCAGCAATCAGCGGCCGTCACGGCGTCACAATGCTTTCAGATAGCCCGGGGTTGCGAACTTTGCGACTTCGCTCTCATTTTATAGTTGCGTCACAATGGGACGATAATCCAACACTCGCAGTGCATGCTATCGCGCCTGCTTCTAGACCAGCGATGAAACTTAGGCCTTGGTATGTTGTTACAACAAATCACACGTTTAGCAAAATTTTTGAGCTTTGATGACTTGACAAATTTCATGTTGAAATTGATTTTATGTGGCTATGAAGGTAGATATGATGATTTTTATTTGTGGGATATTTAAATAAATGCTGACTGGTTTTGCAAGATCCTAATTCCAGCTGTGCAACAGCGTTGAGTATATTAGTTATAATTGTGAACTTTTCAGTTACTGCTTAATAATTCGACCTATAAACTGAGCATCTCAATGAACATGATCAGGGGCGCAGCCAGGATTTTTCTAAGGGGTGGCTGAAGTTATGGAAGCAAAAGCTTTGAAAAGGAAAAATTGCTTGTGATAAGAATAGTCAAGGAAAGCACGTAATTTGTAGAAAAACAATTGACTGTACTCACCACGAAAACTGGGGATCCTTCC
>JGI24021J15306_10002836_pt1 | contig 19103 bp, 14 predicted proteins | sample Ectturendosymbi1_FD_15306 | JGI IMG/M metagenome (IMG submission 15306)
TTTTAACCGCAATCCTCCCTCCCCCCCCTTGCGTACGCCCTTGGTACCACTGGCACTGGTACGACACTGGCACGCATTGTGTGCTGAAAGCTGTGTAGTGTTGCGATCGAAAAGCCCGAGCGGCATGTGCGCAAGGCTTCCCACTGCGGCAGCAAGCAACAAAAGAGATCACATGCCATGATCACTCTTCGCGTACGCTAATTGTTACGTTCAATCGCTCACATCGTTGGTATCACTAGAGATTACACGCCACGATGACTCTATTATTGCTCCTTCGCGCCACGTATATATGGCTGACACCCATTGGGTGTAATTCTTCGCGCACGTACCGATCGTGGTGAATCGCACATTCAACGCAACGCCAATCGAGAGGTTGCAACGACATCCTCTCCTTTTTACAACGAACCGCACCGATCGCAAGTTCTTTTTGTGAAGGTTGCACCTGGCACGACCTTCACACCCTGGTCACAGCACCATTTTGTTGCGATCGGAAAGCGCACGGCATGTGCGCAAAGCGACCCACTGTGGCAGCAAGCAACAGTAGAGATCATATGCCATGATAACTCTTAGTGTACGCTAATTGTTGCGTTCATTATGACGACACAATTGTTTTTGAACAGTTTATTTTTACTACAAAACGGTTTAGGATGGAACAAATCTACTTGGTATGCTGTTCAATCACATTCTTTAATCTTGGTTGTTGAATGTTCAATGTAATATAGTTTAATATTGAACGATTTCACAACTGTTCAAGAACTTTCAAGCAGGCCGCGTTGGAAAATATTCAAGGACAACAAAACGTTTTTCAAGGATCTTGGACATGATAACCCGTTCTGATAACAAATTCAAGGAAAGTCCTTCGCATTAAAGGACGTCTGGCAATATCTGTTGGGTTCTCGTCAAGTGTACGTCCTATTATTCCCATTATTCTCATCACGCAGCTCGCCACATCTCAGCCGCCAGCGCCTGAAGGCGCACAAAGAGCATGCTCTCACAGAAAGAGCGCGTTGCAAGCGGCAGGCTCATTGGGAGACGAGCACTGTGTTGTAAAAAGAAAAAAGCTCTCATACAAAGCGCGCGGTTAGGTCGGCAACACCGTTTTGCAGCATTATCACAACAAAATCTGCTGCATCGCGTATGCTGCATACTTACTGCAAGGGCATATCAGGTGCAGCCAACATTTGCGCATTGAAATTTACTGCACATGCTTTGTAGGGTACAGCCAGCATTCGTACACTGAAATGCAAAGCTCGAGATTTAAAACAACGTAACAGTACGCATGCATAATTCACCAAACCAGCAATTATGTACTGGAATGTAAAGTTCGCAATCTACGGTGTCGTCATTTTGAAGTACAGCATATTTATGCGGTGAGCGGCGCGTGATGGGAATGGTGGGAATGGTCGCACTTACATAAGATGAGACCCATATGTTCCTGTAGAACTTGCAATTGTGCAGCGTTAGTCAGAGATGGACTTGAATATTTCCATGATTTGCCGAAGAGGAGCATTTTTTGGAGATTGAGTTCACTGGAGTAGCCTATATGCAGAATCAAATTTAGACTTCGTCCACCTCTGCTGTGCTGGTGTTACCGATGCCCAGAGTTACCAGATGGTGCAAAATTCGACCAATATTCCTAAAAACCACTGTTTTCCAAAGAATTCCTGACTTGTTTTGGCAATGTTTTTTATGCCAAATTTTTGCCATTTTTTGGAAAACCAGTTGTCAGAATTGACAAAAAATCCATTTTGGATTCTTTTATCAATTGAATACCCAAACTTAACAGTAAAAATGCAGCTCAACATTAATTTGTGAATTTTCTACAAGTACACATAATGTATGTCTTAATTTGATTACTGCATGAAGAATTGTTGCAATCATTGCAGTGTTGCTCTTCATTCACAAAAGTGAAAGATATTAACTGTGTGTTAATTTTAAAATTGATTTACTGTTTGTGTGCTTCAGGTCTTCGTAGTTGTTGTGTTGCTGACGCTGATGTGCATCTGAATTGATGATACTGTGAATATTGATTTAAACTGAAATAATACACCCACTTCTCACATTTTTTTAATCAAACAAAATCTTGTTGCCAAGAATCAGAACCTACAATCTAACCAGGTTTTATTTTCCCTTCTGAATGTGTCAGCATCTTAATTCCCATAAAAAAACAATTTTTTAGCAAAATATAACTTTTAAAAATTTAGAAGTATAGAAAGATGTGAATTACAATTCATATTCATTGTGCAAGTAAAAATCAATAAGCAGGATTTTTTAAGGTGTTTTTGGGACCCGATTTAGTCCCCCGATTCGGTTCCTGGAATCAGAAAATTATCATCAGGTCCCTAGAATTAGAGAATCGGATCCCTGCAGGTCCATACTAGGTACCTAACATGTTCCTCAAAAAAAACCTGCAGTAAGTATTGAAACATCTTTATTCCCAACAAGATGGGCTAATTAAAAAAATATTTGGTGTTGTCTAATTGATTATTTTTGGTTTTTGCTTTTGAATGACTAAAATACTGCCAAAGTTTTTTTTCCAATATTTGCCATAAACTGGTCCAACACATTCCATATTCTTTGTAAAACATCTCTAAAACTATTAAAGCTATGAAAACTTACCCCTTCAGTGCGTATGTTAGATATATATTGCCTTTTACCTTGAGATGCTAGCTCTGTTGAGTCTAACATATAATAATAACACACAGTGTGCTCAGCAAACACCCTGAAACAGCTAAAAGCTTGTAGTTTTTCACCAAGAAATGCCTGGCACTGCTTTTTATTTTTCCATGTATGCATTCATGTGTTATCAAGCAAATTTTTTGTATGTCTCTGTGAATATCCACTTGTTTTTAATTCTAATGTGCTTTTAATTATTGACTATTAAATCTGGAGCAAAAACCTTGTTGAAGCTTGCATTAGGTTGCAATGGATACATGTTTTATAGCTGGATTTTTCAGTATATTCTGTTTGATAATAAGGCTTTTCCTGTAACTATACAGTAGATGTTTCCCATCTGCTAATAAGTGATTATGCTTATGAGGTGCATGTAAAAGTTGTACTGTGTTCCACCAACTTACCATGTTTTTTTGTTCTTCAAAAACAATTAACTATGAAAAGTGTTAGCTGAGTATCTATGACAGCTACATGAAATATATGTTATCTTCACTAAAATGTGTTTGCTGAGTACACCATGTGCGAACAGTCATCAGAAGCTGAAATTAGTTGTTTCTTTGACGTTTTCAGTAGTCACTTTGCTTGATAAATAACAGATTTTCCTATTAATTTTTCTGAAACTATTACAGTTGTCATGGAAACATGTAGGAGATTCAGATTGAATGTAAAGTTAATATATTACTTTGGTGTATGTATAGAATAATTAAAAATCTTAAAGGATAATGCATCCACATATGTTTTCACTGACAGTCTTAATCATCCATGAGTTGTTCCTTTAATTTTAATTACTTTTGAATACCAAAACAACAAATGCTGTTTTGTTGTCGAAGGTTTGCAAGTTAATAACATGCAATAAATTAATTTGAGCTATATTGAAATACCTAACTTATAAATACTGATATCAGTTACAGTAGTTGATATAAATAGCATGAAGCTGAACTTGCCTTCAGCAAAGCTTTTGATGCAGCAGATTGTATGTCAATTAGGTGTGAAAACTTAGGAATCTGTTATTTTGTGGAAAGTTGATTACCCACAAATTGAAACCTTGTTTTGCTTAGTTTGAGTCTAAACCAGGTTTCTCAAATGGGGCCCTCAGCCCCCTTTGGGGCCACAAGCAGCGGCCTTCACGAGGTGACTTTGCTGTGATATTGCATAACCCAAGTGTCACGATATGTTGAGATTCTTTTGAAGGGGTCCACAGCTCATGAAAGTTCGAGAAACACTGATCTAAACAGTGCTTAAAATTTAAGTATTCTGCATAAGGGTGTTTGGTTTGATTTTTAATTCTTGAAGCAACCTATTTTCTTCAAGTATTTATAGGTTTGAGAGAAATTCGTTTGTTCAGATTACTGAATATTGTCAACAAACACCATACCACATGTTTCCACATGGTTGGTTAACGCCACCAAATTTAACCAGGGCAGATAGGTCAACATTTCTGGACCAAAAGTTGTAATTTCGGTACAAGCCATAAAAAATTTAAACTTAGGATATATATCCTACTGCTACTACACAGATCCAAGTGTCTGTACTGCAAAGGTAAAAAGCACATTGCAGGTGAGAAACGTGTTTGTTGTGATTTTGACTGAATTTTGATGATTGTGGCCAACAGCTTAGTAACAGGTTCTGTTTGTATGAGCAAACCACCTTGTATCAAATTGTTTACCATAGAAGCTCAGCAAAACTATTTTCAATGGAGAAAATCCTTGAGTATTCTCCACATTGGATTTTGAAATGATAGATTGTATAAGCAAAAGATCTGGGATGTGATGAACAACTGTACACAAAAAAGTAACTATTGACTTGGCAGCATATATATTAAATACCTTATCATTGCCTATCTGTCTCTAACATATGGTGGTCAGGATGCTAATACAAAATAAAAATAAAAAAACAATTGACTCTGAGGAATAGATAAATTCTGCAAATCGGTGTGAACTACAATATTAAAGACTCAAAAAGTTGGCCCAACAAATAATAGGTCAACTACTCAGTAGCCTACTTTTGGCATATGTCAATACTAAATTGAGCATGTTTCAACTGAGGAGGAAAATGAAATGACAAAATGAAATAACTTGAACATTGCATAGAACTTGCCAACAAAGCACAACATCAAAAAAAAAACACAAGATGGTGATGAGCATGGCTTTGTTTAGGGAAAAGTTATTAGTACTTAGACCTATCACATTCCTTGCGTTACAATTGACATCAAGATGTGTCAGGGTGAGATATGTATTTTGCTTATGAATGAAAAGCATATTTAACTAAACTTGATGAAACAGCCCTGCATATTGTATTTACGGTAATGAGTTGGATTACATGGTGTCCACAGGCTAAAAAGCAGCAATGGTTTCATTGAAATGCAGTGCATATGTTCTGCAGTAAGTCAATAAATAATTTTAGATAATTGTGTAAAATTGTGAACTTAGCTCTAAATCAGAGGTTCCCAACCTGGGGTACATGTACCCCTAGGGGTACATTTGCCTATCCGAAGGGGTACATTTAAGGTTAGCAATAGAAGAGAAATATATGTTTATATATCCTTGATTTCCAAAAATGTTTGCATATATTAGTAAATATTATTTTTTTAAAGCCGTTGTATGCTTATTTTTAAATATATCTGTGATTAATCATGATAAAATATTTTGTCATAAGAACGTTTAGGATACATGTTCATCTGTCGAAATGCTAAAGAGGTACATGCTTATCTTTTGAAATGATAAAGTGGTACATGCTCATCTGTCGAAATCTTGAAGGGGTACATGGTCAGAGAAAGGTTGGGAACCCCTGCTCTAAATAATAGGGATTATTACATAATTAACCTTAAATAATCAAACAGAAAATGCAACAAGGTGGAAAACCTAAGATGCTTTCTGACTTAATGGCATGAGAAGACAATGGAATAAAAACAGGCAGTCCCATCCAAGCCCTATTCTGTGATTTGACAAACAGTGACTGTTGCAAAAATTTTGCCCCCAGTCTTGGTTTAATTTGCCAAAATTTTGTCTTTTGTGCAGCGTTCGTGCAACTGCATTACACATCAACTATACAATGAAAATCGTATTATAATTAACTTCTAGGATTTTATTCAATATATTCTGCTCACACAATATGTTTCTAACTGCATAGCAGTCTGGAATGTTGCTTCTGGAAGTATCAAAGTAGTGTGAATCCAGTCCGTGGTAATGTAACAAAAATAGCACAATCAACCTGGAAGCTCAATGATGGCTACGATTTGTTTGTAACATTTTTTCTGGGAAGGATTTGTATTCCAAAACGTTAGTTTCAGGTATATTGACCTTAATAATTTCATGTCTTTCTCCATTTCAGACCAGAGGGAAAATACCATTGCATTTGGTAGGCTGCTTAACCAGATGATTTATTAAGATAGGCTTACACGTGTATTTCTGGCAAGAACATCACCAATCTTGTCAAGACTTAACGCTTCATGCAGATTTTTCAATAGTTTTTAAACAAACGCAACCCTTGAGCGCGCAGGCAAGCAAAAATTTTGGCTTGAACAAATTCGGCCATAATTCATCAACCAACAGAGCAAGAGTTATTTGAACCAGCTGATAATACATAGAGTATTTTAGTTTTTTCGAATAAAAGAAATCGGTAAATTTTGCCTTTGAACTTTTTTTGTTGTCACAGCTGGGAGAGGTCAGGGATTATTTGGATGATGTCACCAGGGCCTTGGAAAAAAATTCACGTTGCATTTTACTTGTTTTGTCGCATCTTTAGAACCCTCGATTGGCCATTTAGCGTTGATGGTTGCCAAGTTATGGCTAAAAATTTAATTATTCCCGTAGACATTTTATGTGGCCAAGCTTGCGGGGAAAGTGGACATACAAATGTAACAGTTACTTGTTGCAAGAGTTCAAGCAAGACCATGAGTGAAGTGATACTTGTTGGCCAATTGAAACAGTGGGCGTTAAAACGCAGAGATTGTTGGCACAGGTACTTTCCATTTAGAGAATTGTGGTGCAGAACGTTGAATCCAGTCCACACATGGCATGTTGTTGGTGAGGGCAATAGGCGTACTTGTCACAGGGCTTCGTAGCTCAACCTATCTCACGGAAATAATTTAGTTGTGCGCTGTAAACTGTTACCCCTTCAAGCACATCCCCGGGTGTAGAAAGGATTTTTTCAGGGGGCCATTAGTGGATATTTTGCAGGGCCGGGTAGCTGTGGTTGAATTTCATTTCACCAACTCCGAATCCAAGCGAAAAACATTTCTCTACGAAAATGTTAACAGAAAAACAACAAATTTCAAAACCCGCGGGACTTCGCCCCTCCGCTCCTTCCAGCGCGGCATGATTACGTCAACGTTCATAGATTGCGAAAAGAAAAAGGCATGTTATTATTGGATCGAGATTGGCAGTTTTCTGTGGATAGAAAATTCCCGGAAAGCATTGTTTATTTCCAACGTGGTTCGCGCGTTAGGGTGGGGAGTTGGTGGCAAGGCAGCTGAAAATTAGCATGCAAACAGTTTTTGGAATGTTCCAGGCAATTGCAGACCAGGAATGTGTCGATTGTATCGTTTTTCGTAAATGTCAGCTTGTATAATTTAGGAAAACACTATTCATGGTGAAACCGGCGGGCCGCAATGGCCTAGGCCCCCCACTTTTAAATTTCGAATTTTGCCCAAAGAAGTTTAAGTAACATAATTAGTATTGTGTCCATTGTTGAAGTAAATCCTTGAATGAGAAATTTTGACAGTATTTTGGCAATATAATTTTTTACAAAAATGGTGTAATTTTACCTGCTTGCATGCAGGAAAAATTACGTGCCACCACATCAAAAAGTTCTTGTCATTTGGAGTAATTTCACGCGTTCTAAATACAGTAGTAAAATTTTCTTGAATCTTAATACGCAGAATGAAATATTTGACAGATCAATTTCAGTAAATGTTTTTGCATTGGGAACACTCGATAGCTGCATTTTATTTTTGTGTTGGCAATATAATTGGTATCCTGACAGTCAACTTGCTACATATGTTTTGTCTTGTTTTTGCATTTCGCTATCCAGTGCAGTTGCAGAATGAGTATTCATATTCAGTCATGTTACTTTCGTGTTCTAGACAGGGTTGCCGAATCGGAGGTAAAATCTCCGACGTTTCCACGATTTCAGACACTTTAACATCAAGGGAATGAAATTTGGCTGTTAAAATCAATGGAAGTCGTGGTGCACGTCAAGAAATCTGTTTCAACAAAAGTTTCAAAAGAAATTGTACCATTTCAACAGGAGTTTCCACTCTTGGAGTGCGATGTAAAAACGACGCAGTTGGACATCTGGAGTCGGACAAAAAATCCGACTCCCAGTGTTGTTAGGAATCCGACTCTGACTCCTACTCCGACTCCACCCAAAACCTCCGGCTCTGCAACCCTGGTTCCAGCTGTGGAATAGTTTTGATTTTGAATATTTGATAGTTATCAATACTGTGTCATTTTTGCCTGCTTTTTAAGCTTGGTGTTCTTAACAGCCCAGTGGTCACTCCGGCACATGTGCTCATCGGGCTTAGTCCAAGTCTTCGATTACGATTTATATCGGAGAACGCGAACTTGTTTGCTAACTTGGACTCTTTTCAATGGGCGTAGCCACTGCTCATAACTTTATTCCATGTCTGGGCTTTCGTGTTCATCTTGCGGGTGACTTGAATAAAGCAATATCGTTCGTAGTAGGCGTTCTCTCGACTTCGCTCGTGCCTTACTCGAGCTAATCCACTAGAGCTCGAGCTGCCCAGTGCAATTATGTATTTTAAAAAATATACTTCATATCAGGCTGAATATTTTTTGAAGCAATTAATTTTTCTAGAACATTGGATTGGTAGTATAATCCAAATGGACAGTTTCTATTTCGAGAATATATTTCAAAAACGAACGATAACTTGTCCAGTAACTCGGGCTAATGATTGAACCTAGAAAGCAGAGGACTTATTGGCGTTATCATTGCTATGTGATGTATGCTACTAAGCAGTGGAGAAATGATCATGAGAAGTTCTCATTTGCTACTACTTACCCAATGTCACAGAGCAACGACAGTGCCATCCGGTATGAAAGCGAATGAAAATTTCAGTGAAGCAATCCTCGAACGGTTTTATTCAGTCAGTATAAATCGTGTGAAGAGCCCGAGTGACGGTGTTGACCTAGAGTTGACCCTGTAACAGCCTATTGGAATTTCAGGTGGTTCACCGATACGTTTTCATAGTGGCGTAATTTTGTCCGAAATAGTGCAATTTCGACCTTCACTTGGTGCAGCCTAGAAGCTGAATTTGGCAACAAAGCCCCTCACCCTATCTGATGGTGCAATATGTGGACCAGCGCCGGATTTAGGGGGAGGCCCAAGGGGCTTGGGACCAGGACCCCCCACCATGTCCATGTGTTGAGCGATATGTACGACATGTGCGTGCCACTTAGCCATTTTTTGCGAGAAAGTTTGTTTGTAGGCGGTTTTAGTTCTTATCGGTCGGCCAAACAGCAGTATTTCACTTGAACATTTGACAACGTGAAGAAACAACTAATACAGTTATTGGTTTCCTGAAAGTCGGTCAGGTATCTGAAACTAGTGAATGCAAGGCCAAGCCACGTAGAACACGTTAGCTTACGTCTCTACTCGTTACTGAAAGATTTTGCGTTTGCTTTACTCAGATTTGCACAAGTCGCATATGTGTAGCATTGCTATGTACGGCTACCATACGCCCTCTTTTTGCAGTACGTGTCCACTTTTTTCATGAGAAATGATGTATTCTCGGAGGACATTCGAAAATATCCTCCTTTTGACATTCTTATTTTACATAGCTATATTCACTGGCGTAACTAGATCTTTGAGTCAGAGTGGAAAACGTAGCTAAAAGGGGCCCACTGGCCACTGTACAGGGCCCACTAGCCAACACTCGGAAAAAAAACTTGAGAAACGATGGTAAATCCTGATGTGGATAGCTATGCTAAACCTTAAATCACCGGAAATCATCCGACAATCGCAAAAAAACGACAACCTACTGAAAACCAAAGGAATACTAAAACCGAAATATCACTTAAGGTGGCGGTCCGGTTTTTACATTTAGATAGCGATTTGTGAAACTGTTGCAAAACCGGTCACCAGAAGCATCGCATTTCCTTTTTTGAAACTTTGCTTGAAAAAAGTTTCTGGGCGACCCAACGTTTTCATCACGAAATTTTACGACAGAAACGAAAGGTTACAGAAGCAATTTCCAATATTTTTTGTCAATTATCATGTTGCATCACAAAGTTTTGTTGCACTTGAGTTCACATATGTAACGTCACAAGATTATGTCATCAATATTAATGATCCGTGGAAATACTAGTGACTTCATCTGCCATCCCCTATCTAAAGATTATATACCCGATCCGCACACGGGGCCTCCCACCACGCCTGGGTCCGGCACCCCACCATCTAAATCCGGCGCTGATGTGGACGCTCCCTTATCTTTGTGCATATTGTATATGTGTAGTTAGTAGGGCAAGTAAAAAGAAGTTGGAAAAACTTGCACTATTAATTAGTGAATGAATCTTGTGTAAGACTAAGAACAACTGGTTGCATTTATGCGATCAAGTCAACGTAGTATAATATAGATAGGGTGTAGTTGAGATAGAGGTCGTTGAAAACTTATAAAACATTGCTTAAAATTGTTCAAAAATCCTGACAAAATTTAATGACGTCACATTCCAATCCTTGTGCCGTCACGATTGACAATTCAAACCACAAAAATTTTCTATAGTTTTTTTGACTTGCACTTGCTTCCCCCCCTTTCAAAAAGGTTTCACCACCCATAGTATATAATGCCCCGTTTTTGCTACTGTTAGGTGTTTTGAAGAAGTACTGTTACTCTAATAATTTTAAAAAATGAACGATTTGCAAGACGATGACGTTATCATCAATGATGATTCTGACCTGAGCGATTTCGAAGAATGTAGAGATGAGTTTCGGCTAGAAGATATTGAATCGGAATCGTCAGACGAATCGGATAATGACGTTCCAAGCATTTCTCAGTCCAGAGGGTGGAGTGCTGCGCAAAGAACGCCAGCGGTAAATGCGTTTTTGGGCTGGCAGGGTCCAACTGCGGCTGCTCAGCAAGTACGCAACGCGGAAAGTCCTCTACATTATTTCCTCTTGATTTTTACCTCCGACGTCTTGGGAAAAGTGGTGATGGAGACGAACAGGTATGCTGCTCAAGCTCTGGCAGCAAATCCCCCTGCACCACGTGAAATTTCCAAGAAAAAGCCGTGGGTGGACGTGAATGAGGAAGAGGTGAAAAAATTCATTGGCCTTACAATGATGATGGGTTTTGTTCAAAAAAACGGCAGGATTACATCGTACTGGAGTCAGGACCAGCGTTTAGCAACGCCGTACTTTCCAGCTGTCATGAGTAGGAATCGATTTCAGCAAATTCTCAGTTACCTCCACTTCAACAACAACAACGAGTTACCACAAAACAGAGATGACAAACTGTTCAAAATCCGGCCAGTATACAATATGATTGTTAAACGCTGGCGCTCCTTGTACGACCTGGGTGAGCACATCTCGATAGATGAAAGTATGGTGAAGTGGAGGGGGAGGTTGTCCTTCAAAGTTTACCAAAAGGAAAAACCCACCAAGTATGGCATCAAGTCCTACATGTTGACCGATGCAAAAAGCAAGTATTGCTGGAATATGGACGTTTATCACGGTGTTTCGAAAACCTTGAAAGAAACTGTGACTGGGCTGCTCACCTCAAAATGCATGTCATTGTGGCATTCCCTTTACATGGACAACTTCTACAATAGCGTTGCCTTGAGTGAGTTTCTGCTGGACCAAAAAGTCTACACCGTTGGTACTCTTCGGCGAAACCGAGGCGAACCCCCCGAAATCCGTGACCCGGGCCGGATGAATTCTGGCGATGTCGTCGCCAGGGACAATGGAAAAGTCCTCGTTCTGGCCTGGAAAGACAAACGAGTGGTGAAAGCCATAACTACGAAGCACGACGCCTCGATGACAACGGTTGCAAGACCTAAAAAGCGTGGTCGTGGGGAAATGGAGCAGGTTAGCAAACCCGCTTGCATTGTTGACTACAACAAGCACATGTCCGGCGTCGATCTGCTCGATCAGATGATCTCTTACTATCCTTTCACCCGCAAAACGACGAAGTGGACCAAGAAGGTTTTTTTCTACCTTGTAAAAATCAGCGCCCACAACGCCTTCGTCTTGTACAAAGCGAAGAGTATCCACAATGATTTCAATACTTTCTACAAATTCCTGCTGGAGCTAGCCGGACAGCTGTGTCGTTCGTCAAGACAAGCAGGGTCGTCATTGGACAATAAGCCAAGTCCCTCTAAACAACCACGAATCGATTGTGAAGACAGGCTGTGTGGTGGACACAAATGTCATCGTCTGGCGCTTTTCCCGGCGCGTGGCGTGCGAAAGCATGCGCAAAAACCATGCAAGGTGTGCAGGAAACACGGGCAAAGAAAGGACACGACATATTATTGCGTGCACTGTGATGTGGCGCTGTGTGTGATTCCTTGTTTCAACAAGTACCACACGGAGCAGCGTTATTGAAAGAAACTACAAGTGAAAGTGTTTTTACTGTTTTTCTGGTTTGCGTTTCAAAACAATGTGTCTTAGGCGATCAGTGGCAACCAACAGCTCGCTGTTTTTTCGGCAGTAGCGAAAACAACCCTTTGCTATCACCAGGGACGGATCCAGCGAGGTGATCATGCTCCTTAAAACCTACGAAAGTAACTTCATTCACCATTATTATATACAATTCAGAAAACAGCGTTCGCGATATAAGGCAATTTTGCTCCCGGGCAAAATGCGTTGAGTTGCAACATGATGCGGATTCGTTTTTCAACAATAAGCATCGAATTTCCACAATCATCAACATTCATTTGACAAAATCGAAAAAGTGTGAGTTTTGCGGAAGAGGGGCCCAGCCCAAATTACATCTTCGTCCCTGCCCCGGTAAAAAGATTAGGTGACAGCGCAGCACACAGTTCATTTTGTCACGTGTAAGAATTGCCGATTTTTCGCTAATGCACTGGACTCAATTGCAAGGCCTTCGGAAACTAATTACACGCAAGGCACATTTTGGTTTGCCTTAACGAAAAACAACCAACGAAAGGCACAACACAAGATATTGTTTGCATTGCATTCACTAAAACAGAATCAAATGGTGTACGGTCGTTATACAACACGTATTTAAACAGGTTTGAGACACGGAAATTGATATTCTGACGAGCAGCCAAACAACGAAATTTTTAGTGTTCATTTTGTCGCTGCCTAGTTGGAATTCATCTTTGTTTTGCGAATAAAGTCTTTTCCAATATTGTTTTAAAAATGAAAGTTGCGACTTTGCATGTAATTTCTTTGATAACTTTATACAGTTTACTCGCTCGCAACAATCTCTTGTTATATACTACAGTGGTCAATATTTGTTTTTTTCTTCTAGAACACATCAACGAAAATATTTCCCGCAAATCACGGCATCTTGAGGTCTCAGCCGCTCTTACGATGTCGAATATCAAAGGCATAAGCGTTTGAAATTCAGTTGAGCTAAATTTTGAAGGTGTTTCAAAATTGTGTTTTTCAAGGTATTTGAAAAGTTTGGCCAAAAATGTTATGATTGTTGCACATACAAAGCGTACCATTTCAATAGCGGACTGCAATTGACTGGTGAAGTGCAGGACAATTTTATAATTATTGAATTACGGATCGCCGCTGGGCGCTTGGGAAATTTCTTTTGAACGGTTTGTTGAAATACCGTAAACCTCGCTTAATCCGGATTCGATTTGACCGACGATTTTTTCTGGTTTAGGCGAAGATCCGGATTAACCGAAGATGGTTGTTTCTAGCCTGACGTCATCTAAGTTCTGAGATAACGGTGAAAATTACTTAAATTGGACACATTTACGACCCAACAGCAGACTTTTGCAGGAGTAAAATGAATTTAGTGATGCTTACTAAATTGCACAATAGATGAGTAATCGCCATATCCACGCTGTTATCAACAATCTTAAGTTCATAATTTTAGATTACTTGGCTGCGAAGACATCTGGGATTTCGAAATGACGCAGAGATTTCTGCGACTGGTCCATAAGCAGTGACTAAGGCATGTTACCGAGTACCATACATTCAGTGTAATACTCCTCTACATACGTACACTCAACACTGATCAACAGATCGAAACCGTGGTGTGGCCCAGTGCCTTGAGCGTTGTGTTCAACGTGATATGCTATGCCCGTGTGTGACGAAAGAATCGTCCCTACAATTAGCTGAATGTCGCGCGCAGTTGCGGCCTTTGTTATGATAATTTTAAACGTTCGTTGGTGATCGTGAGCACGCTTGTGTTGCGCCTGGAAGGTGCCGAATCTTTCCTAGAGACTAGTCAGTGCACTTTGAGAACGCAAGAGCGTGGAAGTGCAGGAAAATCCGGATTACGAGATGCGGAAAGAGCAGATTTTATCCGGTATTGGCGAAGATCCGGATTAAAAAATCCGGTTAAACCGAAGATTTTTATAAACAAAAGCGTTAGAAATCATTCGTGCCACCACTTTTATCCGGTTTTAGCGAAGATCTGTAATAACCCAATCCGGATAAACCGAGGTTTACTGTAGCGCATTAGATGAGCTATGAGTTCGTACAAAAATCGTTGAGGTAATGCGGATGAGATTATCACCTTCATGTTGTAGGCTACATACCTACATTTGAAAAAGTAAACATTTAGGAATGCCACAAAACATTGCATTTTAGGAATTGTTTGTCGCGCTTCACCGCAGAGTATAAACTTCCGTTGTTTCTTAAACATTGGCTCTACAACAAGTAGTGGAGCTCCTTTTCCGATATGAGCATCATTTAAATCGGCATACACTGTTTGCAAAAACAATGGTAGTTTTTCAAAATTGAGATAACACACTTTATAACACGGCAAACCTCAAAATGAACAATTCTGTAGCACTTTTTACTTTTTGTAAGTTTCCAAACTTAAGAAATCAACAAGACATCGACAATAGACTTCTTCGCAACGCGGCTTCAGAAAAGCTGTTAAAAGTCCGATGGGGCTATTTCATCTGGACAAAGACGCATTTATTCATGTACATTGCGTGTGACGCACAGTGGCAGATATAGCCAGGAATACGACTATGCACATAAACTACAATGTCTACCGAAATCGACAAAAAAATCTTGTCACAAGGTAAATATCGTAAATACGGACATCAAGTAAGGTTTTTCACGTGATTGCTTCATCGCTCTGTGCAATGTTTGTGCTTGCAGTATCCATGCTTTTATAAGCGTGTACGCCGTGTTTGGCGACTGTGTGACCAGGAAGCAGAGTTAGAGATTAACACGACAACAAGCAGTGCACACTGAACTTTACTGCCGCGTTTCTTCCGAGATAAGGAAACATGTTTAAGAATTCACGTGCTTACTAAGAAAACCAAAATTGCGTAAACATACCGCATTAGGACCACTTAATTCACACATGATAGGTAAAGAGACTTATGGCTGGTTTAACGCTAACTTGATACTCCTGCAGTAGTTCGATCCTGAATTAACTTAATGCCTTATGTCCGTTGGAAATGTTAATACAAGAGTGTGTTTTAACATAGCCGTCGTGTAACTGTTCATTATTGCATTTTTGTGCACTTTTTTGTCTTTAAACGTTTGTGTAACTGGTCATGAATGTACGTTGCAAACATGAATGTTTGCAAAGTTAAATTTGTGTTTTTATTTTTTACACAAATGTACTGTAGTCGTTTCATTCCGAAGCATTCTTGACTGCTCTACGTGTTGCAACTGAGTAAATGGATAAACAACGCTTTCATCGCTTGTTTCCAAAGCATGTTTTGTTTATAAGAATCCAACATCAAACCTTTTACGTGAAATTTATTTCCTATTAATAACATGTGCCGATGGATTCAAATGTTTCACTACTGTTGAGACTAGTTACTGTTAGATGAATGTCTGCAAGTTCGAATCATATAAGCGTAAGCGAGAGGTGGACAACGGGGCTATGCCCCCAAATTTCTATTATACTGTTCTGAAATTATCACAACATTAACCAACTTTCTTGGTTTTGATCAAATAGAAATCACGTGTCTGCACAACACAAAAAACAAGTTAAACATGCATAGCATAACAAAGAGACACCAAGTTTAAGCATTCAACCGGAATGTCTCGCCGATACTGCAGCAAGAATATGTGCGACGTGCAGACCGTCCTTCTAGTCGCATTTTACCTGCGAATAAACAACACGTCACGCGCGCCTTGTTATTTGCGCAACATGAAATCAAAAACACTGGCCTCACCCAAGAAATAACAGGGACAGGCAAAACGCAAACTTACAATAATCAACCTATCTAGAAAGAATTCGGCTGGCCGTATCGTTCAGGTAGCACACCCCGAATGGAATGACGTGCACTTTGTTACCGGACGTGTTCTTTGCTGCAGTCTCAGATGTTGACTCATTAACGGCAGGTGGGTGTGGGGTGCTGTCAGGAGTTTCATTCGCTCCATCATATCCAGTAACAGCAGTCCTAGCTGATGGAGAACTCGTTTCAATCGCTGGCAGCGCTCCAGTGGGTGCTATAACGTTTGCGGGCAAGGTTCAACATCAATGAGAGAAACGTTTTGCTCTCGGCCATCCCAGTGCCGTACACTAGCATACATCGGATTGGCCTCTAACACTTCTACTACTTCCGCCAATCATCATGCTTACTGGTGCGCACGTATTTGCGCAAGAACACTGGACATGGCCGCATTAACCAAGCTTGTAAGGACTTCCCGCTGGGAGACTTGCGACAAAAACTGAAGAATGGGGTGGCGTTATTGGCAGTGTAAAACAATGATCGCATGGCATGCAAACACTGGCGTAACAAGTAGGGACGTTTGCTCCTTGGCGCAGCACTTTCGGGGCGCCAAATTGAGGTTGGAATGTTACGTAAAAATTAGGAAATGTCAGTGGATAATGATAATAACAATTGAGAAAATGTTCAATGCCAACGGCTGCTACCCAGTTGCGAAATCTCATAAAGATCACCATGTTTCGAAAAGCGAGCAATTGCGAACCTTTGTGACATTTCAAGGAATAGTTTCTGTCTCCAGCAATCAGTGTTCGCACGTGGTTTGACTGCGTTTGCGTCACAGTGCTTTCAGTTAACTAGGTTTGCGAACTATCCGACTTCATTCTCATTCTATGTCTGCGTCACAATGGGCTGGGAATCTAGCGTTCACAGCGCATGCAATGCGCTGTATTGCACATGCTTTTAGAGCAGCGATGAAGCCTAAACTACAGTGAACCTCGGTTAATCCGGATTCGGTTTATCCGGATTTTTTAGTCCGGTCTTCGCCAATACCGGATAAAATTTTCACTTTTCACATCTCGTAATCCGGATTTTTCTGCACATCCACGCTGTTTTGTTCCTAAGAGCACTGACTGGTCTCTAGAAAAGATTCGGACAAGACTTTTAGCAGAATCTAGCAGCTTTCTGTGACACCATTTAGCAAGTTGAGGTCACAACCATCTGGCAACACTGGCGGACAGTACGATACACTCAGAATGTCATGTCACGGTGCGAACTGGATAAAGCATGCAGAGAGTAAAGCTAATAACACGGTTAACTTGGCTACACACTTTATGATTTAGCAGGTGTTGAGATGATTTTTAAACAGAGGGCCCGCGTTGTTGAAATGCTTCAGGCCCGCACTACCTCAATCCGGCACTGTTGTGACGATGGGCGCAATTTGGTGGGGGTCACGGAGGACATGTCCCCCCACTTTTTTTCTTAGGTTTTGTGTTTCGAGAGGTTTCAAAACAAAATGTTACGATTTTCAATTTTTGTGTGAAGAGTTTTTCATGTTAGATGTTGCACATAGCTATCTTGATGTTGAATCAGAGTTCTGTGTGGTGTCACTGGCTCTGATAATTTTACAAATTTTTACTTCAAAAATGATCTTTAGCATTTTGCAAGTTTCTAGAGGTCGCGAAAGATTCTTAACTGCGTCTGTCTGGCATTTATCTAGTGTGGTTTACTGCAAGAAATGACACTGTCTTGAAACAGTTAAGTATAACGGCTACGCACGTAAGAGACCACAGTACAGCCGTGATTTGTTTCGTGCAAAAACGTTGGCTGATTGGTTTTACTGTAACGTTGGTTGTAACGTATTCAGAAACAAACAGCGCAAAATTTAAGGATGCAAGCTTATAATGTTAGAAAGTTACATTTTCAAGCAAACCTCTGCCAAGTTTTAGCTGAAAACAAACAGCAGAACAATTGTGGACACTTAGTTTTAAGACGGGTAGTTTTGCAAAAGACTGTCTTCAACTATTAGTAAACAGGCTTTCCATCAAAACTTTAGAGAAGTGTTGACCTTGTTGTATGTTGTCCTATAACTCAACGTAATGACTTGACTAGAAATTAAAGATCGCTTATACATTTAGCCTTTTTTCTTGTATGTCACGACAGGGGTAACCAACAAATTCAAAATATATTTGTACCCACAATGCAGCAATGTTTTCATCCAACTGCGAAACATTTGCTTTACAGGTAGCCTACGCATGGGTGCCGGAACTATTTTCAAAGTGGGGGAACAAGTGGACGTCAAAAAATTTAGACCATTTTTGTGATTTGAATTGGCAACTGTGACTCCACAAGCACTGAACTATGACGTCATTAACTTTGGTCAGCATGTTTAAGCAATTTTATTCAAAATTTGATAAGCCCTCAACGACCCCTATACACAACACCCTATCTATCATACACTACACCGTGTTGAGCACATAATTGTAACCACCAGTTGTTCTTAGTCTTACATAAAAACAATTTACTTTAACAATAGACCCAATACCAATTGTGTTATTTCAACTTATTTAGGCAAAATTCTAAATTTAAAAGTGGGAGGGCCAGGCCCTTCAAGAAAAAAAGTGGGGGAGCCTAGACTCATACGGCCCTCCAGGTTCCGCCACATATGAGTCTACGTAACACCTAGTTTTGCTGGACATTCTTTTCGCGTTATTTCAGGTGAAACGTGGCACCATTTGCCAATTCACCGTTGTTCAATTTGATTTCTTTTTAATCTCAAATATATTTTCTTGTCGTTACGCATGTATAATTCTAGAATAAACCTTTTGACATTAATTTCGCCTATTAAAATTTGATGTTAAACCTGAAAAATTTGATTGTGAAAAAACTGAAATGAGTGGCACAAGTGACAAAAGACACAAGGCAACAGTCACCAGCAGACCTGTAACCAGCTTGGAACACCAGCGGGGACGAACAGTTTTCTAAGGGAGGCCCAAATTTTACGTTGATAGCATGTAACAATGCGTTACATAGCATGTAACAATGCGTTACATAGCATGTAACAACGAAAACAATGGTTATGCATACAATATGTCCAAGACATTTTTTCAGGGGGGAGAAAGTTTTTCC
>JGI24021J15306_10002837_pt1 | contig 19099 bp, 12 predicted proteins | sample Ectturendosymbi1_FD_15306 | JGI IMG/M metagenome (IMG submission 15306)
CTTCCGGCGCGACTCGAGCTCGGGCGGTCGCACCCGTCATTACAGCGGGAGCGGTTACGGGGGGGTGGTGCACGATTTCGGGAGCGACTTGTGCAGTAAGCGTGTCGCAATCGTGCCCATGGCCAATGTTCCAGGCCACGTTACCAGCGGCCACATCGGCATCTTGAACATGTTCATAATCAGAGAAACAACGGCAGTGCGCGGTTCCGACGAGGAGATTGCCATCGGCGAACCAGCAAATGGTACCGGTTGCAGTTGGTTTGTGACACGCTCTCTAGCGGAAACGAACGCTCTGATAAGAGCCCACGTGATGGCGATCGGTGGCAACGCTTTGACGTCGTACAGAACATCTTACTGCGTGCTGAAGGAAAGCCTGACCAAAAACCAGGCGCAGATTTTGTTCCATGTTACTGGTGACGTTGTGACCGTAAGCGCGGCGTAGCCTTCAGTACTTACATTTTGTTTTTTTTAATATTCTGCAGATTATTGATTCTGGCTTCAGGGCGCAAAAGCGACTCGCGTTGCTGTGACGTCGAATTGTTGCATTCGATTGTGTGAAAAAAACGAAGTTGTCTTCTTGTTCAGCACCATTGTGTTTGTTTATCTGCGCTGAAACGTCGTGCAGCGGTTGATCGATGCTCAATTGTCACCCAGCTCGGAATTAACGGCGCAGTTGCCATGGCGACGACTGCGGTCGGCAGCACCAAGCGTCCATGCCGTCGCCCAGGCCGCATGACATCTTTCAGCGTGAAAAGCAATTGATTACCGAACTCGACTGACAGCGTTCGCTGCGCTGTCGTCGCTGGATTAGTGCGACGACTTCGTAAGTGCTCTCTTTTATCAAATGAGAATATTCTCACTGATAGCGCTGAGCAATCGCGCACTGCCTCGAGGTTGTCTTGCTCTCTGCCCCGAAGTGCCATTTTGCTTGATTCCGTCATCAAAGCTCATAAACTGAACCGTCGATCGGCAATTGCAGGTTTTGACTGTGACACTTAGCATTGCTAACATTTTTCATTCCAATTTTAGTGGTTTTCGTCGAAATTTATTGTTTTGGTGAAAAAAAAAACAAAAAATAAGAGCCACTGTGATTCGAAGCATGACTGCGGGAGCCGACGAGATTCGCGACTGCGCGCTGACTTGATAAGTTTTGCGGACAAGCACAGGTCGTTTGCAGCAACATTCTCTTTGTCAAACACTTTGGATGGAGCCGATCCAACCGATGTTGTTTGTACCAGCCACGCACTTTGTTATGAACCATTCCAATCTGATGATTAATTCGAAGCCGATCGGACGCATCGCGTCGACGGCGAGAATGACGTTCGTCATGCGACGCTGCCGCGGCAGTCAATCCTCGCGTCCAGTGCTTATTCCGTGGGAGAAAGTGGTTCCCAAGCCGCACCAGTGCTGGAGATGATTGCTCGTTACAAGCAAGTACGTGACAGTTTCAAGTGTGAGGTTGTCGTTCCTGCGAACAATAAGTGCAAAACATGACGACCGCTCATGTTCAAGCGGCGTCTTGACCATCGACCGACCATAGCGCCATGCACAGCTTGGGGATGTGACTTTCGAACGAGCGGCCAGGCAAGCGTCGATGCACAGACGTCGTTTGGCGTCCGGCTCACGTGTTATCTTCCGCGTTTCGCGCTCATCGTCGCGGCGCGTCCGTCTTCAGTTGCAAACCTGAATAATTTTTTAAAAGGGAAACAGTGTGTTTGTTCGTGTATGCAAAGCGTGTTGGAATGTTTATCGAAGTTGACAATCGAAAAATATAAAGTTTAAAACACGTTAGGCGCGGTGCGTGCTTTGATTTTCACACAGCTTACCGACGTTGTTGTATCTTGCAGTATTCGCAGGTGACTCCTGGTGCTTCGTTTTGCAAAGTCATTCATCAGAAGTGAAAAATAATCAGCGAATCGTTAAAATCAAACAGTATCGACTTCTTTTCAGCGATGTCACTGGAATAAGCTTCGGCGAACCGTGAATCACCGCAACACCTGTTGCCATCACGTCCATATTTGTTTGGCCGAGTCATTTCCAAACAGTCAAATGAAGTTTTTCTTTGGCAACATTGTTTTCGCTTGTTTCTCACAATGCCCGGCTTCTTCACCTGCTTTTTAATGATTACACGCTTGTTATTTGTGTCTTCAGCAACACTACATCGCAGACCTGTGTATGCGATGCCGTATTTCACCTGCAGCAGTAATTCTATTTTTATTGTGGTTGGGCCGCAATTAACAAGGAACTCCATTCGTTCTGTTACTAACAAATTTGAACGTGGCACCTCGCTTCCAAGTCAAGTACACTGAAAATCCAGCGCGGACACGTTGCATGGTGTATGTAGACCCTTTTCATATTAAAGACCTGCGTGTTTTCGAGGAGAGTTGCATGCCAAGGCTGCTCTCTTCTACGGTTTCTTACTACTGTCATTTTTCAATAGTTGAAAGACATTTGGGCCCAGCACGCTGTTCAGCAAAGAGGCTTAAGCATCTGTGAAGTGTTATTGCAGAAGTAGATAGCGATGCTTGTTATTGGTTCTCACGTCAATCCAGAAAACTGACGGCAAAAGCAGTTGCTTCGCCTCGTTAAGAAAATCTCCGAATACTAAAGAGGACGAGTCAGAGGTGCAGACAGGTTTGTCGACCTCTACCCGACAGCAACTCAATACTTTGTGTGCTTAAGCTGTCAAGCAAATTCGATAAGTAGTCAAAAATTTGCGTAGCAACTAACTTTGCTGAGCATCTGCGATGGTGTCCACTAATAAACGAGAGTGATCTTTTGTAATGACTGTCGCACGATACTACCTGAGTTGAAATGCCTTGTTTCATCAAGAGACTAACGTAGGGATTTTGTAGAAAAACAGTATTCCGCGAGACTTGTCTAAACTGCAGCGCAAGTTGATGAATCTAAAATCAAGTCACCTACAGTGCGTGTTGATTACCTGACAATAGCAGTTGCGACAAATCCACTAGCACGCACGTTAGCTAAAATTTGCTAAAAGGAGTGCTGTACAACAGAAATTATGCGGGTTAGTTAGTCCTATGTCAAGCTTTCAGAAGCGGTCTTAACACCGCCAAATTCAATGCAAGGTGACCTTGTTAAATCTCAATTAAGCAGCTTGTTGATCCGGATCATTCCAAGGTTTCGTCGGGTTTGTCCATGAGCAAAACAAGCNTAATGGGCTGGTGAATTTTGCCGTCGCGGCAAAAGAAATTTTTGGATTCATGAGGACAAGGTTTGAGATAAAGGGAGTTTGGTCGATNCAAGCATTATAATTACTTGAAAATGGAAGCGATTCTCACTTACTGTAGTTGCAGATGATGCAGATTTTCTCTTAAATTTTTTTTGATGTGGTTCTATACATCATATCAAAGTCGACCTGCTACAATAGCCGAAGATCGTCAGCGGAAATATCAACAAAATGACGTAGGATGAATGAGCTGATCGTGGAACTACCATCAACTGCACGTTTTGCAGCAAATCAGACGCTTTCAATAGTGACAGCCATGAAGACAAAATGCAGAAGATATTCAATGAAACTTATTCTTAATTTATAAGAATACAAGATTACAGGGCACTGAATCGCAGCATATCACAGGGTATATTTGTTAGTTGGTACGCACAGCCAATGCTGAAGAAGACCAAACTCTGAAATAACGCAGCATGAACTACTGCATTCGGTCATCGTCACACAGAAGTCTTGCATCGCCGGAGAAAAAATGGAGATTTGTAAAGAGCATCAGACAACTGAAGTGAGCCGATAAAAGTTAGATGAAAATGCACATCGTTGAGCAAAAGCATGCAAATTGTTTCCCACCTAGGCATCAAATGTCTAATCAAGGAATCAAATGTTAAATCATATCAAGTCAACATTTTTTCATAAGATTTTTCCTGCTTCTCAAACAATCATGGTGGTTTTGTTGTGGACACATTGTTTTGACTCCTGCTATCGGGTGCATGCTTTCTCAGCAGTAATTTGAATGGGTTGTTACACGTGGCGCGCAGACAAGAATTACCTTCCCTGCTTGCCTTTTATGTTTTTTTGTTGTACATGTCTTAATTAAAACCCAGGTCTTTGTTTGAAGACATCCGTTGGCATAATTTCAGATGTTTAACGTTGTTCTCAATTTAGTTAAAACTCAATTTTAGGCATAATCATATAACTTTGACTTCTGTGTCCTTTGGTTGTGGGTAAACGTTTAAAGGTCTTTTGGTTTTAATTTAACCACCACCACACGTTTGTTCAGAAATCCAGTTGAGAAGATTAGGTTTTATTGCCTTCTAAAGATCTGTGAGTAGTTGCATTTGCGTTTTGTTCTTGTAGAAATGGTGATTGGAACGGAAAGTTTTAGTAAATCTTTGTGCTTATTTGCGCAAACACAGACTTCTTGTTTCATGCGTCCTTATTGCAGAATTTTGTCAATGTTAACAAATTTTGTAAGGTTTGTTATGGATTTCAAATAAGTGCTCTTGCACAGGACAACTCCCAAACCACGCAAGTACTGCATGTCTCTTATATCCTCTCTTTTGTCAGATGTAACGGTGTAGTTATAGAACACCGTAAACAGCAGATAATACTATACCTACGGTGAATCAGGGTGGAAACGCATTGGAGCGTTGTTCTCATTTTTTGTTTGTTATCTGTATATGTCAAAGGTAGCAGAGGTTGTTACGATAAAAACTGTATAGTTTGCTGATATACAAAGAACTTGCCGTCTTGCAAAATAAGAGATGGCAATCTTTGAAAAATATTTTTCTGAAAATTGGCAATGAAAAAGTGAACATTTACAAACTTTAATTTTAAACTGAACCCAAACGGGTGAAGTTTTCCCAAACAGATAGCTGCATACGTCATTTTTCGTTTTCTAAGATATCCTGTAATTTTGCTCCAACCTGGCAAATATCCTGCAGACGCTCTTTTTAGTACCACCTAAGGTCAGAAGCGCCTACGCTGTCGATGGCAAATAATTTTATTGACCAACTGCATAACTATTCGCGGTGTATCACTTGACACACAGAGTTGTATAGTGTCGTATTGGTTCGTGCAGTTATGGAAGCCATTGAAAAGACAAAAACAAATGTTTTTAAATAAACAAACCGATAATCGTTTGATTCATGTGTGTAGTAGACCACTTTGTTTTCGTCATTTTAAAAACAACTTGCAAGTTGGAAGTGCTGTCACCTCTAAAACTGAATGAAAGAAGGCACATTGAGCGCGCTTGATAGAGACGTGTGTTTTAACCCAATGGACATCCCAATGCTGAAACAGCGTTCATGATATTCATGCTTACTTCGTCTGAAACGTAACAGCTTATACTGTACAAGCAAAGCAAACAGTTTTGTGAGACGACTGCAAAGAACTTGAGATCTATAATTCAGATTCAGTTTTGCTCAAGGGTTGCCAGTAATAAAATTTCTGGAAGTGCGCTCCATCTTTTTTTTATGCTTTTGAGTGTAAAAAACGCCCAATATCGAGACCAACTCACCGCGATCTCTTTGGTTAACATCTTTATTACAACATTGCAATATGTAGGCCTATAGGGCCTACAAGCTGGGAACATAATCACATTTTATGGAACGTGTTGCTATTCACCAAATCCCTTTACTGCAGCTGTTTGAAGTGCTGAGGAAATTGTATTGCCAAATTGCCAATGAAGAAATCAATGTGCAAATCAACATACGCAAATCAAAGCAATGGAACTCACCTCTGAAGTTTTGTTGTGTGAAGCATAGAGTGATGTCTAACTTACTTGTACAGTTCAGATAATCAGGCCTTGTGACGTCTTCTATTAATCAGCAGTTCTGTAAGTAAGGGATAAGGAAGGTGCTCTTCCAATTCCACACGGAGCAAAAATTGAGACCGCTGCCGACATGAGTATGACAGTAGCTCTTGCTTTGAATGTTCCGTTTACAGCCGCTTAAATTTCTGCCTGTTTTTTGCATGAAACCTATTCTTTTAACAGATCGCAGGTCTATAACTGCTGTACCAGATGTAAATTTTCCACAGCTTGCATCACCAAATTTTGTATCTTCACATGGAACCGGCTTTGCATCTTATACGTTTTAAAATGATGATCAATTACTATTTTAGGTGAAAGAGTGTTATAAAAATGTTTCTCTACAACTGCACACATTTTTCATGTCTGATGCTATCCAGTAAAAATAAATTTATACCTGGAACTTACCAGCTTGTGAAAAAGCAGCATTTATTGCTGGTGGACAAGTAACATTTTTAGTCGCGACGTTGTGGATATATTCGCCACAAGTGCTCTCTATTGTTTACTGTTTGGTGATAGAGTGTGTCATAGGCAAACACTCCAGGTGCTAAACTACTTAAGCTGTAGACAGAACCCTTTACGTTGGATTTAAGCATTGAAGGACTCTCCACTTCCTTGGTGGTTTACACCACTTGAAACTTGCGGCACAGTAATTCGCTACTTGAGCCACTAGAAAGGGTAAATATGCCGGTTACTTGTGGAGCACTCTGTAGTCAGCAGCTGAGATCCCCACGTCACAAAATTATCTGCCATTGGAGGGAGCAACTAGCAACCCAGGAAGATTTTGGGCTAATCGGTAGTTTACTTTTCTAAGTACCAGCACTCTACAACTGTCCTTTCTTCCCCAAACAAGTTGCAGTGTACTTCGAATGCACGCCGAAAAGCATACTGCGTACGCAGGTGATTTTTAAAAATTTATAAAAGTATACAGCTACCTGAAAGGTCAGTAACACGATATATTTACTGCTTTTCAAGTACGTTAAAAACAGGAAAAGGCCCTGCCTGGTGATTTCAAATGCACACTGCCTGGCTATGGTAATAAAACAAAACATTGGCGCGTCTACGGTTGATAAGTTACAACAATTAGAATTAATTACATTAACCAAAGGTGTAATTTCTGGTTGTAAGGTGCACGTCTTGTATCTGAAAAACACACAATTTTCACAAATATCACTTTTTACCATTTGTCCTTAAATATGTATCTGCTTCAGGTTGGCTAGTTTTAATTAATGGAGAAAACAGACAACGTACCGCAATTTTGTTTCAAAAATGCTTTCAAAAATATGTCGCCAAGTCTTGTCTTCTTAGCTATGAAATTGCCATTGAAAAGAACAACTTTTTTCACATCGTTTTATTGTTTATTATGTAAAGAAATACTTTCTGGTATCTCTTTACATAATAAACAATAAAAAAATATTTTCTGGCACAGCAAAGTATATTTTTGCAGTGCTATTGAAAAACAACATGAATAAATTAAATTTACAAAAAACAAATGCTTTGTTCTGGTCAACTGAAGTTGCAGAGAAAGGAGCCAATTGTGTCGCAGAAGTGTTTCTCCACACGGGTCATGTGTGTCATGTTTACGATGCTTTGGTTGGCAATTAATAAAACATGTTTAAGTTCGAGAACCATGGGTATAAACAAAATTATTAATTTCATGCGGCATTTTCTCCTTTTTGCAAGATATCCGTGTTGTATCGTCCATGCATCCAATTCACAGTCCGATGCCGGAGCAGTAATCCGAAAGATCACAATTGTCTTCCCTGGTCTGTGCTCTCTTCCAGGGTCAACACCAAAAATACAACAAAAGTTTCGCTTGACAACTGTAATTGCCACAACCTAATCATCAAATGAATCTAACGTGTAGAGTTTTAGAAATAGCTGCTGTCTCTCACTTTCCNAATGGTATAGACCTAAAGTACCACTTTGTTCTCTTTTTCAAATAGNTTCACAGAGATGAACAAATCGNGGCCAGCGGAACGTATTTGACCCGCGAAGCCAAAAGTGATGGTCCNAGAAGAATTGCTAACATTGGCCCGCAAAGCCAAAGCAGTGGCCCTCCTACGCCCATAAACACCCCGTAGAAAAAGCCAATGCGCTAAGCGTAAAAATGGCCCTCCGAGGTGTCCACAGGTCAGAAAAATAGTCCAAGAAGATAGTAAGATTGCTCATAACTATAGTAAAAAGGCAATTCTAGGTTGGATATAAGTTCGGCGCAAACGTTTTGCTTCGGTATATCTTTGCTTTCGCCGATGAAAAAAATTTATTTTAATTTCATCCAAATATTTAAACATATTAAGACTTTTTGTTGCATGAAACCGATGCTGTGTTGAGAGAGGTCAGTGAAAATAGGTGTATCTAAATTTTTCATTATGGTAACCTTCATGGCTTTCTCAGAGAACATGCATGTTTTAGTTGCATTTCTGAAAAAAAGGTTTTTCAAGAAAAAACTGGTACAGTATTTAGATTGTGCAAGTAGTGCAGTCGAGGGTTTAACTTCTAGGCATATGCTGTTTGCTTGCCTAAGAATTTAGAACAAAGGCTTCATTAACGAGCAAAACAACTATACAGACAAAAATAAAACGTATTTTCCTGAAGCATCTCTACTTTGTCTTCTTTGCTTCAGCCTCATTTTTATAATCTCAGCCTAAAGCAGTGGTTCCCAAGCAGTAGGTCGCGACCCCAAAGTGGGTCACGAAGGAGGGATGGAGTCGCGAACAACAGCTTCAATAGTTTGCTGATGGTTTGAATTTTTAGAACAACATTCAGAGTTGTAGGTAATGGCTGGGGCCGAGCGTCTATGTGTATTTTCGAATGGGGTCGCGAGATCAAAAAGGTTGGGAACCACAGGCCTGAAGCTCAATCCAAAAGGTAAGGCAAACCCAGCCCAGGAAAGCTCTTAGTTACAGGTTTCCAACATCTGCTGGAACAATAGGATTATAATAACTTTCCCGCAGAAAGTCAATCAAGCCAATCTTTTTGTGGACAAAAAATTGTAATAAGGCCTTGTCATCAAGTTTTTGAAAGTATGAAATTTTCTTGAGTAGACTGTCGCACACTTTAAGGCTATTTCTGCTCCGTGGGATTCCACATTACGGCCTTGTGATGGTTTGTTTGTAAATCTACTTTTATTTCTCCTCGTCTAGCCAATTTAATTGTAGACGTTACCCGGTCGGTCATAGCACACAGGTCAAGAACATATAACATAACTTTCCGGGAAAAGAACTATGTTCAAATACCTTAAACAAAATGAAGAAAAGCTACTCTCTACTTATCAAAGTTACAGTTTGGATACATTATTTGAATATAAATTAATTTTAGCCTTCCGAAGTAGTTGTGATATATTGGTATATCAAAATTTCTGTAACTTTGTGAGCATGTCCAGATTCGGTTCAAAACGTATTGGTGTTTCAATTTATTACCTGCAATGAACTTTCACATCTGAGGCAGCTAGAATGACTGTATAACTTGCGTTTTATGGATAAAATACCGTATAAAAAACAGACTAGATTGGATTATACGATGCTTCTGTGAAAAGGTATTAAGTACTATAAACTGGTATTGGGATTTGATTTAGCTAATGAAAATCTTAACAAAATACTGCTTTTTCTATTTCGCATTTGGACAGTTCTGGAGACCACGTCTATCATTCTTATCAAAGCCCCCTGGTTATGGAGATGTCTTGTGCCAGCAAAGGTGGGAAGTTATCAGTAAACGTGTCATGAAACTCATACCCAGGGTGATTACCTGGAGGGCGAAAGGCGCGTCGCCCCCCAAATTTTGGACGGCAACTAATTAAGTGTTGAGCAAAAACGGTAATGAATGCGTAAAGCCAATTATATATTCGAGCAGACAATTCCCACCCCTCCCGATTTTTTGGCTGCGCGCCTGTACAATGTACATATCCTGCGGCTTACGCACTTTTTCTACATAAATTTTTCAATTGAATTATACTTTTCAGAAATATCAGCTTACACATGCATCTATAAATTTCCAATCGCAGTTTGCTTCGAAGCGCACCTCGCCATTTTGATTTGACCATAAGCAAGTGTTCTTCATAGTTACCAGACGTCGCAGTGAGTCACATGAATAATGATATTGGCAAACGATCACAAGTACAATAACGATGTGCTACAGGAAACACACTGTTGTGCTGGATAACAAAATGCGCTTGTTTAAGCTGAAACTACAGTAAGCATTAAAAACATTTTAATAAAAAAAGCAGTAGTGCATTATTCGAGTTGCTTTGTGTTGTTTCGCTGAAGTTTCAATTTGACACTGTTTACTACATAGGGATTTATAGCAAGATCGACATAACGTTTTATTTCTTCTTCTAGTATATAAAAAAATAATTAATGTATTTCAAGAATTTATTCTTATCCGATTATTTTCTAAACTTGTTTCTTTCGCCTCATTCTAAATAAAACAAATAATTTCAAAGCTATGCTGTAATACCAGCATCTTTTTTGATAAGGTTGAAAGGTTTTCCAATCTAACTTTTTGTGTTCATGTGCTCATGGAGCTATCTTCATGAAATACGTCTAGTACAACCCAGTAGAATAAGAAATTGAAGGGAATTATAAAGTTGACTCAAAATAACAAAGTTTATCCAACCTATGTTGACAATTTGTTCGTTTCCAATCCGCAGCGCGCGACTTCGAGGAAAGGCTCGGCTGCCTTTCGCTGAAGCGTCAGTTAAAATATTTGAAAGTGCTATATCGTGTAGTTTGTCTGCAAGCTTCGCTCTAAAGCATCACGTGCACGCAAAGACGATAATAGAAATGTTACCGAAATATTAAATGTCACTTGGAGTCAAACAAAACTGACTGTGTTGTTTATAACAGCTTTGCACAACCATACCTGAAATCTGAGTTTTTGTGAGTTAAAATGATGCAAAATTTGTAAAAGTAGAAACGCGAGGTTTAACTTATTGACTGCTATCCACAGTACGGCGCTGGTAATCCCCCAAAGGGCGGAGCTTCCTTGTTTGTCATGATTGAAAGAATGTTTACATTCGAAGTTTATTTGCTGGACCTATACCTGTTAAATAATTTTCACCAACTACTCAGCACTGTCTTTGATGAACAGGCCAGAATTGGATAAAAACTTCCAGTGCAATAAAATTCTGTTGTCATAGTAGAACCAGGTGGAAGCCATATGAAGTATTTCACAGCACGTTTACATGTTTATGTGTTACCTTAAGGCAGGTTTAGAATGTTGGCTGATTTGTGAAGAATATTTTCGTTGTGGAACGTTATTTTAACGCTGCCGAATGATTGGAATTAGAATCAGAATTTATCAGAACTTCGAAATGGCTGCTATTAGCTGAATACCATCACAAACCTCTGACAAAATTGCTGCTTGTTTAAAATGTCCTTTTTCCTCTGCAAGTTGTGATCCAGCAATTGAGGTAATTTTTATAAACACGCTCACTTTAATTTTGTCCATCTTACCATTCAAGCTCCATTAGTCGGCCTACACAAACAACCAAGAATAGTTTGGATGATTAAGACCGTTTGTTGCTTTTGACGTAACGATTACCGAGAACGACGAAAACAATTTGAGAGGCTCGTGGTTTGCAAGAAAGTCTCCGTTTGGCCTAGTGTACTGGCTGAAAAACATTTAATTTCTTCAAATGTTTTTTTGATTAGATTTTCATTGCTCGGGATAAAGCTATATGTTGTGTGCAGATTCGACTGCGGCGTTCTGAAAGTCCCCGTAACCAATTTAAATATTTAAATGCCTTTACTATACAGACACGATGTAGCCAGCAAACTAATCTCCATTAAGATGAAGAGTTTGAATCAATCAGCAAATTTTTGCTGTTTGATTCAAACCTTTCACCTGTGTGGAGACTAGTTACTTGAATGCAGATATGTTCAAGTTTGAATCATCGCAGCAAGGTCAAAGCAGAGCCCATTTGGCTCATTCCTCGAAAGCTTACAGCAAACTTAGAGCTTCTATTAGTAGTACAGACACGATGATGTTGGTGCTTACTACAGACGCCACGATGAGCATTTAGTTGCCTTTACTACACCACAAAACAACAAAAGCTTGAAAAGAAAGACAATTTGTTCAACGCTTTGCTGTGAAATACTGTTGTTCTCAGGTTTTGGCCGTAGCCTGAACGCTCAATCACTGAGCTGAACTCAACGTCCAAAACGGTTCTTTTCGCCAAAGTGGAGACCACCCAGTTTGGAATGAACAATGCGGGAAATTTCCCTACATTCAAGGAATAGTTGGTTAGATTGGACGGCAAAAGCAATTAAACTGTTCATTTTCTTCTCTAGTTTGATTATGTTTTTCTCATAAAAATGCCCTGATTTGTGCAGCACGATTATTGTTTCCCGCGAACGGTATGCCTCCCAATCTTTTCACATATAAGTTTGCTATCTATTTCTCAACTCACTACATGCGTGAAATAGAAAAGGCAACTGGTAACAAAAATAAACTTGGTTGTTAATTTTGCAGGTTTTGGCTGAGCTCTCTTAGAAGTGACCATCTGCCAATATTAATGGTATTTAACGTGAAAAACTTCATTTGCTTGATATGATGAGAAACAATGTCTCATTCCAGAGCAAACCGAGCTCACTTGGTGATGCGAACTTGGTGAAATTTGCATTCTGAGTCTCCAAGCACTTGTAAATGCTTTTCTGGCGCCAGTCCCATAACATCTAGGCAATTATAACTTCCATTCAAGACCTTTGTGGTTTCACTGGATGCAATTTCACCAAGAAAATTAATGTCAGCTGCGTAGCATGCTGTGTGGGATAAAGTCATGAATACTATATGTAGGCGCGAAGTTTAATTACTTCAACACTAAGAAGAGCTTTGTAAAAGTGGCGCCACTGCTTTCTCGTCAGCACAATTAAGATGAGTCTAATTGGACTTTTTGATATAGTTGTAGCTGTCAGACGAAGATTATCCACGTTTTGATTTATTTTTGTTCCACAATTTCATCTTTAACTTGGATGTTGAAGAAATAAGTCTTTATTTAAAAAATCAACACCATTTTAGAGATGTGGAAAGATATCCACAACTTTTTAGAGGTAAAATGGATACAAGCACCCAAAAAAGCGTATGCTCATTTATACAGATTAAAAACTCTCCGCGTTTTGCAGTACTATAAAAAGCGTTTTCCGCAATAAATGAAAACAGTTTCTTAGGCTGAAAATTTTGCACTAACAGCAAAACTGCCAAGATGCGATTTGCCACGTAAAGCACATGCTCAGAATGCTCTAGCTAAATGGTTTGTAAGCAGATGACAAATTAAATGAAGTAGCTTCAACCAGTGTTCCTTTAAAGAAAATTATACACTGAGCAAATGTTTGTTTTGTTGCGCACGAAGCGCATGCAATGCGTAACCATGCAGACACACAAACAGTGAAGCGCTTCCAGCGTGAAAAGGGCTACGTGATATATATATACCGTATTAAATTTAGAATGTTGGAAGTGCGCTAGAATGAGATAGCACTGCGCAAATTGTCTGGTGGTATTGCGCAATTGCGCAGTTGCGCACCTTAGAGGGAATACTGGCTGCAACGCATATGAGGGCAATTTCAATTCAAAAGCTAACTATATTACAAGCCAGATTTCCACGAAAGCTAAGGCCTGTCCAGATGTAGAACAACTCAAGAGGTGTTTCACAGTCATAAACTTGAAAGAGCTGTTCACAGTATCTCGCAGAATGAGCTAACCTGTGTTTGAATTGAAACTACGTAAAGAAATCCCGAAACGTTTTTTTGAGAAGATAGTTTTAAACTACCAGTACGGCTGTGTCATAGAAACAATAAAAATCAAGTTCATTTACAACAAATATGATCAGAAAAGATAGTTTTATAAGTGATAAGAAATGAATCCTGATATCTTCAGCCTGACAGTAAAGGTACACAATCAGTGAATACGAAGGAGGTAATAATTGACTCTTGGATATAATCGTTGATAGAAGCAGTGGCTCGGGTACAAAACATTGCAAACTTATGATGCGTTAGCCTGCTTTTCATCAAATGCAACTCTTCAAAATGAAAAACTGCTTCTGTTAAAGAAACTTTTTAAAATTTTGCTGCTTTAGAATTTCTCTCGTCAAGAAATAATTAATAAGTACGAATGTGTGAAACAGTTTTATGAAAGGACAGGAAAAACAAGGCTGTTCAAACAGGCTGTTAACTTTGTGTTACTAAAATATTTTTCACTGTTGGCTAATATAAAAGTATGACCGTACACTTACTATATCTGATTTTTATGAGGAGAGCGTAAGAACAAACACAATAATTTTGTAAAGAGTGATCTGCTAAAATTCGTTAAAGTCTTTTGCTTCTTCATTGCAGAATATTTTATTTCACAAGAGCAAAACATCTCTCGCGTAAACAATCAACATTTTTGTTGTGGCAGATAAACTGCTAGCCAAAACAGTATAGGAGCGGGTCATCTATGACTAGAAAGACAAATTCGAAATCGCCTTTAAATTGATTTGCATATATGTAACCTACTTCTTAATTATTCATTTTTTTTCTCCTCGCTCTTGTTCATTTACTTCAAAATCAAGCTTTTTTGTTTACATATAAAGATTCTTTTTGTGTAGCCACATGTCAACACATTATGTGAATCAGTTGGTAAAAGACTGACCTCAGTGGTACCGCCAGGCAAAACAAGAATAGGTAAGTGAAATAAACTGATTGGCATTTTTATTACACAGGAAGTTTAAATTAGTAAATGATGAACAGATATAAAAATGAGCATACAAAAACTTCCGTCTCACGTTGCACACGTAGTTATTAATCACAACAGCTGCTTTGCATGCACTTCAGAAAATTTTCTAAACTTCAGCTTTTTTTACGGCTTAACTAGACCTGATGACAAACAGTACACAAGGATCATGTTTCTATCAGCATGAATTGGTATCCCAGAAACAATTGACCGGTTTATCGGCAACTGCCGCCTGGTAAGCAACTTGGACTATATAGAAGCGGTAAAGGATGGAGCAATTTGGTGCAATCTCCCCCCCAAAAAACGAAAACCGCGCGTCTTTCGAAAACGTCGCCCCTAAAATATTGATGATAAAATATTGATGATCTTTTTTCTGTTTTTACTTTCTTTTCCGTGGACTTCGGCGCTCCCTTTTCGCCTATCCCCACAAACAGCAGTTCTAGATACGCCACCAACTTGGACTGACGTCAGTCTTCATCAATTACAAGTTTTTCCATCACTGCGCAAAAAAAGCTTACTTGTTAATTAGTTATACGCTAAACACTAATGATAGGCTACCCATCATTGAATAAACCAGCTTTTATCTTTGCCTAAAAAACTTCTTTTCGAACATTCTCTCCTTTCGTAATTACTACTGCATATTTTATACAAATCACACAAAGCCTTGTGATGATTATTGTCAATTTATGAAACGTGAAGTGCGCATTTCTAAGCGAGTTTTCGGAAAAAATCGAAAATACTTTTTCAACTACAAGTTGTATCCAAAAAAGAATTGCATTGATATATCAACAGCATGCACTGTCGAAGAACATCATTCCAAAAAAGCAATGTTGTAGTTATACCTGCTGCAGCAGACAGAGGCGTAAACTCAGTTGGAATTCAAGTTTCAGTGGATGCTACTTTGCCCGAAAGCGATGAACTGAGTTTAAATGAAACCAGTTTTAGGATAATCACACACTCGAAATATCTGAGAAAACTTAATGCTTGTAACGGTGTTGTTGTGTTTGAATTTTATGAATCGCTTGGAAATATTTTGATGCATTTCACATTCCCAGTACATCAAATCAAGACATCACTCGAACAAAGTGGCTGCTTAGCCTAAACATTCATTGCTTCACTGCGAGGCACACTGCAAGGCTGGAGTGGAAAAATTGTTTTAGCAGCGGAATGAAACAGGAAATCTAAAATTTATCCAATTTCACAGTTTCAATATTGGCTCAATTCCTATAACTTTTTTAAATCATCTTTCCCAATGTTTTGTGCGATTTGCATAAAATGTGCAGTAGATAATTATAATCATCATATAATCATAATCATCTCTCATTAGGATTTGTGCGGTTTGTATAAATTCCAATCACATATTTCCAAAATCAAACATTCATATACGGTAATTATTTTGAATTAAAAACAAAATAGTACTAAATAACTCCTGAGTAGGTTCCGGTAACTTGATACATTTGCTTGATTTTCTGATGACAGAAATAAAAATGACTATACTATCTCAACAGGCCTCTTTGTTGAAACGTCCCAGAAGCTATAGGTTCGGTCGCTGGATTCAAACACCAATCCTGGAAGGAAGAAGAAACACTAATTTCCTTTAATCTACTTGAATTTTTGAGAGAGCATGAAGATTTTAAGACTATTTGGGTATATAAAGGCATTGTCCCGTAGACGGAAAAAAATCTGAGGAGCTGCAGCGTTTTATCGGAAAGAATATGTCCATGCCCAAAATGTAGATTTCAAAAATTTTGCAATTTAACTTCTCTAATCAGTAAACAGACACCTCTAATGTAATTTTCAACCCATTAACAACAGAAAATAGTTAATTTTATAAATAATTTTTTTGAAAAAGGATACAATTTCGATACAAATTTTTTTTCCGCATTTGAAATGTTTGCCCAAAACCAAAATAGTTGAGGGGTTGCAGCCCTCGCTGCACCCACCTCCTACGTCTATGTATAAAGCTTTACAAACCAATTGTTGTTTCAACTCAAAATCAATTTTTCATGGTTTTCCATAACATATTAGAACAAATGTAAACCGCGCTTTGTTGTTAAAACCAATTTAATGTTCCACTCTTACAAAAGATTTGCGTACTAGTTTTCAACCTTTCCTTTTGTGTTAGATTACGATGATTTTATTTCAATATTTTGTAGATTGGTGCCAAGAAGCACGAATGCGAGTGAATCCTAGGCTGTACCCCTAAATTAAAACCTTGTTTTTAGAAAACGTGCACAACTCTGTCAACGAGAATGAAAACATTCGGGTATTTCAAGTTCCGAGATACTTGTTATCAAATTACAATATATTCCATGCGTTGCACAGATGTTCAACAAAAATGTGTTGTTAAATGTCCTCGCAAAGAATTAGGAGTGCTGATGTCACTGTTGGTGACTATGAGTTTTCCTAAAAACTTGTGTGCGGCAAGAGCTATTTTTCTACAACTGGCTTCTGAGCATGAAACTGCTCCACAAAGTAATAAAATGTACTGCTGATGCAACAAAAAAGTTATTGCTTTTCCAAGTCCTGGCGCAAGAGCTTACGATTATTGCGTCACAATATATCCAAAACACCCTACTGAAGCGGATACCTGCGTAGCATATGTCAGGACTAAATATCGAAATTGCAAGAAAACAAAGAGTGCAACAAGTGAACACACAACAGGTCTATGTACTTTAGAAAATTGGTTTACTTGGTTGGATATTTCAAACTTTGACCATCAGCAGCTGCGAACAAATATACAGCTTGGAAATTTGCACAGACTGTTTTTGTAGGCAAACTGCCTCATCGTTGGCGAATTTTACGACTTCGCCCACACACAATTGCTTTAAAATTATAGTAAATTCAAGAACATTTTTCATAGTTGGTTGATCAAAAACAAAATAGATAAGCCAGGTACAAGAGTCATCACACGTTTAAACGCAGTTGTCTTTACGAAGACCAAGTACAGAGAAATCGCAAGAAAATCCAAATGTGGCTGAATTTGTCAAGAAAATTTTATGTCATGCAAAAGCTATATAGTACGCATACAAAAATTCTCAACAAGGTAAACATGCAGAAGCTACCACGAGATTGTCAAGTAGTGCCAATACGAAAAACAACAAAACGCAAAACACTGTTACAACGTTTCGAAACAGTGTTCGATACGTACAGTGCAGATGACATATATGAGTCGTGTGACAGAAAGGCACGAGGTGTATATGTGATATGAGAAGCGAACTCGAGTTTGGCAGCTACAACTTGCAGATATGCATCGCTAATTTTAAGAGACAATAAAGATTCTCAGCAGTTTAACGCTCGCTATGAATAGCAAAAGTATAACACTGATATTGCACAAAAGCATCGCGCAGCCATTTTGTCCGAGATCAGCTGTATAATACATTAACTGCGTCACGACTTGAGGCGTTGAAAATTACGCTCTGTTTCTTTGGAGCACCAAAAACGAAAAATGAGATAAAAGACGATGCAGACGCCGGAGACTCAAGTGCACAATCCCAGCTTATACATATAGTCGGATGTTGTGTGTGGGTGTAAACCACTTTGAGCAACCTGCCCAGGAGAAACTGCCGGAGTCCCGAAAGGTGTGCCCACTCCCATTGAGCCTGGGTGCTGGGGATGCAACGCTGGGGCTGGATAGCCATGCATGCTTGTCGCAGTTTGGCCTCCTGCAATGCCTTGGGCTGAAAAACCGTTGTACCCAGCAGATGCAGCAGTGCCATAGGCAGCTGCTGCTGCTCCAGCAACAGCAACCGCTGCTGCCGCAGAAGGAGCGTATGCATTCGGATTAGGATGAGAATAGGAATTGTAACCACACGAATTATACGAGTTGGGGTAGTTGTGGTAGGGTGTAACGGTCACATTGTACGGCGCCGAGTATGGAACATGAGAATTTTGAATGCCCGCCCCAGGACCTCCCAAACAAGGTTTTCCGTCCCGCACCAGAACCGGAACGGCAACTCGTCGGCCTTGCCCTAGACTAGCTAGTTCGAGAGTTTTGTCCTGCCTCATTCGCTTGCATTTGTACCGACGATTTTGAAACCAAATCTTGACTTGAGTTGAAGTGAGTTTGAGGACTTGCGCTAGATGTTCGCGTTCGGGCGCGGACAAGTAACGTTGCTGCTTGAATCTTCGCTCCAGTTCGAACACTTGCGCTTGAGTGAACAATACTCTCGGTTTTCTTCTGGTACGGTGTCTGGATTTAGCAACGTCGTCATCGCATTTCTTCTTGCCATTCTCTTCCGGGCTCGCGCTGCAGTTGCTTTCCGAAAAGTTATCCGATTTTTCCGAGTCTGCAAATAAACGTTACAAATTGCAGTTGCGCTGCTTTGAAGCAATTAAATGATCTCACTTTGTTGTTTAGTTCGTCTGCTACGCATGCTTGCAGTTGCTGAAAGCAAGTCGAAATGGTTTACCGAAACAGGACTAGCCGTCAGGGCGAAAACGAATCATTTACTGTAATCCGTTACAGAACCCCTAAGAAGTGAAAACTACAGGCAACGGCAAATAATGCACTCGGAGTGGACAAGTGATAGTAGTTCTTCCACGTCTCGGAAGGCATTTATTTAAGCGAGTGCGAACACCATGCCATTCATCGGCTTCACGGGCAATAACAATCG